>Ga0247727_10010616_pt1 | contig 16276 bp, 18 predicted proteins | sample WisWelCaveWW1625_FD_202498 | JGI IMG/M metagenome (GOLD analysis project Ga0247727, IMG submission 202498) | Biofilm microbial communities from Wishing Well Cave, Virginia, United States - WW16-25 | ecosystem: Environmental > Aquatic > Deep subsurface > Groundwater > Cave microbial mat | place... | reverse complement strand
GCGACGACGCGGGACGCTTCTTGCCCGAATATATCCGGCAGGGCGTTTTTGACCACGACCCGTTCGTGGCGATTGACCAAGAAGGGGTGGGGGCGCTCATGCGGATGGGCGTCGAAAAAGGGCGGAAGACCCGCGCCGATCTGAAAATCGGCATCTGCGGCGAGCATGGCGGCGAGCCGAGTTCCGTCGTGTTCTGCCACCAGATTGGCCTCAACTATGTCAGTTGCTCTCCGTTCCGCGTGCCGATTGCGCGGCTTGCGGCGGCGCAGGGGGCCCTCCAATCCAAGATAGCCAAAATGACCAAGACAGCCAAGACGGCCAAGACGGACAAGACGGCGGGCAAGTCCACGGGCAAGTCCACGGATCACCACGCTACAGTCTAGCGGGATCGTCGCTCATCCATTCAAGATCATGTCGGATATTCGCGGTTTTCTAAAATATCAGCGGGAGACGCCCAGGCGGCGTCCCGCCGAAGCGCGCGTGCTGGACTGGCGGGAATTCTACGAGCCGATGCCGGACGAAGCGTTGCGCACGCAGGGGGGGCGCTGCATGGACTGCGGCGTGCCGTTCTGCCAGTCCGACAGCGGCTGTCCCGTACAGAACATGATCCCAGACTGGAACGACCTGGTCCACCGCGATCGTTGGCGAGACGCGCTCAAAGCCCTGCACGCCACCAATAATTTTCCGGAATTCACGGGGCGGCTCTGCCCCGCTCCCTGCGAGTCGGCCTGCGTGTTAGGGATCATCGCGCAGCCGGTCTCCATTCGTAACATCGAACAGAACATTATTGATCGCGGTTTTGCGGAAGGCTGGGTGACTCCGATACCTCCCACACACGAGACGGGGAAATCGGTGGCCGTTGTCGGTTCCGGACCGGCGGGCCTGGCTGCGGCACAGCAGCTTCGCCGCCTGGGACACCGGGTGGTGGTCTTTGAAAAAGCCGATCGGCTGGGGGGATTGCTGCGCTACGGTATTCCCGAATTTAAGATGGAAAAGTGCGTCTTGGACCGCCGTCTACAGCAGATGGAAGCGGAGGGTGTCCTCTTTAAAACCAACAGCGACGTCACGCCAGAAGAACTTCGGGCGTTTGATGCCGCCTGTCTGGCAATCGGGGCCATGGTGGGACGTGACCTTCCGATTCCTGGCCGATCTCTAGCGGGGATTCATCTGGCCATGGACTACCTCACGCAACAAAATAAGCGGTTGGCGGGAGACGACATCCCCCCGAAAAATCAGATTACGGCGGAGGGGAAACGGGTGGTCATCATCGGCGGAGGGGACACCGGCTCGGATTGCCTGGGGACCTGCCACCGCCAGGGTGCAAAGGCCATCCACCAATTTGAAATTCTTCCTGAACCGCCGCTGGCACGCGCCGATTCCACCCCCTGGCCGCTGTGGCCCATGATGCTTCGCAGTTCACATGCCCACGAAGAGGGATGCGACCGCGCGTGGCATATCTCGACCACGGCCTTCTCTGGACAGAATGGTCATGTTCAAAAAATCCATGCTGTGCGTGTTGAGACAGATGCCAAAACCGGGTTTGCCCCCATTCCAGGAAGTCAGATGGAGATGGATGCCGACCTGGTGCTGCTGGCCATGGGGTTCACAGGGCCCGAGAAGACGGGTCTATTGAGCGACCTGGGGGTGGCGCTGGATCCGCGTGGGAATATCCGTGTGGACGACCAGCACATGACCTCCGTACCGGGTCTGTTCGCGGGCGGTGACGCCAAACGGGGTGCATCCCTAATTGTCTGGGCCATCCGCGAAGGCCGTGATGTAGCCAGCAGCATAGACACCTACCTGAAAAACCGCTCCCGATTTGTCTAAGGCGCTGTTTAAGGTACTCCTCATTGTCAAGACAAAAAATGGGCTTCTTTAAGTCCCCATGCGGCTGATAATAATGGCCCGACCGTGACAGCCCCATCAGATCACACTGCCGGTCTATCGGTATCTTTAAATGCCCTGCCTCAATCAATCCCCGCCTCTCCTTAGCCAAGTATCTTAGATTTTTTTTAAGCTGCCCAATCTGCCGGTAAAGTTCCGACGTCAAGTTCTCATGATCCTTCTTCAGGCAGGTTCCTTCTTCTAAAAACAGAGCCGGAAGCCCTGATAAAAGCTTCTTCCTCCACTACCCAATCTGGTTCGGATGCACCCCATATTCCCCCACAAGCTGTACCAGTGTCTTCTCCCCTTTCACCACCTCCAGTGCGACCTTCGCCTTGAATGTCACATCATGTGTCCTTCTTGTTCTCATCCTGCCGTCCCTCCTCTGGTTTACGACAGGCTACAATCCACCTTAATCCTCTAGAAAGTTTTGGGGAGTAGTATAACCAAGAAGCTAAAGCCCGCACTGAACGTTGTTGAAAGACTTGCCGCCGTCTGGCTTGTAACCTTCTCTTGGGCCGTTGAATGATTCATTGAGGATTGAGACAGACGAGATGCCAGACAAAAGATAAATACGCCAACCGGAGCCGCTAGTGGGTTCAATTGCACCAGAGAGATACCAAGCACTGAGGGCCAAAGCGCCAGTTTTTGTATGGGCAACCATATGCGGTTCAGCGGTTCTGAAACCTGGCGTATCGTCGAAGCTGTAGTAAAACCTGACGAGTCTTTGCGCTTTTATTGCATTACAGAGATCGGATTGAGACATGAAGTACGCTCCTGCTTTTAATAGGCCCAACGCCCAAGTTCAGTAGCGGGGCCGGCTGGACTGGCAGAATATCAGGGAAAGCCGTCATGCCGGCCCCGTCTGCTGCAACGCCTTGTTAGGCACATTAGAATTTGTCGGGGTTGAACGGCAACGAGCGGGAATAGGCCGCCTATCGCGTTCCCGGGTGCCGAGCCGGGAAAAGGGACTCAGCCGTCGTGGTTCTTCCAACTCGTCCACCCGCCTGCGTCAGTCCACGTCATCTGGGCCAGGCCGTGCGCGTGGCCACGAACGAACACGTCAATGCGGTTCTCGCCCCAACTCACCGCCCCTGGCCCCGACGTGAGGCGCCCACCCAGATTGTTCCACTCTCCCCATTCCTTGTCCTCGGCCCAGCGTTTGTGGGCAAGGCCTCCATCGTGACCGCGCACAAACACGTCGAGGCGCTTTCGGCCCCAGGACGCCACCGCGGGCGCCGACGTGAGCCGGCCGCCGAGGTCATTCCAATCGCCCCATCCCACCTTGTCGCTCCACCGCTTATGCGCCAGCTGGCCATCGTGGCCACGGGCAAAGACGTCGATGCGATTTTTGCCCCACGACACCGCCGCGGGCGCCGAGGTGAGCCGTCCACCGAGATCGCGCCATTCACTCCAGTCGTCCTTCTCGCTCCAGCGTTTGTGAGCGAGGCCACCGTCGTGGCCGCGGACGAATACGTCTAGCCTGCCCGGCCCCCATGAAGCAACTGCGGGCGCCGACGTGAGGCGACCGCCAAGATCGCGCCACTCACTCCAACCGAGTCCGCTCTTCCAGCGTTTGTGAGCGAGGCCTCCATTGTGGCTGCGGACGAACACGTCCAGGCGATCTTCCCCCCAACTCACCGCTGCCGGAGAGGAGGTGAGCCGGCCCGCGTCGACGTCTTCCCATCGACTCCACTCGCTCCCGTTCCATTTGTAGAGCCACAGGTGTCCATTCTCACCGCGGGCGAATACATCGAGGCGGTTGGGATCTCGCGACGCCACGGCGGGCGCTACATCGAATGGATCGCCTCGCGATCCGAACGGACTGTAGGGATAATGCGCGACCAAATCACCGTGTCGCGGGATACCGAGGGCGACCTTCGCCCACGTTTTGCCGTTGTCTTTGGATTGATAATAGTCCGTCAGGCCGACCGGCTGGCCCACCCCCGCATCGGCAAACGTGTCCCCTTCTTGAGTTGAAATCGCGAAGTGCAGATGCGGGCTCGAATCAAGTGGGTTGGCCACACGAGCGAGGGCGTCGTGGGCAGCGAACGTCGGCTGCTGGGCGACGGGAAGCGTCTCCGGGTTGATCTTCAAGGTTGGGAAGAACTCACGCACCGATCCGGTCCGCATGTGATGGTAAACGGACCGCTCCTCCACGGCATGGTACATGGAGATCGAAGTGCTTCCCCGATCGAAATCCTGCGGGACGTCCGCGTTGAATTCGTTGGCGTAGTAGAGGCGGCCCGGCGCAACGGAAAGCACGGTCGCGCCGGGCGTGACGCCGTTGACGCGCTTCATGTCCCACGAGAAGGTCGGGGTTCCGTTGTGGCTGTCATCGGGGTCATCGTGACCTTGGCTGACAAGCCACCACTCACCGGCGCAGAGAGGGAGCGTGGCGCCGACCTTCGACGGACGAAGATCGAATTTCTTCCGGTCCGCGGTGCTGTCGCGGTTGGTGGAAACGGGGACGTAGTATACCGGCACTGGCTGGGACGCATTGGGCGTCACGAAGTTTGGGATGTCCCTGGCCCTGGGCAGCGTCACCGTCCGATTCAAGGGTGGCGACACGGGCGTGTCGTCGAACCGAAAGCCTGCAAGCAAGCCGGTTTCGTTGCCCGTGAGCGAAGCGGTCGTCGCGGCGGCGACCTCGAAAGCATTGAGCGCGCGCGTGAAGATTGCGACTTCGTCGATCAGGCCAAAGAATTGGTCCCGATCGCGCCGGCCAACGCGCAGCTTCGTCGCATCCGACGGCAGACCGGTGCTGGGGAAATCCTCGCTCCCTTTGAATAGGGTCAGCCTGCGTCCGTTGAGATGAAGCCGAAATGTGGCACCTTCGCGCACGAACGCGAGGTGTTGCCAGACGTTGCGGTAGCCGACGGGGCCGTCATTTTGGTCGGCAAAACTGGTGAGAAGGTAGATTGCTTCGACGTCTCCAATCCACACGCGCAATACCGATGGTCCCAGCTTCTTGTACCCGCCCGTACCCTCGCGATAGTCACCTTGCCCGATGCTGTATATCTTTGAGCCGCTCGCGTCGGCAAGCAATACACCACGGTAGCCGTACGGATATTGCGGCATGTACCGTAACATCACCGTGTGATTGGAATGAACAAACTCGCCAAACGTAACAGCGAGCTCGGCATACCCCCCAAAGCCAAAAGTCAGTGCTCGATTAGCCATGATATCCTCTCCCTTGTGTTTAGTTCTTCGTGGTCGAGTCTCGCCTGGAATTGCTAGACCAGACGCCTGGTCTTCCGCTTGAACGCGTTGTTGTGCGGCACTTCTATAGGCCCTCAGGTCTCAGGCCCGTGTGCTTCGCGATGCGAGCCAGCATTCGAGGGCCGATCTCTTCTCGCTCATGGAATGCGAAGACGAAATCCGGCCACCCTTCCCTGGACATTGTCTTGTGTGAGCCCGACTCGCGCTTGATACTCCAGCCGATGCGCCGGAGGCCCGCCAGAACACGATTGGCCTTCGATGAAGGCCAGCTGCTCATGCCGCCTTGAGTCCGATACGGATCGTAACCGCCTTCGACTCGTACTGCTCCAGGCGCTCCGCCAGAACTCGCAACGCAAGCGCCTCGGCCTTGCACGTGGCTTCATCGGAACTTGCACCGTAGGCAAGCACACCCGGCAGCTGCGGGACCTCCGCGAGCCACCGGCCATCAACTTCTTCTTCGTACTCGATTGTGTAATCCATCGTCAGTCCTGAACCGCGGGTACGCCGTCGATTCTACTCGCGCTTCTTCTGTGACGCACAACATTCACTTTTAAGCTTATTCTACTATCGGACGTAGTGTGGTAATAAACCAGTGCATTGTCAAGCAGCGTTTCAGGGCCTTTGTCCACGATAAAAATCCTCCTGGGCTCGAAGGAAAAGACCTCCAGGATTTCTTAAGCCAGCTCGCCGTTGAGAGACGCGTCTCCGCATCCACTCAGAACCAGGCCCTTAACGCCATCGTTTTCCTGTATCGTCATCTGCTCGACAAGAACATCGAGGGAGAGATCAGCGCTGTGCGTGCACGACAGAAAAGGCGGTTGCCCGTTGTGCTTACCCTCAAAGAAGTTAAAAGCCTCTTTGATCAGACCAAGGGGGTCTACCGGCTGATGGCCATGCTCATCTATGGGTGTGGACTCCGGCTGCTGGAAGCCTTAAGCCTTCGAATCAAGGACATCGATCTGGAACAGAACCTCATTATCATACGAGCCGGAAAAGGGGATAAGGACCGCAGGACCGTTCTTCCAGAAACGCTGAAAGATGATCTGATCCATCATATTGAAAAGACAAAAACACTGTATGACCAGGATCGGTCAAAAGACTTAAACGGCGTCCACCTGCCCGATGCCCTTGAAAGAAAGTATCCAAATGCGGGAAAGGAATGGGGATGGTTCTGGGTTTTTCCATCAAAGTCACTTTCCTTTGATCCCCGTACCCATATCGTGCGCCGTCATCATATCCATCCCGCTGCCCTGCAAAAGGCAGTCAAAACGGCAATCGCGGGAGCGGGGATTATAAAGCAGGCGTCCGTGCATACCTTAAGGCACAGTTTTGCCACGCATCTGCTGGAACAGGGCTATGACATCCGAACCATCCAGGAGCTGCTGGGGCACCAGAATCTACAAACCACCATGATCTATACCCATGTGGCAACCAAAAATATTCTGGGGGTGAAAAGCCCCCTGGACAGATGAGTCCAGGGCGGGAAGGCAGCAAAACATCTGGGCCGAAGCTTTAAGAAACATTCCAGAATCAACCGTTCGGAGTCTCTTTTTGGGCCGTGGCATGCCGATTCCAACGTGGAGAACGCTGCTGACTTTCCGGATGGGTCGGTTCAACCTGTTTCCATAAAGATTTGAGCCTAACAGGTTCTTGAGTCGCCAGAACCTGTCTGGCTTCACGCATGGCCGCGCAGATACTTTTGATCCAACAGAGGTGTGGGATGCGCGGTCCACCTCATCTGTTTTAAGGCAAACCCAAGCGCCGGGCGCTATGTTGGCTGTTCAACTGGCCGCAGGCAGCCAAGATGTCGGCGCCCTTACTCTTTCGGAGCGTGGCCGTTAGACCCGCTTCCAAGAGCCGCCCCTGAAACCGTAAAATCTGTTCATCCGAAGGGCGGGCATAGGGAGAAGAAGGGTAGGAATTAAACGGGATCAGGTTGATTTTGCACCGAATCGCCGCCGTAATCCGAATCAGACGCGCCGCATCCGCGAGGGTGTCGTTCACACCCGCAAGGAGCACATATTCAAATGTAAGACGACGGCGACGGGGCAGCGGCGCGGACTGACAGGCGGCTAGCAGCGTTTCCAATGGATAGAGCCGATTCACCTTCGGCATCAGCTGATCGCGCAGCCCGTTCGTCGTGGCATTTAAAGAGATGGAGAGGTTGACGGGGGCTGGCCCATTGAAAAAGTCCCGCATCTGCGGCACCAGACCGGCCGTGGAAATCGTGATGCGGCGAGGAGAAAGACTCAAGCCCATCGGGGAGATCATCCGCAGGAGCGCCTCCGTGACGGCGGCCAGATTCGCCAGCGGCTCTCCCATCCCCATCAGGACGACATGCGTGATGCGCCGTGAATCAGGTAATAGCCTCCAAACGGCCAGTATCTGTCCGATGATTTCATGCGCTTTGAGGTTGCGCTTTAACTTCTCTTCAGCGGTTAGACAAAAGGTGCAATCCAGCGTGCAACCGGCCTGCGAAGAGATGCAGAGCGTCAGCCACCTCCGTTGTGGAATCAGCACCGATTCGATCCGTTCCCCATCTTCCAGCCCCAGCAAGAACTTCTCCGTGCCGTCGCTGGAAAGTTGTCTCTTCAGGATAGACGGATGAAACAGGGCAAACCGTTGCGCCAGGCGTTCCCGGTTATCGGCGGGGAGATCGCTCATCTCTTCAAAATGGGTTGCGCGGCGGGCGTAAAGCCAGGTCAAAATTTGCGTGGCACGATACCGCTTCCAGCCCAAGTCCGCGACCAGGGCCTCGATCTCCTGAAACGTGAAGGCCAGGAGATTCGGTTTAATCGTTGGCAGTTCCAAAAGAGGCTACCTCACAACCTAAAGACCATTCCGTGCTAGCCAACTGGGCCGTTGGATAGGCTGTCCAGTCGGGCGATAGCCTTGCGGTGAACCGACGAGAAGGGGTACGAAGAGAGGCATGAAAGAGGCGCCCAGCAATAGGCTGGGTCAACCTGTTCCGGCCTATTCGCCACCTGCCCCACGAAGACATGCAACGTCATTTTAAAATGGGTGAAAATATGATTCAGTGAAAACGACGCCCGCCAACGCCCGATTCTATCACGAAGATGGGGCTGTAACATCTGTCTGAGTTGGGTGCGCGACGTCCCGGCCGTATCTATCCTGCCTCCAGGGAGTTCCCACAACCCACCCAGCAGCCCAGACTCTGGACGCCGATGAATCAACACGGCGTTGTCGCAAAAAATGGCGCCGGCCACGTAGTCCCGATGGGGGGTCGTCTTGGGAGCGCCCCGTTTTGGCAGATCGGCCTGTAGACCGCGCCGATAGCCCATGCAGTCTCCCCGTACCGGACAGCGCGGACAATCGGGTGTCGAAGGAAGACAGAGGGTTGCGCCCAAATCCATGAGGGCATGGGTATAGTGATCGGTCTCTTTTTGGGGTAGTAACCGCTCCGCGTAGTCCCATAACAGTGCTTCCGTCCTACGGCTTCGCGGGGGATCTTCCACGCAGAAGTAGCGACAGAGTACCCGTCGGACATTGCCATCCAGAATCGGATGCCGTTGGCCAAAGGCCAGCGTTAAAATCGCGCCGGCGGTAGAGCGGCCAATGCCTGGGAGGGCATGAAGCGCTTGAAACGTTGAGGGGATCAGACCACCGTGTCGCGCCACGATTTCGCGCGCGGCGCGATGCAAATTACGCGCACGGGCATAATAACCGAGGCCCTCCCACACCTTTAAAACCTCCGAAAGGGGTGCCGCAGCCAGGACCGCCATCGTGGGGAAGCGCGACAAAAATTGAAGATAATAGGGGATCACCGTAGCCACCTGGGTCTGTTGGAGCATCACTTCGGAGAGCCAGACTGCGTAGGGGTCGCTGCCATTGCGCCAGGGCAGATCACGCCCGAACGCGCGATACCAGCGCAACAGACGCTGGGCAAAACGCGCGGTTGCAGGAGCTGAGATTGGGGGGATGGGGAATGGGTGCTGATCACACCCCATGTTATGGCGCACCGGAGGGCGTGTCGTCCGCGCGCGGGGTGCCCTGGGCGGCTGTAATGTCGTGAAGCTCCTTTTCAAGGCGCTCCAACCGTTCGGTGATTGGGTCCGGCAGGTGCAGATGGTCCAGCACCGCGTCTTCTTTCAGGCCCCGCACGATCTTACCTGGAATACCAACGACCGTGGCATGGTCGGGCACCGACTGGAGCACCACCGAATTAGCGCCGATCCGGACATGATCGCCGATACGGATCGCCCCGAGCACCTTGGCCCCCGCCCCCACTACCACATGATTTCCCAACGTGGGGTGCCGCTTCCCCACAGCCTGGCCCACCCCCCCCAGCGTCACCCCCTGATAGAGCGTGACACGGTCTCCGATCTCCGTCGTCTCCCCAATGACCACGCCCATCCCATGGTCAATGAAGAAGCCATGCCCGATCCGTGCGCCCGGGTGGATTTCGATGCCGCTGATAAACCGCGCTAAATGCGAAATAAGACGGGGAATCACTGGAATTTTGTAGCGAAACAGCGGGTGGGCGATGCGGTGCAGCAGGACGGCATGGACACCCGCATAGGTAAGGAGGACTTCGATTAGGTTGCGCGCGGCGGGATCCCGCTCAAAAACGGCCCGGATGTCTTCTCGTATTGTGCGGAACATCGTCTAAAAATGTCACTTACGGCGCCTGTTCCGCCGCCGTCCAGCTTTGGATGTCGGTGTTTAAGAATCGGCCGATCTCGGCAGGAATAAGCCACACGGGACTGCCTGGCCCTTTTTGTGCGTACCGCTCCGTCTTGTCCAGATTCTCGGCGCCGATGTCCAGCGCTTCGGCATCTGTCTGATTGACGGCGATTAGAATCGTATAGGCGGGTGGAGCGAGGCCATACGGCGCAACGCCGTCGGGGTGCTCCTCCACCTTGCGACTGCCCACCAGGGCACGCAGATGGGCCAGGAACGCCGCAACCTTTGTGGAATCGGCCACGGCCTCTATGGGTTTCACGATCCGCCAGGGGGCCTTGGGATCGTCTGGAAGATGTGTCAGGACAATTTCAGTGCGGTCCGAGTTTTTAAGGGTGATTCCCGTAACCTTCAGCCCCGCAAGCGAGAGAAGCGGCGCCGGTACCGGAACGTCATTGCTCTGTTTGTCTCCGTTCGGCAGCTCAACGAGAAAGAGGTAGAGACCGAGCAGCACCACGACAAGGGTCAGAATAATGGTGCTGGGATGTCTCACAGACGGCGTCTCCGTCGGAAAATGGAGAGCCCCACGATGAGGAGGGTCAACGGCACAATGAGGACGGAGACCAGAAAAAGGGTGTTGGTCTGCTGCACGGAGAGCAGCAGCGTGCTGGTTTTGGCCTCCTGCGGGCGGATGGAGACGAGGTCCTTCTCTTCCGCCAGCCAGTTGACGACATTTTGGAACAGGTCCCCGTTACCCAGGGCGCTTGCCACGCCGTTGGTGGCGAAGTCTGCGTCTCCAAACACGACCAGCCGCATCTTTAGCCGATCGTCCGATTCTGGCGTATCGGAGGGCGTGTCTGGATAACGGACGAGCCCCCCCAACGTGATCGGCCCCTTCTTGTCCCGTTCGGGGTCAATGGCAATATCTCCCACGACCTGCGTGGTCAGCCAACTGCTGGGGTTACTTTGCAAGATCGTTTCGAAACGCAAGGAAGGATCGGAGGGAGGTGTATGAAATGCCACCGATCTGGCCATCGGGAAGAATGTGGCCAGCTTGAATTTTCGCGTGATTTCATGCTCCGGATAGCGATTGACGACTGGCACTACACCGCCCAGTCCGGAAGTCGGATCCAGAATGAGGTCGTTGTCGAGGCGCACCCCCCACTTTTCCAAAAAGGGCGAAAGCCCCGTCTGTACGATGGGGTCCACCAGCACAAAGAGCCGCCCGCCGCGCGCCAGGTATCCGTCCAAAGCCATCCACTCTTCTTCCGCAAAGGGGCGCTGCGGGCCGCCCACGATGACCACTGCCGCGTCGTCCGGCACCTTTTTCTCGGAAAGCAAGAGGAGCGGCTTAATCGTAAAACCTTGCGCCACGAGCGATTCGTCAAGGTGGGAGTATCCCCCCCGCTCCTTGTCTTGAAGGGCATGTTCCCCATGTCCCTCCACGAAGTAGAGTGTTTTGGGAACGGCGCGGCTGACCCGAATCAGGGCCGATGTTAACGACGATTCGGAGACCACCCGAAGCATCGTCGAGGCGGTGCCCCGCTTCAGGACCATCGTGTCATACTCTGTGATGTTATATTGCCGTGCCACCTCCGGCCGCCGATCTGGATCAATCATTTCGTATTTGAACTTGGATGTCTGGTGCGTGTAGTTCTCAAAGAGGTCTCGAGCCTGGTTTTGGGCGCTGCCGCGCTCCGCAAAAAACCCGAGTACGCGGACCTCTTCTTTCAGGTTCTTTAAGACATCCACGGTTTGAGGGGAGAGGGTAAAGGCCCCGCTTCCGGACAGATCAACCCGTACCGGATGGCGGCTGACGATGAAATTCAGAATGGCCAGAATCGCCACGACCAGGAGCACCATCAGTAGGCTGTTTGCGCCAAATTGCGTGGAGCGACGTCTTGAGAAGACTTTCAGCATTTCAAAGTGGGCCACTAGAAAAACCAGTAGATGGACCACGGCGACCCCTTCCAGGGTCATGTAAATCCAGACCCGATCGGGCCAGGCCAAATAGGCGGCAAACCCAGCAGCACCCAGCACCGCGCCCAAGATGCCACTTAATAGAACAACGCCCTGTTTTGGAGCCATTTTACGCAGACCTTCTCGAAGAAGCGACGAATGGATCGCCTGTGGGGGGCATCAAATAGCCCAGCGGACAGGCCCCACACTGGGGTTCCCGCTTGCAGTAGACCTTGGCCGTCCTGACGATGAGCGCATGGTATTCATTGAACAGTGGCGCCTGACGGGGCAGATGGCGCATAAACAGGTGTTGAATGGCGGAATAATCATCCGATGGGGTGACCAGGCCGTGGCGGAAGAAGATGCGCCGCGTATAGGCGTCTACCACGAAGGAAGGAATCTGTCCCGCATACAATAAGATGGAATCGGCGGTTTCAGCGCCGATTCCAGAAACACCGAGGAGTTGCTCCCGAAGCGTCTCCTGTTTCTGGGCAAACATGCTGTCTAGGTTGCCAGCATAGGTATTCTGAATGAACTGAATCAGGTTTTTAAGGCGATGGGCCTTGACGTTGAAGAAGCCGCTTACGCGGATGAGCGTGGCTAGCTCTTTTTCAGGAATGGCACGGAGGGCGTCCAACGTCAGCAGATTTCGTGATCGCAGGATAGACAGCGCGCTTTCGACATTGCGCCATGCCGTATTTTGAGTCAAAACGGCGCCCACAATCATCTCGGTCCGCGTCTGCGCGGGCCACCAATGCTGTGGCCCGAAGTGGTCGTATAATTTCCGGTAGATCTCCATCAAAAGCGTGCTGCGGGGAGAGGAGACTGTTGGAAAATCGGAATCAACAGAGCTGCTTTTCAATGCACCGCCACCGTACTTGCTTGAATCCAGTTCAGATAGTCCGGTGACCCTTGGGCGATGGGGAGGGCGATGATTTCAGGAACCGTATAGCGATGGTGCGCTTTGACCTCGCGTGATAATTGATCAAAGCGGTCTGCCTGGGTTTTGACGATAAGCAGCGACTCTGTTTCGTCACAGATATTCCCCTCCCACCGATAGAGAGAACGGACGGACGGGACGATGCTAACACAGGCCGCCAGGCGGTTTTCAATCAGATGACGAGCGATCCGTTCCGCTTCGTCTTTGGAAGGAGTGGTGATCAAAACGACAATGCCATTCATCGCAAGGAAAAGGAGCCTGAAAAAGCGCTCGAATCATAACATGCCCGCGGAAACGGATCAACAAAGTGTATCCGCTACATACATATTGCACTCTGGGTGAGAAAAAGAGTCCTGAAAAACTTACCGGGTGGTTTCATTTTAAGAGACCAGTGCGGTCGCTCCGTATTGTGCCAGAGGAGGTGTTGCATCAGTCCGACGTTGAACGGATTGGGGTCGCGCCATGCGTCAGCATATGACAACATATCTCATTGATCCTATTTCTGGGGCCGTGATAGGATTGTGGCGCGCAGGTTGGCATGTGCCAGGCCGTTGAGTCGGTTTTCGTGGAGGGGGTAGCGATGCGGTGGGTGTGGATATTGTGTCTGGGTTTGGCAGGTGTGGCGATGGGCCCATTTTATAGAGCGGAAGGGAAGGAACAAGACATGCAAAAAGTGGAAGAGAAGACCCAGAAGACGGCAACAGGGCTGGAATATGTAGAGTTATTGGAAGGTGCCGGGGCCAGCCCAAAGAAGGGGCAGACCGTCACGGTGCATTACACCGGTTGGCTAACGGACGGGAAAAAATTTGACAGCTCCGTGGATCGCGGGGAACCTTTCTCGTTCCAGATCGGCGTAGGACAGGTAATTCCGGGATGGGATGAGGGGGTGAGCGGCATGAAGGTCGGCGGCAAGCGCAAATTGATCATCCCGCCGAATTTGGGATATGGCGCGCGAGGTGCGGGAAGTGCGATCCCCCCCAATGCTACGCTCCTCTTTGACGTGGAACTGATCGAGGTCAAATAAGAGAAAGGGATCCACTTGCCGCGAGGCGCAACGCCCCCCGCAGGGTCCCCCGTAGAGATACCCCCTGCGGGAGTGGTCCTGAAGATCGAACGGATCGTGCAGGGGGGTGTCGGTCTGGGCCGAAGTGGTGGGAAGGCCCTTTTCGTCCCCTATACCCTCCCCGGCGAAGAGGTTTCCGTTCAGATTACACGGACCACGGGCGACTATCTCGAAGGAGAGGCGCGGGAAATTCTCAGGCCCGTACCGGAGCGGGTTGTGCCCCTTTGTCCCCTGTTTGGTCTGTGCGGCGGATGTCAGTTGCAGCACGCGGTACAATCGGCACAGCTCCAATATAAAGTCGATGCGCTGCGTGAGACCCTGCTGCGCATCGGAAAGATTGAACACCCGCCGATCCTCCCCGCCATCGCGTCGCCTGACCCGTTCCACTACCGTAGTCGGGTGCGTCTCCAGGTTGCACATAGCCAAGTCGGGTTTTATGCCAGACGGAGTCATCGAGTTGTCCCCGTCACAGCCTGCCCACTCTTGGTGCCATCGCTCAACCGCGCCCTGGCATTCGTTCAAGAGCATCTGTCGCTGCAACCGATTGTGGAGATTGAAATTCAGGGCAATCCCTCGGAGGAGATACTCATTATCCTGCGGGGAGACGATGTTCCTGAAGACGCGTGTCGTCTATTTTACGAAATGTCTCGGGATATTCGCTGTCGCGGCGTGGTGGTCTACACCCGGCGGGGTCGGATGGTTTTCGGGCAAGATAGCGTGATCCATCCGGTAAACGGACGGGTGCTGCGCGTCAGCGACCGCTCTTTTTTCCAGGTGAATGGGGGAATCAATCGAACGCTCGTCGAAACTGCTCTGGCATGGGTGGCGCCTACACCATCAGACACCCTATTGGAGCTCTACAGTGGTGTGGGAAACTTTACGCTCCCCTTTGCCGAGTCGGCACGGCACGTGACGGCAATCGAGGCCCATCCGGTGGCCGTGCGTGACGCACGATGGAATGTGGCAAAAGCGGGGTTGAAAAATGTGACATTCTGTCCGACATCGGTCGAGGCGGGGCTTTTACACATTTTGAAAAAGCGACAGCGGTATGCATCGGTTTTTCTGGACCCGCCGCGTGAAGGGGTCTCCACTGCCGCATTGAGGGCACTTTCGGATTTGGCCCCTGCGCGAATCGTTTATCTCTCCTGCAACCCGGCTACGCTGGCGCGTGATCTCCAGCGGTTGTCTTCAACGGGATATGGGTTACATCGCATCGCGCCGTTTGAGATGTTTCCGCAGACCGCACATCTGGAGGTTCTTGTGGAACTCCGCCTACAATCGTGATCTCGACCTCTCCGATGAAAGCGACCATTGCGATAACGATGGGCGATCCGTGTGGCGTTGGGCCGGAGGTGATCGTAAAGGCCTTGTCGGACCACACGCTTTATAACGTCTGCCGCCCGTTTGTCATTGGCCACGCCGGATGGATGGAGCAGACCGCAGCCCGTTTTGCGCCGGCGTTGTCCTGCCGACTGATTACCAGACCTTCAGAGGCCCGCTTTCAGGCGGGCGTCTTGGAAGTGCTCGACATCGGCGGTGCGGAGATGACCGGCATGCGGCATGGCGATCCGCGTGCGGCCACTGCGGCCTTTTCGGCCCTCACCCACGCCACCGACATGGCCCTATCGGGCGAAATAGATGGCATCACCACGGCGCCGATTCATAAAGCCCAGATGAAGCAGATTGGATTCCCCGCGCCGGGCCATACTGAATTCTTGGCCCATCGCGCCGGCGTCGCATCGTTCGGCATGATGATGGTGGGGGGGGGACTCAAAATCACGCTGGCCACCATCCACCTCTCGCTTAAAGAGGCCGCGCGCATTCAAGAAGATACGGTGCTGTCCGCAATTCGGTTGACGCATCGGGCCATGCGCAGCGACTTTGGAATGAAAGCGGCCCACATCGCCGTGGCCGCTCTGAATCCACACGGCGGAGAGGAGGGGCTCTTCGGAGATGAGGAGCAGCGGGAGATTGCGCCCGCCGTGCGTAAGGCCCAATCAGAAGGGATCGCGGCGTCCGGGCCCTACCCGGCCGACACCCTCTTTTATCACCTGAAGCGCGGCCGATTTGATGCGGCCGTGGCCCTCTATCACGACCAGGCGCTCATCCCGATCAAGCTCCTGGCTTTTGGAGATGCCGTGAACGTCACGTTGGGGCTCCCATTTGTACGCACCTCGGTAGATCATGGAACGGCCTACGACATCGCCGGACGCGGCCTTGCAGACGAAGGGAGCCTCAAGGCCGCCCTCCTGTTGGCCGCTCAAATGGCCGCACATCGGAAGCGGGAGGTTGTTCAGACTTAAAGAGATACGATTTGCCATTTGACACCTATAGCAAAAATCACGCATCATGTTGCCTGGGTTTCTCCGGTTCATAAATGGTGAGGGGGTACTCTAAAATGACTCCGCTTTTTCCATGGGGAAAGTACATCGTTCTGGTCCTGCTTTCTCTCCTCTTCGCGGTGACTTCTGAAGGAGCGTCCATGTCGAACGATTACACAACGTTTAAGAAACCTGCGGAAGCGCTGCTGCGCAAACAGCTTGCGCCGGAACAGTTCGACGTGACCC
>Ga0247727_10010615_pt1 | contig 16277 bp, 16 predicted proteins | sample WisWelCaveWW1625_FD_202498 | JGI IMG/M metagenome (GOLD analysis project Ga0247727, IMG submission 202498) | Biofilm microbial communities from Wishing Well Cave, Virginia, United States - WW16-25 | ecosystem: Environmental > Aquatic > Deep subsurface > Groundwater > Cave microbial mat | place... | reverse complement strand
GGTGATGCGCTTTGTCGACCTCGCGCAGGCCTTCCACCTGCCGGTGCTGCACCTCGTAGACTGCCCGGGCTTCCTGATCGGGCCGCAGGCGGAGCAGGAGGGCACGATCCGCTACGGCATGCGCGCGGCGGCCGCGATCCTGCAGTCGACGGTACCCTGGTGCTCGGTGATCGTGCGCAAGGTGTTCGGCGTCGCCGGCGCGCTGCACCAGAATTCCTCCCGCTACGGCATGCGCATGGCCTGGCCCTCGGCCGAGTGGGGCTCGCTGCCGATCGCCGGCGGCCTGGAGGCCGCCTACCGGGCGCAGATCGAAGCCGCGCCCGATCCGGCGGCCAGGCGCGCCGAGATCGAGAGCCGCATCCGCAAGTTCGCCTCCCCCATGCGCGGCGCCGAGCGCTATGACATCGAGGAAATCATCGATCCGCGCGACACGCGCCGGATCCTGTGCGAGTTCGCCGAGCTCGCCGCGCCGCTGCGCACGCCGGGGAGAAGCTCTTTCGGCGTCCGGCCATGAACGAGAACGAAACGCTGAGATGGCCGACCAACCTGGACCGCGCCGCCATCGTGGAACGGCTGGTGCAGGTGCGTGCGTTGGCCGGTGCGGCCGGCCTGGCGGATCTCGCCGCGCGCTTCGCCGAAGTTGAGACTATGCCTGCCGGCGCGATTGGCGCCAACGTCATCGCTGCGCTGACCTGGATCCAGGAAAAACCGGAGTACCCGGCCATCACCACGCAACTCGCGATGGTGGCGATGATCCTGAAGAACTTGAAATAGAATTGGGGTATGGCTACCCGACAGGACGAACGCATGCTCGAGCCGGACATGAATCCGAAGGACCTCTGGCTCGAGGAAGTCTTCACCGACCGGCGCGTCGGCACCATCCGGCGGATGACGCCGGTGGACGGTGGCGGCGCGCGCGACGCCGGCCGCGAAGTGCTCTATGTCGGGGAGACGCAGGTGATGAGCCAGATGGGCGCGCTGCCGATCAATTTCGTGCTCGAGGCGAAGTCGCTCGAGGAGGCGGCGAAGATGTTCGGGCCCGCCGCGAAGGCCGCGATCGAACGCACGGTGAGGGAATTGCAGGAGCTGCGCCGCCAGCAGGCGTCCTCGATCGTGGTGCCGCAGGGCGGCCTGCCGCCGCTGGGCCCGGGCGCGGGCGGCAAGATCCAGATGCCGTAAGGCAGTCTGCCAGGAGGAGAAAGCCATGCAAGGCCTGATGATGGACATGCCGCTCTTGATCAGCGACCTGATCAGGCATGCGGACCGCCACCACGGCGCGACCGAGATCGTCTCCAAGACGGTCGAGGACGGCGCCATCCACCGCACCACCTACAGCGAGGCGCACCGGCGCTCGCGCCGCCTCGCCAAGGCGCTCAAGGCGCTGGGCGTAGTGCCGGGCGACCGCGTCGCGACGCTGGCGTGGAACGGCTACCGGCACTTCGAGATTTACTACGCGGTGGCGGGCAGCGGCGCGGTGATCCACACCATCAACCCGCGCCTGTTCCCCGAGCAGATCGTCTACATCGCCAACCACGCCGAGGACAAGGCCCTGTTCTTCGACGTGAACCTGGCGCCGCTGGTGGAGAAGCTCGCGCCGCAGTTGACGACGGTGAAGGCGTTCGTCGCGATGACCGGCCGCGCCAGCATGCCCAAGTCGAGCATCCCGAACCTGCACTGCTACGAAGAGCTGCTCGAAGCGCAGGACGACCGCTTTGCATGGCCCACGTTCGACGAGCGCAGCGCCGCCTGCCTGTGCTACACCTCGGGCACCACCGGCAACCCGAAGGGCGCGCTCTACAGCCACCGCTCGACCATGCTGCACGCCTACGCGGCGGCGCTGCCCGATGCGCTGAACCTCTCGGCGCGCGACGTGATCCTGCCCGTGGTGCCGATGTTCCATGTCAACGCCTGGGGGCTGCCGTACTCCTGCGCCGCCACCGGCGCGAAGCTCGTGTTTCCCGCCCACCACCTCGACGGCAAGAGCCTGCACGGCCTGTTTGAGACCGAGGGCGTGACCATGTCGGCCGGCGTGCCGACGGTCTGGCTCGGCCTGCTCAACTACATGAAAGAGCAGAAGCTCAGGTTCTCGACGCTCAGGGGCGTGGTGATCGGCGGCTCGGCAGCGCCGCAGGCGATGATCCGGACCTTCCAGGAAGACTACGGCGTGCAGGTGTTGCACGCCTGGGGCATGACCGAAATGAGCCCGCTCGGCACGGTCTGCACCTTCAAGGCGAAGCACGCAAGATCGACCAAGGAGGAGCGCTACGCGCTGCAGAACAAGGTCGGCCGCGTGATCTTCGGCGTCGACACGCGCATCGTCGGCGAGGACGGCAACGAGCTGCCGCACGACGGCAAGGCTTTCGGCGACCTGCAGGTGCGCGGACCCTGGATCGTCAGCGGCTATTTCAAGGCCGAGGGCGGCGATCCGCTGAAGCAGGACGCGGCCGGCGCCGGCTGGTTCCCGACCGGCGACGTGGTCACCATCGACCCCGACGGCTACATCCAGATCACCGACCGGTCGAAGGACGTGATCAAGTCGGGCGGCGAATGGATCAGCTCGATCGACCTGGAGAACGTCGCGGTCGCGCACCCTGCGGTGCAGGAAGCGGCGGTGATCGGCATCCGGCACCCGAAATGGGACGAGCGCCCGATCGTGGTGGTGGTGAAGAAGGCCGGGCAGGACTTGAGCAAGGCGGAACTGCTCAAGTTCTACGAGGGCAAGATCGCCAAGTGGTGGATGCCCGAGGACGTGGTGTTCGTCGCCGAGCTGCCGCACACCGCCACCGGCAAGCTCTCCAAGCTGACCTTGCGGCAGCAATTCAAGGATTACAAACTGCCAGCATGATCAAGACCGAAATCAAGGACCGGGTGCTGCGCATCGAGATCGCGCGCCCCGAGAAGAAGAACGCGCTGACACAGGAGATGTACGGCGCGATGGCCGATGCGCTTGCTGCCGCCGACGATGATCCCAAGCTGCGCGTAGTGCTGATCCACGGCGCGCGCGACTGCTTCACCGCCGGCAACGACTTGAAAGATTTCCTGGAGCGGCCGCCGCACTCGGAAGCGAGCCCCACGCACCGTTTTCTGCGCGGCATCGCGACCTTCGGCAAGCCGCTGCTCGCGGCGGTGAACGGCGCCGCGGTCGGCATCGGCACCACGATGCTGCTGCATTGCGACTTGGTGTATGCGGCGCCGGGCGCGCGCTTCCAGCTGCCGTTCGTGCCGCTGGGTCTCGTGCCGGAAGCGGGCTCGAGCTTCCTGCTGCCGTACATAGCCGGCTACCAGCGGGCCGCCGAGCTGCTGCTGCTCGGGCAGCCTTTCGATTCTGACAAGGCCTACGCGGCGGGTTTCATCACCGCGATCGTGCCCGAGGCGGAACTGTTCGAGCGCGCGCGTGCCGGCGCGCTGGCCATCGCCGCGCTGCCGCCCGCAGCGCTGCGCGCCACCAAGGCGCTGATGCGCGGGCGCTTCAGCGCGCGCGTCGCCGAGGCGATGACCGAGGAGGGCAAGGTGTTCAGCGAGCGGCTGTCCTCGCCCGAGGCGCGCGAGGCGATGACCGCGTTCTTCGAGAAGCGCAAGCCCGATTTCTCGCGTTTCTGAGGGGATGTTGATGCCATTGCCCGCGCGAAAACGGGGACCCATCCGCGTAGTGAGCCAAGTGCAGAAAAGACGATCGAATGCTAGTGTCCTGAACTATTAATTCGTTGAACATTATTCGATCCTCGATGTCCGATCTCATAATGGACGTCGGGGAGAGAAAAATGCGTCGGGGACCGAAGCTCAAAGAGATATCGCTGACTGTGCAAGAGAACAATCAACTGCTCGAGTGGACGCGGCGCGCGCAGGTGACGGCGCAGACGGTATGCAAATGGCGCAACCGGTTTCTTGAGCGCCGGCTCGACGGATTGCTCGATGAGCCGCGGCCGGGTGCACCGCGCAAGATCGGCGACGCGAAGCTCGAGGCACCGATCGCCAAGACGCTGCATGAGAAGCCGCGCAATGCCACGCATTGGAACTCGCGCGACATGGCCAAGGCGATGGGCGTGTCGCAGACCTCGGTGGTGCGCGTCTGGCGCGCCTTCGGACTGCAGCCGCATCGGCAGGAAACTTTCAAGCTCTCGGCCGATCCGCCGTTCATCGACAAGGTGCGCGACATCGCCGGGCTCTACCTCAATCCGCCGACGAAGGCCTTGGTGCTGTGCGTCGATGAGAAGAGCCGGATTCAGGCTCTGGATCAGGACACTAGAACGATCTATATGTAGATGCAACGATCCATGGATAGATCGAGCGATATGCCGGCAGATGTCTATATATAGATTGGCCCTTGCCGGATGCGTGGACTACTCGGGAAGATCGTCGAGAGCGCCTTCGAGATGCGCTAGGTCGGCCCAGCTTCGGACCTGCCATCCCGAGGGCGAGAGCTCGACGCGGTTGATGCCGCAGTTCGGGATGCCGAAGTCGCGCGGCGCGGAGAGCGGCAGTCCGGTGATGAAGCGGTAGAGCTTGTCGAGCACGCCGCCGTGGCTGACGACGAGGATGCTCTCACCCGGGTGGCGGCCGGCGAGCGCACGGACGCAGTTCACCGCGCGCGCTGAGAACGCGCGCAGCCCCTCGCCGGTCTGGAAGTCGTAGTCGGGATCGCGCCGCTCGAAGCGCGCATAACCTTCCGGATAGCGGGTTTTCACTTCGGCGTAGGTCAGGCGCTCGAAGATGCCGTAGTGCCGCTCGCGCAGGCCAGGTTCGACCAGCATCCGCATGGACAGCAGGCGCGCCACGGGTTCGGCGGTCTGGCGCGCGCGCGACAGGTCGCTCGAATAGATCGCGGCGAAGCGTTCGCTCGACAGCGCCCGCGCGACAGCCTGCGCCTGACCGTACCCAACCGAGTTCAACGGCACGTCGAACTGCCCCTGCACCCGGTGCTCGGCGTTCCAGGCGGTCTCGCCGTGGCGCACGATGCAAAGGCGCGTCGTGCTCATCGCTTGCCCGCTCCCATCCACATGATGGCGCCGACGACGATGAAGGCGCCGAAGACCTGCAGCGGCGCGACAGCCTGGCCCAGGACCAGCCAGGCGATGCCGAGCACGGCGATCGGTTCGAAGTTGAGCACTGCCGCGTTGTGCACCGCGCCCAGCCGCGGCAGGAGCACGAACAGCGCCGTGATCGCCATGCCGTAGAACCCGGTGAGCAGCAAAAGCGCGATCCAGCCGGTCGCGCCGGCGGGCAGCTTGAAGTCGGCAGCAATCGCGCCGCCCGCGATCATCAGGACCGAGATCGTGACCATCATGTAGAAAGTCCGCACCCGGCCGTCAAGGTCCTTCAGCCATCGTGAAGTGAGATAGAGCACCGCCGCGAAGGACACCGCGGCGCCGGTCGCCCACAGCACGCCCGTCCCGATCTCGGTCCAGCGGCCCGCGAAGCCGGGAAAATGCGTGCCGCTTGCGCCCCAGGCGTCGAGCGCCAACGCGAGGCCGGCGAGCGCGATCGGCATGGCGGCAAGGGCGCGCGGCGTCGGGTGCTCGCCGCCCGCGGCCCAGGACATGAGCGCGAGCAGCATCGGAAAGGTGTTGAAGGCGAGAAGCGCGAGCGCCACCGGGATCGCCGCCACCGCGGAGTACAGGCAATAGCTCTGGACTGCGAGCAGGACACCGATGAAAATTGCCTTGCCGGATGTCTGTCGGGGCGCCGCCACGGAAATTCCATGCCGGAGGAGAAGCACCAGCACGAAAAGCGCGGTCCCGGTGGAGCGGAAGGCGACCGCGGTGGTGACGTTGGCGCCGTGCTCGAAGGCGACGCGCGCGGCGACGTGATTGGCGCCGAAGGTGGTCGCGATCACGAGCAGCAGGACGATCCCGAACCAGCGGGGAATCGGCTGATCGGCCAACGTCAGCTCAGGGACTCGGGATTGAGGACCCGGAGCGGCTTGCCGTCCAGCCGGTAGTCGTCGAGGATCGCGAGGCGCATCGCGTCAATCGGCCCTCACATTTGCGGCGCGCACCACCACAGCCCACCTCTCGACCTCGTCGCGCAGGTGGCGTTGTGCCGCCTCGGGCGAACTGCCGACGATCTCCGAGCCGGTGTCGATCAGACGCCGCCTGACCTCCGCAAGCGCGAGCGCCTTCAGGACTTCGGCGTTGAGTCTGGCGATGATCTCGAGGGGCGTCGCGGCGGGCGCGACGAACCCGAACCACGCGACAGTTTCGAAGTCGCGCACCCCCGCCTCCTGCACGCTCGGCACCTCGGGCAGCTGAGCATTGCGCCCCGCGCTGGTCACGGCGATCGGACGCAGCTTGCCGGATTTGAAGTGCGGTATCAGCGCCACGATGTTGTCGAACATGATCTGGATCTGCCCGCCGAGCAGGTCGATGTGCGCCGGACCCGAGCCCTTGTACGGCACATGAACGATGTCCACGCCGGTTGCCAGCCTGAACTTCTCGCCGGTGAGGTGGTGCGAAGTGCCGACGCCGGCGGAGCCGAAGTGCACTTTTCCGGGATTCGCCTTGGCGTATTCAATCAGCTCGCGCACGCTGCGCGGCGGGAAGCTGAGGTTGGCCGCGAGCGCAAGCGGCGAATGCGAAATCACCGTGACGGAGGCGAAGTCCTTGACCGTGTCGTATTTGAGGTTGCGATAGACGGCTGCGCTCACCGGCAGCGCTGCCGTGGAGAGGAGCAGCGTGTAGCCGTCGGGCGCCGCTCTGGCGACGAACTCCGCGCCGATGGTGCCGCCCGCGCCGGTGCGGTTCTCCACCACGAACGCTTGGGCCGTGGATTCGCTGAGCCGCTCTGCAAACGTCCGCCCGATGATGTCGGAGGTGGTGCCGGGCGCGAACGCAACGATTACCCTGACCGGCTTCACCGGGTAGGCCTGGGCCAGCGCTGCCGGCGCGCCGGCGGTCGCGAGAGCAAGAAATATCAGCAGGCGTGCAAACATGGCGTCCTCCTTCAACGTCGCCGAGCGCGCGCCTCAGCCGGGATCTCAGGCCTCACATCGAGCGCCGCCTTGCGGTCAAGCGGTACGGGCTGCTTCGCATCCGGCGCCGGCATCACGGCGGCGGGATAGTAAGCGATTTCCTGCGCCTTGAGAGGCTTGTCAATCGCGAGGCCTCTGCGATTCGTGCCCTTCGGCTTGACCACCTTGTCGCCCACAATCTCAAGATCGGTCCACCAGGTCTTCGCCTCGTTGATGGAACCGTTGCCGATGCGGTCGTCGAAGCGCACGATCCAGCGCCGCGTCCAGGGAAGATGGATCGCTGCCCACAGGAATGCGCGGTGCGCGAGCAGGCCCTCGTGATTGTAGGGGCAGGTCTTCATGCAGCGGCCGCAGGCCGAGCCGTGCGGGTTGGTGACGCGGTAGCGCGTGCAGCGCTCGACGTCCGGCTTCCACATCTCGTAACCGTTGAACATCACCTTGTCGCCGAACGAAATCGCGCTGCACGGGCATTCGCGCGCGCACTTCATGCACTTCGAGCAGGTGTCCTGCAGGCCGAAGTCGACCGGCTGGTCCCACGCGAGCGGCAGGTCGGTGGTGACCACCGCGCTCTTGAAGCGCGGCCCGACGAAGGGATTGAGCACCAACTCGCCGATGCGCGACAGCTCGCCCAGGCCCGCGAGCAGCACCAGCGGCAGCTGCAGCACGTCGGAATCGGCGTTGGTCTGCGAGCGCGCGCTCCAGCCCAGGCTGCGGATGAACGCAGCCACCACGCCGCAGATCTCACTGCCGCGCATGTAGGCGCGCATCGACTGCGCGCCGGAGATCCAGTCGTCGCCCGAAGCGCCCTCCATGGTCTCGAAGCCCTGGTCCACCAGCATCACCAACGCGCCGCGGTGATAGATGTCGATCGGCGTGCCGTCCTCCTGGTGCGAGTACCAGACGTAGCGCTTCGCCTCGCAGGCACCCGACATATCGGCGCCGAGGTAGTACATGAGCGACTTCAGGGCGCGTGCGTTGGCAACGGGGTTATTCGTGCGCTGATTTTTTTCAGGACACACTTCCCCGCTCTGGTGCGGCACCATTGCCCGGATAAGTTTCACGTAGGCGTCAGCGATCGGCGTCTTGTAGGCGAAGCGCCAGCGCTCGCGTTGCGCCTTCTCGCCGAGATCGCCGTTCAGAGCGCGCGTGAAGAAGTTGGCGCGCTTAGGCACCCGCGGGACTTCGTCCTCCAGTATCAGCGTCGTCGTCTCCGGCACGCGCTTGATGTTCTCCATCGGGAAGCGGCTGCCGTCGGACGGCCGCCTGGACGCGAGCCAGCGCTCCCACCAGGTTTCCGCGCCGCCCATGCCCAGCCACCAGCCCGGGCCCCCTTCAAGAAATTCTTTTTCCGCGGATAAAGGTTTGTCCCCATCCAACGGCTCGGAAGTCGTCACGACGCAGGAAGCGAAGCGTGTACCGATGAAAGGAGCGACCGGCCGGCCTTCCTGCCAGCGCGCCAGGCCGGCCGCGATGAGAATCTGCGCATGCGAGACCTCGGCGCGGTCGCGCGTGTGCGCGGTCGCGGAGTACCCCAGCCGCCGCAGGAACGCGGCCGAGATCAACCCGATCTCGGCGGCGCGCAGCAGCGCGCAATCGTACTCGCTGCCGCGAATCCATTCCGCGGCCGGATTGTCCGGCTCGGGGTCGCGCCCGAACTCCACCACGATGGCGAGCGCGTGGCGGTGCCCTTCGATGCGCGACCCGGTCCAGGCCGTCGGCGGGACCTCGCAGCAGCCGGCGAGCGTCGCGTTGAGGAAATAGCAGTTTGCCTTCAGCTCATTCGCCAACCGCTGCGGATCCGGCGGATAAGGCGCCCGCTCAAGGGCCGGGCCTTCTGTTCGGAATTGCTCGAAAAGAGCGATGTACTCGTTGACGATGCGGCCAAGCGGCGTTTCACTGCGTGGGGGGAAGCGATCGCGCAGGTCAGCGAGCGCCGGGACCGCCGTGGCGCGCGCGACGCGCTCCAGTGGGAGCGGGCCAAGATGCACCGCCCGGTTCCGGTTCGAGATGAGCCGCATGCTTGCCATGATAGCGGCGGCAGGCGCGGGCGCCTGCAACGATGTAATGTCTTCCCCTGCGGCGCGACCAACGCGTGTTGTCCATTCCCGGGACGAGCCATGATCCTCCGCGTTTTTCTCAGGCCGTTCATGATCTTCGCTGCCGCCCTGGCAGCCGCGGCGCAGGTTTGCGCCCAGGCGCCTGCCGCCAAACCCCCTGCCGGCGCGGCGCGCGCGCAGGTGCCCCTCCAGGCGTTCCTCGGGGTCCTCAACTCCAATCCGGTCGCGGCGAGCGCATCGCTCGCCCGGATCCGCGGCGGCTGGCGCGACGCCTACACCGGCCCACTGCTCGAGCTGGTGGGATTCGCGCCGGTACTCTCCGTGCAGGTCGAGATACTGACCCACCTCGAGCGGGTGACCGGACGCCGTTCCGGTGGCGACCTGGACCAGTTGTACGAATGGCTCTGGGCGCGCGAGCCCGGCGAGCACCCGGACTACGCCGAACTCAAGGCCGCGCTCTACGAGCAGATCGACCCGCGCTTCCGCGAATACTTCGCCAAGGAGCGCAAGGCGATCATCCGCCTCGATGAAATCCGCTGGGGCGGGGTGCGGCGCGACGGCATCCCGCCGCTCAAGAACCCGAAGATGATCCCGGCGAAGGAAGCCGCTTATCTCGCCGACGACAACATCGTGTTCGGCGTCGCCATCGACGGCGATGTGCGCGCCTACCCTAAGCGCATCCTCGCCTGGCACGAGATGGTCAAGGACAAAATCGCCGGACGCGAACTGAACGGCGTCTATTGCACGCTGTGCGGGTCGATGATCCTGTACGACGCCAATGTCAACGGCGTGCACTATGAACTCGGCACCAGCGGGTTCCTGTACCGCTCCAACAAGCTGATGTACGACCACGCCACCAAGTCTCTCTGGTCGACACTGGAGGGAACGCCGGTGGTCGGGCCCCTCGTCGGCAAGGGCATCGAACTGCGCACGCTGTACGTGGTGACCAGTACCTGGGGCGAGTGGAAGAAACGCCATCCCGGCACGACGGTGCTCTCGCTGGAGACCGGGCACCAGCGCGACTACGATGAAGGCGTGGCCTACCGCAGCTATTTTTCCAACGACCGCCTCATGTTTGGCGTACCCAAGCTCGACGCGCGCCTGCCTAACAAGGCCGAGGTGCTGGCGCTGCGCGCAAGCGGCAAGCCCGCCGAGCAGCTCGCGATCTCGGCGGAGTTTCTCGCCGCGAATCGCGTCCACCACGACCGCCTCGGCGGGCAGGCGTTCGTCGTCCTGACCGACGCCTCGGGCGCCAACCGCGTCTACGAGAGCGCGAACCGGCGCTTCGCGAGCTGGGACGGCGACTCGAGCGCGCGCGACAGCACGGGGCAGAGCTGGAAGGTGGCCGAGGACCGGCTTGCGGGCCCCGACGGCGCCACGCTCAAGCGCCTGCCCGCGCACCGCGCGTTCTGGTTCGGCTGGTACTCCGCCTACCCCGCGACCAGACTTGTGAAATGATGGCGCCATGTGGCGCCGCTTCCTTGATTTCGTGCTCGGTGAAGGGCCGAAAGGGTCGCCGCCCGAGCGCGTGCGCTGGCTGATCGTCGAGCAGCAGGCGCGCAGCGAGATCCTGATCGGCTGCGTGCAGTTGGCGCTGGTGCTGTTCTTTCTCCTGCTGTACACCGTGTCGGCCAAGACCTCCGAGGGCACGCGCTTCCTGCCCGTGCCGTGGGTGCTGGCCGCGTTCCTTGGCTTCACGTTGTTGCGGCTGGTAGCCGCGCATCGCCGCTGGCTCAATCCGCCGCTGCTGATGCTCGGCGTGTGCATCGACATGGCGCTGCTGATGGGCCTGATCTGGAGCTTCCACTTGCAGTACGAGCAGCCGGCGCCGTTCTACCTCAAGGCGCCGACGCTGCTCTACGTGTTCCTGTTCATCGCCTTGCGGGCTTTGCGCTTCGAACCGCTCTATGTCGCCGCGGCCGGCATCGCTGCCGCGACCGGCTGGCTGATCCTCCTCGCGATCGCCGCGATGTCGGGCGACATGGTGGTGACACGCGACTACGTGCACTACATGACTTCCAACAGCGTGCTGGTCGGCGCCGAGATCGACAAGGTGATTTCGATCCTGATGGTGACGGCGGTGCTGGTGCTGGGCCTGGTGCGCGCGCGCCGCATACTTTTTCGCGCGGTCCTGGACAGCGTGCTGGCGAAGGACCTGTCGCGCTTCGTCGCCCCGGAAGTCGCCGACCGCATCTCGGCGTCCGAGCATGGCCTGCAGCCCGGCGACGGCGAGGTGCGCGAGGCGAGCGTGCTGTTCACCGACATCGAGGGTTTCTCGACCATCTCGGAAAAGGTCTCGCCCGAGCGGCTGGTGGCGTTGCTGAACGAGTATTTTGAAGCCGTCTCCGCCGCGGTCGACCAGCATGGCGGCGCGATCACGCAATTCCAGGGCGACGCGATGCTGGTCACCTTCAACGCCGTCAAGCCCGACCCCGATCACGCCGGCAACGCGGTGCGCTGCGCGCTCGCCATCCAGCAGGCGACGTACCAGCGCGGGTTCGGCGGCGACGTGCGCATGCGCACGCGCTGCGGCATCAACACCGGCCGCATCGTCACCGGCGCGGTCGGTGCACGCAACCGGCTGCTCTACACCGTGCACGGCGACGAGGTGAACATCGCCGCGCGCCTGGAACAGCTCAACAAGAAATACGGCACCTACGTCCTGGCCACCGAAAGCACGGTGCGCGCCGCCGGCGGCGGATTCGCCTTTCGGCGCGTGGATGCGGTCACCGTGCGCGGCCGCGCGACGCCGACGGAGATCTTCACGCTGGAATCCTGAACTGATTGGCGCGTCAGGATCCGCTCTGCGCGGCGACGGTCCAGTCGTAAGGGATGAACTCCACCGCGTAGCCCGCCGGAACCGGTGCCGCGCGGTGGCGATTCACGTATTCGAGCAGGCTGGGCGCCTTGGCGAGAAAGTCCTCCGGAAAGAAGTCGAAGATTTCAGACAGCCGCACGACGCGGCGCAGCGGGTCCACCTGCACATTGCGCGCTTCGTTCAAGAACTGCCGCGCCTCGCGCGCCAGATCCGCCTCGAGCGTCGCGGCGCGAAACGGCTGGCGCGGCAGGCGCGGGCAGTGGACCGCCATGCAGTTGAGCGCGAAGTGCACGCGCTCCTCGCCCAGCGGGCGGATCACCTCGTTCTCGTAGCGGTAAAGCGAGATCGGCTCGCCGCCCACCTTCATCCGCCGCAGCCAGAAGAACCGCAGTTTGCCGTACTCCGATATTGAACGCGGCACGCCGGCAGCGAGCACGCTGTACATCGCGAGCGCGTTGTAGGCATTCAAGTGATAAGCGAGAATTTCGGCACGGCCCGCAAAGGCCTCCGGCCGGTTGTTCGGGCCGACCGCATAGACCCATGAAACGTAGCGATCCAGGTCGCCGCGATCGCGCTCGAGCGCAGCGAAGTCCACGCGACCGCGGTCGTCCACGTGCCGCTCCAGCACGCGAGCCCACGCGGTTTCGGCAGCGGCGCGCTCGGGCACCACCGCCTCGGGTGCGGGGATCAGCTGCGCGCAGCCCGCCAGTGACGCTACGAACAGGAGCAGGAGCCGCTTCACGATCCCGGCGCGAAGCGCAGCTTCGCCAGTCCGCGCGCGGTCTTGCGCGTCAACCGCACCGGCGCCGCGCCGGGTGGCAACAGGTAGGCATCGCGCTTGGCGTTGTGCAGGCACATCGACAGCGGGCCTTCCGGCGTCGCCACCATGAAGCTGCACGCATCGATCCGCTCGCGCTCCAGGGCGCAAGCGTGCATGAAGTCGTGAATGAAGAAAGACAGCTTGTGCACACGGCAGCGCGCGGCAAGCAGATCCTGGCGCATGCGCCAGGTTTTGCGCGCGACCCAGGCGAGGCAATCGGGCAGCGCGCGCGGATGGCGCAGCGCCCAGCCCGCCAGCGCCGCGAGCCCGTCCGCGGGCCGCGTCCGGTCGAGGCGCAGCGCCGCGGTGCGCTCGAGCATGCGCACGATGAAATCCGGTTCATCGCAAAGATCGTGGGCGCGGCCATTTGCGACCAGCGCCATCGCGTAGCGGTTGCAGCGCGCATGCCCGATGTCCATGGCGTCAAAATTGAGCTTCGCCCGGACACCCGCCTGGATGCGCCCGGCGACCGCGGCGACCGAAACGCGCGGACCGCGGCCGCGCAAGCTGCCACGACCGGTGTCCGCGTGCAGCTGAAACGAGGCCATCCGCACCACGTCGGCGTGGCACAGGAAGAATTCGGCGATCGCCGGTACCGCTTCGAGGTTCGAATCGCACACACTGGTGTTGAAGAAAACGGCGAGCGGCAGGCCGCGCGCGCGCGCGATGTATTCCAGCCGCAGCGCATCCAGCGCCGCTTCTGACAGGTAACCGCGCCGCCGCTGCGTGGTATCGACGTGAAAGGCGACGTCCTCGAGCCCGGCGGCGGCCAGTTCCGCGAGCAGCGCGCGGCTGGCGCGAATCCCATTGGTGAACAGCGAAGGCCGCAACCCCGATTCGCGTGCGCGGCGCACGATCGCCACCAGTTCGCCACGAGGACGCAGCGTCGGTTCGCCGCCGGTAATCTGCACATCGACGCCCGCGCCGTACTGCGCGCGGATCATCGCGATCCTGCAGTACACCTCCGCCAGCGGAATATCCTTGAGCGCCTGCGAGGACTCGGACAGGTAGCACAACTCGCAGTCGAGATTGCAGCGCTGGGTAATCTCCAGCGCGACGCAGCCCACCGGCCAGCGCCGGCCCAGGTGCTGGCGCGGGCTCCATTGGCCGGCCGCCGCGACCCGGGCCCGCGCCCGTTCCAGCGCCCCGGCGCGGTCCTCCTCGAAGCGCTGCGGTACGCAGGCTTCGACCTCCGCCGCGGTCATCACCGGTGGGTTTCGATCGCGCAGATCAATCCTTCGGCGAGCCAGTTTCGCAGCAGTTGCGCGGCAGTCTGCGCCGCGCGCCCGGCGCCGACGAATCGCCGTAGCCCGCCGGCAAGCGATGCGAAATCACGTTCGCGCCCCGCGGCGCCGAGCGCCCAGGCCTCTTCGGGCGGTAGCGAGCGATAGAAAGGCTCATGGCCCTTGCGCCAGACCAGCCAGCCGACGGGCCGCAGCCGCATCGCGGCAGCGGGCGGCTTGCGACCGGCGCTGGCGGCTCGCCAGACCCGCGCTGCGTTGCCGCGCAGCCAGAGCAGCTGCACGGAGGGATGGAGCCGCAGGCGCATGCCCGGCCAGTCCGCCGCCGGCACGCGCGCGGCGTCTTCCACCTTGGCAAGCGGTGCGTCCTCCGCGTCGAATGCGAGCCCCAGCGCCCACTCGAACCGCGCCAGTTCCGCGAGCGGCTTGCGGCGGCGCCCGCGGGACGAACGCTCAAGAAAGTGCGCCATTTCGCCGCCGTACCAGCGCAGGTTCGGGAATCGCGACGGATGCGCGGCGATGAACGCCCGCATCAACCGGTCGAACCCGCGTTCACCGAGCACGCCCTTCAAGGCGGGATAGTCGCTGCCCAAGGCTTCGACCAGGCGCGAGCGGTAGGCATCCGCGTAGATCCCGAGCCGGCGGGCCGCGTTCGCGCGAGGCGTCGCCAGCACTACGCGCTCCATGGTGCGGCCGGGCCGGTAGACGTGACGCTGGAAGGCGCGCTGCACCGAGGCGAGTGTCTTCACGCTGCTTTCCTCTGGAACGCGCCCGCCGCCATCGCACGGGTGCGATCCATCACTGCTCGTGCGTGCTCCAGTTCGCGCACTAACTTACCCAGCGGGGGAATCTTGTCGTCGCGTTCGATCATGGTCGGCACCGGCCCGAAGCGGCGCAGCGCCTCGGCATACAGATCCCAAACTGGATCGATCACTTTCGCGTCGTGCGTATCGATGATCAGGTCGCCGCAGTGGTCGTGGCCGGCGAGATGAATCTGCCTCACGCGCGCGGCCGGGATGCCGTCCAGAAATTCGAGTGTGTCGAAGCCGTGGTTGAACGCGCTGACGTAAATGTTGTTGACGTCGAGCAGGATGTCGCAGTCGGCCTCGCGTGCGAGGGCCGCGAGAAACTCCCACTCGGTCATCGCAGAGCTCCGGTAGGCGACGTAGCTGGAGACGTTCTCGATCAGAATGCGGCGGCCGAGGACGTCCTGCACCGCGCGCACTCTGCGCGCCACGTACCGCAGCGCTTCCCCGGTATAGGGCAGCGGCATGAGGTCATGCAGGTTGCGCCCCGCTACACCGGTCCAGCACAGATGGTCCGAAATCCACTCCGGCTGGACGCGCTGCGCCAGCGCCTTCAGCTCCTTCAGGTATGCGCGGTCCAGCGGATCGCAACTGCCGATCGACAGCGACACGCCGTGCAGCACCACCGGGTATCGCTCGCGAATCCGCATCAAGTAATGCAATGGCCGGCCGCCGGGGATCATGTAGTTCTCGGACAGCGCCTCGAACCAGTCCACGCGCGGCTTGGACTTGAGGATCGCTTGGTAGTGCCTGGGACGCAGGCCGAGGCCGAAACCGAGTGCGCTCATGGCGGAAAATGATAGCCCGCCCGTCCCGCGAGCGGGGCGGACGGGCGGCCGGGAGTGACCTCCGGCGACTACTTCTTCATCGCCGCCTTGGCCTTGTCGCAATCGGCCTGGCTCATTTCGGTGAAGCCCTGTCCTTTGCACGCGGCCTGGCCCTTGCACGCGTTCTTCGCGCCCTTGCAATCGCCTTTGCCCTTGCAGGCATTGACGCCCTCGCACTTCACCTTGCCTGCCTGGGCGCCGGCGTGCGACGCGGCCTCGGCAGGTACGCTTGCGCCGAGCGCAAACATTCCCGCCGCGGCGGTTGCCAGGGCGATTCCGGTAAGTTTCTTGGCCTTCATAACGACCCTCCTTGTCAACGTGGATGTGTTTCAGAAACCCGGAAGCCCGGGCGCTGTCTGATACGCACCCGGCGGCCGCGCGGATGCGTACGCGGCGGACGGGCACAGCTAGGTCGAGAACATGAGCCGGTTTCTTACGTCAGGCTTCAGGCATTTCGTGCCGGTGCTGGCTCTCGCCATGGGCCTCGGCGCCGCGGGGCCCGCGCACGCCGTTGATTCAACTGTGAATTTCCTCGGTTCGCGCATGCCCTACGCCGAGTTCGACCGGCTCCCGGCCACGCGGCTCGAGGTATCTGGGGCCGCGCTGACCGTCGCGTTTGCGCCGGGGCCGCTAGATCTACCGAAGGAGCAGGTCCTCGACTGGATCCGGTCCACAGCGCACGCTGTGGCTGGTTATTACGGCCGCTTTCCGGCGGCGGGCACGCGGGTGCTCATCGTCCCC
>Ga0247727_10010614_pt1 | contig 16277 bp, 14 predicted proteins | sample WisWelCaveWW1625_FD_202498 | JGI IMG/M metagenome (GOLD analysis project Ga0247727, IMG submission 202498) | Biofilm microbial communities from Wishing Well Cave, Virginia, United States - WW16-25 | ecosystem: Environmental > Aquatic > Deep subsurface > Groundwater > Cave microbial mat | place... | reverse complement strand
ATATTGAGTCTGACCATGTTCGAGCGAATCCCTTTAGATCAACTACTTCTACTTTCAGAAGCCGCGGGCATGTCTTCGGACTCCATCAACCAGTTGAATCTGTTCGAATAACGTTGGGACACTACTGCTCTTTAAGTTATAACGAACGCCCCCACGGCGATGTCAGGCTGGCAATTCGAGCAATGGATAGTTACGCCTTCGGCGGAATGCTCGGCATATGCAGGACGGCTACGTGAGGGTAAAAAAAAGATCGCATCAGACTTCGTGTCTGCTGGAGGACTGCAGCCTCCGAGCACGGAAGGTCTTACGCGATCACGTTGCACCTTACCACGAACGTATCAGCCACGCAAGGCCAGCCGCGAAAGAGGGTTGAGCGGCGGCCTCTTCGTTTGTGGTCTGTCTGGTTCTTCTGGTTTCTCTGGTTTATCCGGTTAGTCCGGTTCAAGCAAATACACAAGACAAACCAAACAAACCAGAAGACCAGCCTGCTCGTTATCGCAGGCGTTCGCGGCCGTGGGGGGTGGTGAGATCTAGGTCGGGACCAAGGGGGACGATACGGGTCGGATTGATGTCGTCGTGGGTGATGTAGTAATGCCGCTTGATGTGGTCGAAGTTCACGGTGTCGGCGATGCCGTCGGTCTGATAGAGGTCTTTGAGGTAGCTGAAGAGGTTTGGGTAGTCGATGATCCGCCGAAGGTTGGACTTGAAATGGCCGTGGTAGACGGTGTCGAAGCGCACGAGGGTAACGAACAAGCGCCAATCGGTTTCGACGAATTGTGAGCCGAAGAGGTAGCGTTGGCGCGCCAGCCGGTCCTCGAGTTGATCGAGGGCGTCGAAGAGCCGCCGCACAGCTCGTTCATAGGCCTGCTGCGATGTGGCGAATCCCGCACGATAGACCCCGTCGTTCACGTTCTCGTAGATGAAGGTATTGAGGTCGTCGATCTCATTCCTGATCCCTTCTTGATATAGGTCGATCATGCTCTCGGTGAAGCGATTGAACTCGCCGTTGAACATGCGCATGAGGTCGTCGTCGGAATTGGTGACGATGCGTTTCGTCGCCGTATCCCACAACACAGGGACGGTAAACCGTCCCCGATAGTTCGGATCGGTGGCCTTGTAGGCCTGGCTGAGGAACCGGAATCCGTTGATGGGATCGAGCGAATGGCCCGGCCCTTCGCGGAACGACCAGCCCCTCTCGTCGCGAATCGGGTCCACGACTGTCATGCCGATCACGTTTTCGAGCTTCTTGAGTTTCCGCACAATGATCGTCCGATGCGCCCAGGGGCAGGCCCAGGAGACATAGAGATGGTATCGGCCGCTCGCCGCCGGGTAACCGGAATTACCATTTGCGGTCACCCAGTCCCGAAAAGCATCCGGTTGCCTGGTGAAGGCGCCCTCGACGCTCTGCTCGTCTGGAAATTGTGCCTGGATGGTCATCGTCGGGCTCCTGCTTGGCTCTACCGTACCATATTGCCGACTAATAGGGGGAAGATGGGAACGGCACCCGCGTTGGTCCTTTGCTCCCGGAGCGCGCGCCCTAAGAAGGGCCTCGCTCGACGGCCGCAGTGGACCAACACGCGTGCCATTCCAGGAGAGAGAAGCAAGCGAGCTTGGAGGGGCATGAGAGGGCAGACTAGAGGGTCTCCTATGCTCGTGCAACGCGCGGTCTCAGAAGACCCTCGTTGGACACGCGCAGTGGGAGACCCCCCTAGCCCGCCCTCAAGGGAGAAGATAGAAGATCGGTGCTCGCTCGATGCGCGTCGGTGTGGATTGACTGGGACAATCCTGAAAAGTAGAATATCCAAATATTCACTACCGGGGAACGACTGGTAATCAGACAAGAGGAAATCCGGTAGGGGAGGGCAAACGGCAGTGTCCATTCAGCTGGTTCAAACAAGGAGGTCGCGATGCATGTGATAGGACGTATCGGGTTCATGGGATTAGGGATCGCGTTAGCGGGCTGTCTCAGCGGGGCACCAGTCTTCGCAGGAGATAAACCAGCTAAACCACCAATAGAGGACGGGTCGAAGGTTATGATTACGTCTCCCAAAGACGGGGACAAAGTCAGCGACAGCTTTGAGCTGAAGTACGAGTTGACCAAGGGCTCCCAAGCTGCGCATGTCCATGCGTACGTGGACGATCAGTATCAGAAGGGTTTTGAAGGGGAGATTAAGGGCCTGAGCAAGGGGACGCACAAGATCACTGTGAAAGGTGCCACGAAGGACCACGATCTTGTCACGGCCGCCGATACCATTACTGTCGACGTGCAATAGGACCAGCCATCTTCAAAGCCACCGGGGCCTCTAGTGATAGAGGCCCTCGTGCGCCGGGTTTCACAAACCGTTTCCAACCCTTCGCAAGTAACCGCCTCGTTTAAGCAACAGAATGTTTTTCTCCGACCGCGCCAGCCCGTAGGCCAGTGTTCCTCCGCCTGGACCGGTGCCGATAATAATGGCTCTCCGCAGATTGGAGTGGGTAGTCGTAGAGATGGGAAATCTCCGTGGTGCAGAGAGCTAGTCGGGGGAAGGGGCGAGGTTTTACAAATTAGGGCGGCAGTACTCTTTGTGACGCTTACAAGCCAAGAGTAATCCACATCTCAAGGTAACCATCAGCTAAGGCCGTTTTTAGCTTCGGTAGTTCCGAATGCTTGATGTGCCTTGTGGGCCGCAGTGTGGGGCGGGTAACTGGGTGTGAAAGATCCGACTCCTTTCTTTTGCGGTGAATCTCATTTGTAGCTTTGAAAAGTTTAGGGTACTTCGTCTCAAACATATTTCCCGGTGTTAGAACGGAACCGATATTTCCTAGTGTATACAAACCAATCGTACCATCATGAGCAAAAAGAGCTGACAAGAAGACATCATTTATTGTGTCGGTAAGATTAACCCAAGCGGTAGGGTCGGTCATGAAGTAGCCGCGCCACCGAACTACTTTGGATATAATGCTTGCGTAATTACCTCCCAAGAATTTCCTCCAGTTTATATGCGCAAGTAAAGGACTCAAAGTAACAAGCATCGATTCGGATATGGGACAGGCGCTAGGAGCAGTTCGTGTAATCAAGCCAGCATCCTTCAGAGCTAGTTGAGCGATTTTGTTTATTCCGTGCGCTCGACCAAGTACGCTGCAGTCCTCAGCAATCATCAGTTCAGCAGCTACAAGAGCCACGTCTGTTGACTTGTCACGCAATAGACCGTTAAGAAGGCTTCCATAAGAGGGTCCACCAATTAGATCCTTCTGAACGTATCTGATAAGCTCGGTCCTGACCCACCAATCTTTATGTTTCAGTACATTGAACTTGGTTTGACTCCAGGTCATTGCTCCATTTTCCAGCAAATAACTGGCAGCGGCTAAATGGAGTTCGGGGTCGTCATACCTGTCAGGTTCCGGGAGGAGCACGGACCGACAATGACGGATTAGTTCGGACCGAAAGACAGAATAGATTCGACCTTTCAGTATCCCAATGAGGAAGGCTGTAAATGCAGGATAGAGATCATATGTCTTGAGTAGACGTAAGCCCTGGTGAGACACTTCTCGTGATAATTTAGTCGCTCGAGAGAAGTAGTTGTAAATGGGAACGTATAGATGTGGTTGTCGCTCAAGAATAGAGAGCATACGTCTGCTCAACTGCGCGTTGGGTAACGCGCGTCCCAAGACATATTTGAATCTTGTCTCGTTAGAGACTTGGAGGCGAGGAGATAATTTCACCAATCGCCTCCGCACCTTCTCCTGATCAGGGTCAGGCGGTTCTAGTATAATTTCCGGAGGATGGCTGATCGTCTTTATCTCAGACTCAATGTCTCTCACACGATGAATATCGATCTTGCTACTCTGTGGGAACAGACCAATTTCTTTGCTGATCCGATCAAGAAGGACAAGGCGTCGCCTTATCTCTTTTTCATTTTTTGCAAATAGACGGATGTCATCAACGTAGCGGAAGTACCGAATGGTTCGGGAAGCAGGGGCATGATCGTCGAAGTGTCGCAGTACGCATTCAGACAAGAGTCCTGACGAAAGAGGCCCTTGTGGTATCCCATGGCCTTGATAGATTGGAATGGCCTTCGAAGCCGTCGTCCAGATGCTAAGTAGCTCGCAGAGACGATTGCAAAACTCGTGCTCTAGCTTGAGATCGCGCAGGAAATGCTTCAACACTCTGTGATCAATACTGTCATAGCACGCAGTTAAGTCAAACGAGGCTGCATAGATAAACCCATCCGCGTGAGCCTTCCGCATCGCGTCAGAGAATGTCGTGTACGCGGTCTTCCATGGTTTGTAGAAGAATCTGCTTCGCTTGCCGGCATAAAGATGACCGAATACTTGCTTTAGGTATCGACGACGAATATGGGGAGAGAAGGATTCCGCTATTACATTGATCATCGCTTGATAAACGATTTGATCTTCAATGCAAAGCAGGGAATATGGTCGGAGGATTCCAGACTTCTTGGGAAAGAAGAGCTTTGTTGCGTGCTGCGGCGTGTAGGAGTGGTTGGACAACCGCTTGTGAAGATCTTCTAGATTAGCTTCAAGACAAAGAGAGTAGGCTCGATAGATGTGGCGAACATAGTTTTTGAACTGCGGTTCTGAGTTGGTCGCTAGCCACTTCCAAGCGAGTCGAAGGTTCGGTTTAGAAAAATCTTCCGCCAGATGGTCTGGCATTTCTCTTCGCTCCTTTCGAAATCAAGCAAGTCTATGCTCTCCAAGGCAAACCACGCAACGGTATCCATAGGCAGGGAAATACCGCCAGGTCTCCGTTTCGCGGTGCGTGGCGTCGGTCCCTCCGAAAGTTGACACCTGCCTCTCTGAAACGTAGCCTGTTTCTGGTTCGCTTCCTATGCCTCGCAAACAGGTCGTCATCATCGGGGGCGGTTTCGGAGGCCTGGCGGCCGCGCAATCGCTGCGTGATGCCGACGTGCTGCTCATCGACCGCACCAATCATCATCTTTTTCAACCTCTGCTTTACCAGGTTGCCACTGCCGCGCTGTCTCCCGGCGATATCGCCTGGCCGTTACGCACTATCTTTCGGCGGCACCCGCATGTTCGCGTGGTCATGGATGAAGTCCTGTCCATCGATCGTGCAGCGCGTCTCGTGCGGTTGCGGGTCAGCGCGCCGATTGTGTTCGACGTCCTCATCGTAGCGCCCGGATCGCGGCACTCTTATTTCGGGCACGACGCGTGGGAGCAGTCCGCGCCCGGGCTCAAGACCCTAGCCGACGCGGTCTACCTTCGCGAGAAGATGCTGCTGGCATTTGAGGAGGCCGAACGACGACGAATCGCCACCGGCACACGAGATCGACTCACTTTCGTGATTGTGGGGGGAGGTCCCACAGGCGTGGAGTTGGCCGGCGCGCTGGCGGAGATCGGACGGAAGGCCATGGGGCCTGATTTTCCGAACTTGCGCCTCGCTGATCTCGCCATTTTGCTCGTGGAAGGCGGCTCTTGCATTCTGCCAGGATTCAGCCCCGACCTGTCGGCGAAAGCTGCTACCGCGCTCGAACGCATGGGCGTCACGATCAAGCTCAACAGCCTGGTGAGTGAGATCCGCGCTGATGGCGTGATGATCGGAAGCGAATTCGTTCGCTCTACGAGCATCATCTGGGCGGCAGGCAACAAGGCGTCGCCGCTTCTGACCTCGCTCGCAGTTCCCCAAGACGGGTCCGGTCGGATCAAGGTCCAGCCGGATCTCACGATTCCGGGTGATCCCTGGATCTTCGTCATCGGCGATGCCGCGCATTGTACCAGTCCGGGCGGGAACCCCTTGCCGGGATTAGCCCCCGTCGCCGTGCAACAAGGCCGCTATGTCGCGATGCTCATTCGTGAGGAGACCGCTTCGGACCAGCGCCGGCCGTTTGTCTACGCGGATCGAGGCATGCTGGCTACCATCGGACGCGCACAAGCCGTAGCGCAGTTCGGCCGATTGCGCCTATCCGGACTGTCCGCCTGGTTGCTTTGGTGCGTGGTTCATATCTTCTTACTGATTGAGTTCCGCAGTCGCGTGCGGGTGATGTCCGAATGGATGTGGTACTACCTCACATTCAAGCCGGGCGCGAGAATCATCTATACGCCGCAGCGCCAATCCGGCGAAGAAGAGAGAACATCACTGTCACGCTCCGCGGGATCTGACTTGAAGGAATGAGGCGATCCCGGAAGATTGAGGGCAAGGTCTTGCAATCCAACATCACGCGGCGAAGAAATGCCTTAGCCCCTGTTTAGCGGCGCGCGGCGTCTCACCTCTTGAGACTACGTTGAGGGCTCTACATCTAGTTTTCTGCTCACAGACGACTGAGTCCCGCTGATGAGTTCTCGCTTCTCGCCCTGGCGCCTGTTCTCCCCTGAAGAGAAAAGATATTTACATTGACTCATTTCCAGTTTGGTTTTCAAATACCAGTATCGGGGTCAATATTTTGCTTTTCTCACCCAGGCGCAGGCAGGAGGGTGTCATGAACCGCTACCATGTATTTATCATGTTCCTGAGTGTCCTCGCTCTATCCGGTTGTGTCTCTCATCCGCAGACCGCCGAAGAGTTTCGCAAAGCCGTTCCCGGGGCGTTTTCGGCCAAAGTCGAGACGATCGAGGTCGATCGTCCCTTTAGTCAGGTGGCCCGCACCTTCCAAAAGATGGGGCCGAACTGTTTGTCGAAGACGATCAAGACGACGTCTCAAACTAACATGAGCTACCAGGTCATCGTGACCACCTACAAGCCCACGGTGGTGGTGACAGGGAAGAAAGCCGAGCTGCATGTGCAAATGCACCATGAGCAGGGTGTGCTCAATGTCAGCAAGGAACCTGAGGGAGGCTATTATCTTCTCGTCGCCGATGCCCAGCCCGTTACTCAAACGAAAACCCGCATCGATCTCTATCGCCCGTCCATGGGCCACGGCGTTCTGATCCAGGCGGTGAAGAATTGGGCGACCGGAGAGAATATCGGATGTCCTGATCTCACGAAGTGACGCGCTTGCCATGAACCGAGCAATGGGGAACCTTCTCGATATCGGCAGGATCGCCTTCATCGTGCTCTTGATCTGTGCCGCGAACCTCCTTGCCGGCTGTTTCGGAAGCAAGACATACCCGAACACGCTCGGCAAGAATCTACACGTTCATACCGTCACTGATTCGGGGTCGTGGTTCTCGCGCGTCCGTGCGGCGATTGACATCCATCGCGTGGGCAGGGATTGTGCCCTCGACTATGAAGGCACGGTCCAACTGGCTGACTCCAAGATTGATATCGGAATCCCACCTCACCGGTGGAGTTATCTGGTGTTTGTCTTTGGCAGCTCATCCTTTCTTGCCAACCGGAGCGGTACCATCACGTATGAGACGCTGCTGAAGGCACGACCAAATTATCACTATGATGTCGCGGTGCATTACAGGGACGACATGTATCATGTGGGGATTCGAGAGACTCTTCCGAATCAATCCACCGGCCGGGAAATTGAACCGCTGGAACTAAGCTCCTGTCGATCATCCGTCAGCCGGAAGTAAGCATTCAGTATGACCCCTCCGTTTCGCGGCGCGCGGCGGCTGCTCTTACCTCCTAACTTTCCCGTTGACGAATGCAGTGTAACTTTGGGACCATGAGGTCGTGCACTTTGAGTTGCTCGGCCCAATTACGCAGATTGAAACGTTCGCGGTTGGGTCTCGAATTCACGAGGTGGCTCGTCTTCGAAAGTTCTATGGCAAGGATCGCTGGCGCAAGCGGAAGGGCATCGCGAAGGTTCGGCTCTCTGACGGATCCGTTCACTCCGCTGAAATTCATTGGTATGAAGCGACAGAGATAGACCGGAAGGAACACAAGATCAAACGACTCCTCTGAGGTCATCACGATGCAAGATCTGAAACGTGCTGCTTCTCGATTTGTGATCTGTGTGGAAAACAAGGGTTACACGGTCTCTCTCGAAAAACGAAAGATCTATGTGGCGCTCCCCAATGCGAATGCCCTCAAGCACGGTCAGGTACGAGTGATCGACGAATCGGGTGAGGATTATCTCTATCCCAAGAGCCTATTCCTCCCTATTACCGTTCCTCAGTCTCTCCGTAAAGCAATCCTGAAAGCCGCATAGCAGCCAGGCCCCGTTTCGCGACGCGAGGAGTCCAGTCGCCATCAGGTCTTACGTTTCACGCTTCACGGAGCTTAGATTGCATCGCATAGAGGAAGCTCGATAAACAAGAGAGTTATCCGTCCATGCCTGACCGGGTCGCACGATTGACTCGACCCCAGCCTGTCCTCTTGTCCTAGACGTGCGGACCATTGAATTTCCACCGTGCCACAATAGTTTTTCCGCAGTCTGCTAGGGCTTCAGCCTATCGAGATTTCCCGGATCCGGCAGAGTGTTTCTTGTCCGATTGCGCGCAGCGAGGACGCGCTCCCCGTCGCGCGGTGCCTGACTCCTTGAACTTCAGTTCACGGGCGTTCCGTCTCACGCTCTTATTTTCTGTTATCGATCTCCCTTCGTATCTTCTACCCATTGCCCTGAGCCGACTCTCGTCCGCTTGACTCTGATTCAACCGGGAGCGATGCTGGAGAGCATCCCGGAGGTGTGATATGAAACCGGGGTAGTCGGTTCCATTGCTGTTCACGCTTCTGTGCCTCTCCCCCCTTCGTTCTTTTCCGGTCCCACATCTGCGAGAGGGTTGTTATGTTTCCCTTCTCACCAAGGAGGTGCGTCATGAGGGCCTCTCTTGTGCTACTCACCGTTTTCATCGTCCTGTTGTTGACGATCTCTCTCGCCCTGGCGAACCCGACCATGTTGCCGAAACATCCAGGGTATCCCATGGGCAAGGCCGTCGATCCCGTCGGCGGACAATCGCTCGCGAACGATCCTGGTCAGAGCAATGCCACAGGAGAGAACTCGTTGGTCCAGGCATCGGCGTTTGACGATGTCCATGTGCAGCAGAGTCTGTCGATCAATCAAAATGATGAGCGGTTGTTGGAAAAGCCTGGTGCTGGGTTGTTGCCAAAAGTTCAGGGACCTAACATCAAGATCGAGCCGCCTGTGAAGGAAGGAACGAAGGTGAGTGCTACGCCGCAGTGAGGGAGCGCGATGAAGCGATGACCAGCCGGGCCGGACCCTGGTCTTTATGGAGTCCAGAGTTCGGCCGAGCAACAGTGAAATGGTGCTCTGGTTAAAGCCGTCCTCTTCGTACGTCGTTCGTGAAGCGATTACGGAATCTGTTGACCCCTTAATCTGTTGAACTCGAACATTCTGAGTAGCTTGCTACGAGGTTCGCCTCTGCTTCCGAGAAGTCTTCGAAGTTGAGGTCCGTGATACCAGGCAGCTTGATGCGGAGAGCTTCATCAGATCGACAGATCGTCAGATATCTTCTACTTGACACATTGCGGGCATCGGGAACGCCGCCGACCGGTGATTGAGCGTCGATGGGCCATTGATCTCTTCCAACAATCCTTTTACCCTATACTGTCTCTTTCAGGTGGGACGGTCATTCCCTATCAGCAAGCGGCCGTCTTTGCACCTGTCAGGTCTGGTTTAAGGAGAAACAACATGACATTTCACGATCTGGCGATCAGAGGTCTGTCTCGTCTTATTCTTGCCATTGGGGCGAGCGCCCTGGTTGGGGCAGGAGTGGGAATCGGTGGCATCGCTCCGGTCTCCGCGTATGAAGTGTGGCTGACGGATCAATCCGATACGGCGAAAGAAAGCGGCGGCTTTCTCTATATCTATGACGGTGCGGCGCTCGCGGCAAGTCCTTCCGCTGCGAAACCGGCAATCACCATCGATCTCTCCGGCGAGATCAACACATTTTGCGAAGCGGCGACGAAGAAGCCGGTCCGGCGCCCGCATATGCTGTTCTTCAACAAGAACCAGGATCACGCGATCCTCTCCTTCCTGAGCGGTCATGTGCTCTTTATGGATGCCAGGACGCATAAACCGGAGGCCTGCTTATCGATGGGGAAGAATGTCCATGCGGCCTGGCCGACACCCGATCAGAAGATGGCGATCGCGGCGAATATGGCCGAGAAGAAATTTATCCGCATCTGGACCGACTATGCCGCTCATAAATTCAGCTACGATCCCGAGAAGGATGTGGTGAATCTCGCCTTGTTGGAGGGTGGGGAGCGTCCGGATACCTCTCCGATTTGCCCGATTACGGAGTTAACCAGCCGCTATGCTTTTGTCACGCTGCGGGGAGGGGGGCTGTTGGTATTCGATGTTACCACCACACCGATGAGCATAGTGGCCACACTCAACAATAATGAGATTCATCCTGCCGGCTGTGGTGGCATTCAGGTCGGCGAGACAATGTATATCAATTCCGGTGGCGGCTGGCCGGTGGCGCCTCTTTCCTACGATGTGTATGCCATCGATCTCTCCAAGCTTCCGAAATCGATCTCAGCCAAGCTGGTCTCTCAAAGGGACGACAAATTTGCCGATTCCCACGGCATGTCCGGGGTCGGACGTTATGTCTGGAGTGCCGACCGAGCAGGAAACGATATCGAAATAATCGATACGCTCTCGAACCTGAGCGTGGGGTCGATCGAGCTCGTGACGGATACGAACAAGGATCCAGCTCCTGATCTCCTGGACAATGCGCCGGACGGTCAGTATGTCTTCGTCGGGCTGCGCGGCCCCAACCCGCTTACCGGAAATGACAAGACAGTGAACAATGCCAAAGGGTCGATCCCCGGCGTCGGTGTCATTCGCGTGGATGGTGGAGGGAAGATCGGTCACTATATGGGACAGGCGACCATCACGAACATGAAAGACGGAAAAGAAACGGCGGATACCCACGGGATCGCCGTTCGCAAGTAGCGTCGTTTTCAGGAAACATCGTGGGGCTGCGGTATTAGAGCCGCGGCCTGCTGCGAGGGTTGGTGCGATGCTGATGTCGATGGGGCCGTCACCAAGACGGCGTAGCACCAACTGCTCAGGTTGTGTAAGCGTCCGGCGCCCTGCCTCATCGTGACTGATCGTCGCGTACTCCTTGCAGGCATCAGCAGTCTGTTCGCCTTGGAGAACATATCATGTCCTTGACCGCCTCTAACGATGTGCCGGTTCCTTCGTTCATGTATGGCACGGCGTGGAAAAAAGAGGCCACGACTCAACTGGTGCAGTTAGCGGTGGCGGCGGGCTTCATGGCCATCGATACGGCCAACCAACTGATCCATTATCAGGAAGCCCTGGTGGGAGAGGCCTTGTTGGCACTTGCGCGGCAAGGGGTCGGGCGAGATCGCCTCTTTCTTCAAACAAAGTTTACGCCGACGAATGGCCAGGACCACCGCACCCCCTACGATGCCACGGCCAATCTCACCACCCAAGTGACACAGTCCTTCGACAGCTCGCTGGCCCATCTGCACACCGGGTATCTGGACTCCTATGTGTTGCACGGGCCCTATCAGCGGCAGGGATTGGGAGACGCGGACTGGGAGGTGTGGGCCGCCATTGAAGGGCTCTATCGGTCAGGGAAAACGAAAATGATCGGCATCAGCAATGTCACATCTGAGCAACTCACTCAGCTCTGTGCCCGGGCGACTGTGAAACCCATGATCGTGCAAAACCGCTGTTATGCCGCACTCGGATGGGATAAAGAGGTGAGGGAGATCTGCAAAGCCCATGGCATCATCTATCAAGGCTTTTCGCTGTTGACCGCCAATCGAGAAATCTTTGCCGATCAAGCTATTCGGGCCGTCGCCCAACGGTTAGGGACCGGTCTTGCGCAAGTCGTGTTTCGGTTTGCGATGCAGGTCGGGATGCTCCCGTTGACCGGCACCACGAACCCGCAACATATGAAAGACGATCTCCAAGCCGAACAGCTTACCCTCACTGCTGAAGACATGCAGGTGATCGAAACGATCGGGATGTAAACACGATGCCCTGACCTTCACCACTCATCACGGTTTGTGGGGAAAGCCTGCCGAAACCAGGCAAGGGGCGAGGGGCACGAGGCGAGAGGCACTGGGGACGTAAGGCGTAAAGGGTAAGGGCGTGAGGGGGTCGAGCGGGATTCGCCTGGCGCCTCACGTTTCACGCCTCAGGATAAAGCCCCCTAGCCTCTGGCCTCGTACCTCTCGCCTGAGCGTCAGCGCTTGCGGCATCCTGCTAGAGGGCTTATGTGGGAAGTTCAATGAGCCGAAGGGTGTAGAGGTACTGGTAGAGTCCTCTATGGTCCATCAGTTCGGCATGGGTGCCGGTTTCCACAAGGCGCCCTTTGTTGAGGACGAGGATGCGATCCGCTCGTTGGATGGTCGTCAAACGGTGGGCGATCACAAAGGTCGTTCTGCCTTTCATGAGTTGTTCCAGCGCCTCCTGGACGAGTCGTTCCGACTCACTGTCGAGGGCAGAGGTGGCTTCATCCAACAATAAGATCCGTGGATTTTTTACTATGGCCCTGGCGATGGCGATGCGCTGCCGCTGTCCGCCCGACACATTGATCCCCTTTTCCCCCACGATGGTCTGATACTGGTCAGGGAAGCTCATAATGAAGTCATGGGCATGGGCCGCACGGCTCGCCTCCACCACCTCTTCCTCAGTGGCCTTCCTGGCTCCGTAGCAGATATTGTCGAAAATCGTCCCGCCGAACAGGATCGTTTCTTGCGGGACCAGCGCGATCTGCCGATACCAGCTATCCATGGTGACCTGGCGGAGATCTCGCCCGTCGATGGTAATGTGCCCCTCAGTCGGATCGTAGAAGCGGTGGAGCAAGTTCATCACGGTTGACTTTCCGGCGCCGGTGGGACCGACGATGGCGACCAGTTCGCCTGGCTCGGCCTCGAACGACACATCCGTCAAGACCGGTTGGCGTGGATCGTAGGCAAAGTTGAGGTGCTCACCGCGAATGTGTCCCGAGACGGTAGACAGGGGGGTGGCCGTGGGGGAATCGCTCACCTCCGGGTGTGTATCAAAAATTTCGAACACCCGTTGGGTGGCGCCCTGCGCTTCCTTGACCTGCGCGAACACGCGGGCAGCGGAACTGAAGGGGCCGATCAGAATTCCGGCAAAGAGGACGAACGCAAAGAGATCGCCCGGCGACACGCTCCCGTCGATGACCTGGCGTCCCCCGTACCACAACACGGCCGCTGCGGCGGAGAAGGTGAGGAGGCTGATGACGGGAATAAATACCGCCATGACGCCGGCCTTTCGCATCGTCAATACCAAAGTCTGCTCGACTTGCGCGGCAAACCTGGTCTCTTCGCGCTGTGATTGGACGAAGGACTTCACGATACGGATGCCGGAGATCACTTCCTCGATCAAGGTACTCAAGGCAGCGGTTTGATCTTGAATCGAGGTCGAGAGGGATTTCAGCCTTCGTCCGAATAACTTGGCCACGAGGACGAGCAAAGGGAGCAGAACCAGGATCAAGAGGCAGAGCCGCCAATTCATCATCAGCAAGAATGTGATCCCTCCAACGAAAGTCACGAGTTGTTTCGCACTGTCGATCGGCGTTTCGGTGACGACAGACTGGATCACCGTCACGTCGTTCATGAGCCGGGAGAGGAGTTCGCCGGTTCGTCGGCGGGCAAAGAAGCTCACCGATAAGGTATGCAGATGTGCGAAGAGATGCCGGCGGAAGTCGGCGATGATGCGCTGCGAAATCCATGCAGTCAAATAGCTATGGCCCATCGAACAGAGCCCTTGTAGGACGACGAGCCCGAGAAAGACGGCGATCAAGTTCGTCATCCTGGGCTGGTCGCGCTGCACGGTAATGATGTCCCACAGGGTGCCGGCCAACCGCAGCAGGGCCAGATTGACGGCGGCTACACCCATGACCAGCAGGCCTGCCAGCACCATGCGGGACAGATAAGGCTTCAGGAACGGGAGAAATCGTGAAAAGGTGGACATGTTGAGGAGCGATCTTAGCAGACTGCAGAAAGTCTATGTTGGCAAGGTTTAATTTCGATGGAGGGCACGTGTGGCACAACAGGAGAACAGTCCCGCAGGATGCTCAAAAAGTTCGTCCAGCAAGGCCGCAGCGAGTGAAGGCCCGAGGCGTACCCTCTGGGATACGTTGAGGGTCTGAACGAGTCGAGAACGCTGCTGGCGGGCTTTTTCAGCATCCTGGTAGAGGAGGTGGCTACGGAAAACCAAGAAAGAACGGCAGAGGGGGAAACGCCAGCCGGAGGCGTTGTCGTCAGTTACAGTTCTGCGACAGACTCGATCAGGTTCTTATTGATGGCCACGAAGTCCGAGCGATCTTTCTCGTCGATCACCACGTCGGTGAGGCTGATAAAGAGTCGTTGCTCTTCGTTGATCGCATCGGACACACGGTTCCGCATGGGAGGAATGAGAAAGTCGCCAACGTAGACGCAGTTCACAGCCCGGACACGGATGCGAACCTTCTTGCCTTCGGGCACGGACACCTCCTCGCCCTTCTCGAATGAGCCTAGCTTTTACGCCGTTCAAACTTTTGACGCCGGCGCAGCTTCTTGTACTTGTGCTTGCGCATTTTTTTACGGCGTTTTTTCAGAACACTGGACATGCGTTCTCTCTCCTGCAAAGAATAAATTCTAGAAGTTTTCGCGTCAAATTGCAAGGTCTTCAACGGATTACATTGATCATGATTGGGCCGGGGCCGAGCGGTCGCGGGACCTGCATCGCTGCGAGGGTCAACTCCCGGGCCGCTTGACCTGCCTGATACCCATTCCTATACTACGACCATGAGGTCACCGTACAACTTCTCACTGCTTCCCGTCTTGCTCCTGCTCAGCTCGATATCCTGGATCGGCGCCGGCTGCAGTAGCAAGGCGATTCAATATCCCGAGGATCACGAACGGTACCTCCGTATCGATCGGGCTGTGGAATCGCTTCGCCAAGCCTATCTGAAGAAAGATTCGTCGGATCTGGCCTCGCTCATGATGCCGATTGACCAGCTTAAGCGGCTGCGGGACGAGGCCCAGGGCGATTTCGAGACATTTAGCGCCATCACGTTGGAATTCGCGGTCGAGCGGATTATGATCGAAGGGGATGTCATCGATGTGTTCGTGCATTGGCAGGGGCTATGGAAAAAAAATGCGGACGATCCGGGACTTCGTCAGCGAGGCCATACGCGATTGCAGTGGGTCGGAACACAGTCCATTCTTTTGCGCGGGGTTCAGGGCGATTCTCCCTTTGGTATAAATGCTCGGCAGGCCACAATCAACCCCACACCTTCTTCTAAGAAGCAGTAATCCATGCCATCTCGGCGATCCCGTGCTCCGGTGCAGGCTGATTTCTTGGTCATTGGGAGCGGTGTGGCCGGCCTCCGTGCCGCGTTGGAGCTGAGCCGTGCTGGCCGTGTCATGGTGCTGACGAAGGGGCATCCGCTTCAGAGCAGCTCGATCCATGCGCAGGGCGGGGTGGCGGTGGCGATGAGTGAAGAAGATGACGTGGCCATTCATTTAACCGACACGCTCAAAGCGGGGCATGGTCTCTGCCGGAAAGAAGCAGTGCGGGTTCTCGTCGAAGAAGGACCTGATCGGATTCAAGAATTGATCGGGTGGGGAGCTAAGTTCGACAAAGTCGGCGGCAAGTTCGCGTTTGCTCGGGAGGCTGCCCATAGCCGAAGCCGCATTCTGCGGGCGCGGGGGGATGCGACGGGGAACGAGATGGTGCGAGTGTTGATTGCCGAAGTGAACCGGCAGGAGCGTATTCAGCGATTGGATCATCACTTTACCGTGGATCTCGTGGTCGACGCCGGACGTTGTTGCGGGGCTGTTGTGCTGGATGAAGGGTCTGGTCGCCAGTTCGTGTTGCCGACTCGCGCGATCGTGCTGACCACCGGCGGAGCCGGGCAGGTCTATGCGCGGACAACCAATCCCCCGAACGCCACCGGTGATGGGATGGCCATGGCACTGCGCGCGGGCGCGGTGCTTCAAGATATGGAGTTCGTTCAATTCCATCCTACTGCACTGTATTTGCCGTCGAGTCCGCCCTTCCTGCTGTCGGAAGCGATGCGAGGGGAGGGTGCGCAGCTGCGCAACAACAAAGGGGCCCTGTTCATGCAGCGATACCACCCCATGGGCGCGTTAGCGCCGAGAGACATTGTCTCGCGGGCAATCTTGGCAGAGATGGCGGCGACGAAAGCGCGTCATGTCTATCTTGATGTCACCCACTTGGGGGCAGGGTTCGTGAAGCGGCGATTCCCGACGATTTATGCGACGTGCCTTCGCTATGACATCGATATCACGGAAGAATGGATCCCTGTGTCCCCGAGTGCGCATTATATGATGGGTGGGGTCTGGACTGATCTGAATGGTGCGACAACGGTTCCAGGGCTCTTTGCCGCCGGGGAAGTGGCCTGTAGCGGCGTGCATGGAGCGAATCGTCTGGCAAGTAATTCCTTGCTGGAAGGTT
>Ga0247727_10010613_pt1 | contig 16278 bp, 18 predicted proteins | sample WisWelCaveWW1625_FD_202498 | JGI IMG/M metagenome (GOLD analysis project Ga0247727, IMG submission 202498) | Biofilm microbial communities from Wishing Well Cave, Virginia, United States - WW16-25 | ecosystem: Environmental > Aquatic > Deep subsurface > Groundwater > Cave microbial mat | place... | reverse complement strand
AAACCAGATCGGCCAGCACCTCGCCGCTCTCCGCGTCCTTCACCACCGTTCCGGGCGGAACCTTGATCTCGAGATCGTCACCGTCCCGCCCGCTCCGGTTGCTGCCGGCCCCCGCGCGACCGCTGGTGGCACGGTATCGGGGCTGTTCGCGGCAGTCAAGCAGCGTGCGGACTGCGGCGTCCACGACCAAGTTCACGCTGCCCCCGCGGCCCCCATCGCCCCCGTCGGGCCCTCCCTTGGGCACATATTTCTCCCTCCGGAAGCTGATGCATCCCGCCCCGCCGGCTCCGGCGGACACCTGGATGCGCGTGTGGTCGACGAGCATCAGGCCTCCAGGGCGGCAATCACCGCGTCGGCCATGGTTTCCACGTCTAGGATGCGGAGGTGCGCCGCCGCCGCCGCGTGGTGGCGAGCAGGCCCCCGGCTCGCAGCACCTCCATCCCCGCGGTGTCCAGATCGTGATGCAGGGCGTACTGAGCGCCTCGCGTGAGATTGCGCACCACCAGTGGCTTTCCCGCTTCCAGTCCCTCGGGCAGGTCGGAGATCTCGAGCTCGTCCCCGGAGTTCACATCGGCGTAGTCGCCATCGGCAAGGAAACGCAGCGTCAGGATCCCATGCTGGAGCATCATGCGGCGAAACCGGGGATCGAACCCCAGCGCCAGGATCGCCCTCAAGCCCAGCCGTACCGCGACCAAGCCCACCTGCTCGCGGCGCGGCCCGCCTCCGAAGCCGCGGCCCGCCACGATCCAACCGCCGCCGTGCGCGTCAGCCCGCGAGCGGAAGCCGCGGTCCACGCCCGCGAAAGCGAAGTCTGCCAGCGCGTCCACGCGCAAACCCAGCGGCCGCAGCCGGGCGCCCCGGGGAAGGAAGCGATCCGCGCCCACCTCATCGCCGAGCTTGAGCAGGACCACGCCCCTCATCGGTCCCGAAAGGGCCGAGCCCTCCGGCGGAGGCTCGGGTCTCTCGCCGTTCTCGTTTGCCGCCCCCGCGTCTCCGAACGATCGCACCAGCAGCCGATCGTCGATCACGATCGCCCCCGATTCCTCGAGTCGCAGCGCCGGCAGTGTGCGCGGGTCCACGACTTCGCCCGCCAGCGCGGCGGCGGCGCACGTCTCGGGTCCCGCCCCGTGCCAGCGGCCCGAAAGGCCAGTCGCGTCGGCGAACCCGCACGCCAGACCGATCCCCCGGCCCGCGTGCACGCCCGGCGACCGTCCGTTCTCGTCGGCCAGCACGCGGATTCCCGCTCGGCGCAGCATGGCGATCAGGCCGGCCTTCGCGGCGGTGGCGCGGGTCTGACGGCTCGAGACCGAGACCGTCACCGCCACCCGCGGGTCCGCTTGACGCCCCCGGAAACGCTCGGCGAATCGCGCCAGCTCTTCGAGCGGAAGCTCCGGTCCCACGCAGACACCATCCACGGGCCTTCCCGATCGATCCCTCACGAGGTGGACTTCCCGCCGCTCGCCACCTCTCAGCAGCGGCTCGAGGTTGGAAAAGTCCACCTCGAGCGCATTCGGCGCCGCGTCCGGATCGCCCGCCAACGGCTTCCAGTCAGCCTCGCGGCCCTGCTGCCGCAGCGCGCGCCGCGCCGCTTCGTCGGAGGCGAACAATCCCGCGATCGCGCCGAGCTCCACGGCGCGGCGCGCCACCGTCCAGCGTGCGGCGAAAGCCAGGCCTTCCGGCTCGATCACGTGAAACTCCAGCACCCGCCCCTCGGGGCGCGTGAGCGCGAATCGCCGCTCCAGTTCGAGGACGACGTCATCCCCGCTCACCCATTCCGGAGCGCGCCCGAAGAGCTTCACCGCCACGACCTCCGGGCGTGGGATCTCCACCGGCTCGCCCGCCAGCGCCGCAGCGATCTCCACCGGACTCGCCCGGAGCGCCAGCGCTCCCAACGCCCCGATCACACCCAGACGATCGTCGGTCCCGAGCGCGATTCGCCCCGGCCCCGCGAAGCGTGTCGCGTAGACCTGGTGAACCGGCCCGTTGCCAGGACGCGAGAACGCCGCCCCGTAGCGCCGTGCCGCGCACTCGAGCTCGATCTGCCCCTCGGCCCTCTCGAAGCGCGCGGCCGGGCCCGCTCCGGCGAGCGCGAAGTCGCACCCGAGCCGCTCGAGAGAGAGACTCGAGAACAGACGGAAAGCCAGCACTCCCATCGGACCTTCGATGGCCACGTGTTCGATCCGCACCTGGAGAACGTCACCGCGGCCAGGCCGAAAACCGCGCCCGCAGTCGGCCACGCGATGGGCCTCGAGCAGAAGTCCGGTCAGGGTTCCCTGCATCTAGTCCTCTTTGCCGCCGCGCTTCTTGCCCGATTCCTTGCCGGATTCCTTGGCCTTGCTCGATTCCTTGCCGGATTCCTTGGCCCTGCCCGATTCCTTGCCCTTGCCCGATTCATTGCCCGACTCGCTCTTGCCGCCCCCGGAGGATGGGCCCTGCTCCTGCTTCTCCTGTTTCTCCTGCTTCTCCTGTTTCTCCTGCTTCTTGTAGTCCTTGCTGCGGTAGTCGGTGGTGTAGAAGCCCGACCCTTTGAAGAGGATGCCGGCCCCGGCTGCGGGCACGCGCTCCGCCCTGCCCTTGCATTCAGGGCAGCGTTTTGGCACGTCGTCTTTGATGCTGTGGAAGAGCTCGAACGGGTGGCCGCACTTGCGGCACCGGTAGTCGTAGGTGGGCATTCCTCTCTCCGCTGCGGATGCGGAACCCATCCCCTGGCGGGCCCCGCTGTCCTTGGATCTCCTAATTAGATGTGGCGCATTTCCCCGGCGCCGCCAGGGCGCATGCAATGGTCGCCACCTCCACGACGTCCTCGGCCGAGCAGCCCCGTGACAGATCGTTCGCCTGGCGTGCCAGCCCCTGGAGGATCGGCCCGTAGGCCGCCGCACCGGCCAGACCCTGCACGAGCTTGTAGCCGATGTTCCCGGCATCGAGGTCGGGGAAGACCAGCACATTCGCCTTCCCCGCCACGACGCTGCCCGGCGCCTTGCGCCGCGCCACTTCGGCGTCCAGCGCGGCGTCGGCTTGCAGCTCACCATCGAAGCGCAGATCGGCCCTCCGCGCCCGCGCGAGCGCCACCGCTTCGCGCACCTTCTCGACGCGCGGGTGCTCCGCGCTGCCCCGGGTCGAAAACGACAGGAACGCCGCCCTGGGTTCCTCGCCGGTGAGGCGCGCGAAGTTGTCCGCACCGAGGCACGCAATCTCCGCCAACTGGGCGGGCGTGGGATCCGGGATCACGCCGCCGTCGGCGAACAGGAGCACACGCTCGGCCTGACCCGCCCGTGGCGGCACCACCATGAGGAAGAACGACGATACCGCGGTCACACCGGGGGCCATGCCGATCAGCCACAGAGCGGCGCGCACCACGTCGGCGGTGGTCCGCCCCGCCCCGGCGACAAAGCTGTCGGCCTCGCCGCGGCGCACCCGCGCCGCGGCCTGGAACACCGGATCGCCAGCCAGGCGATCGCGCTCCCCCGCGTCCAGTCGCTCGCAACGCGCCTCATCGAGCGCAGCCCCGGTCCGCGCGATCGCCCCCGCGTCGCCCGGATCGGCGAGCGCGACGCCGGCGAGGTCTGCTCCGGCGCGTCCGGCCGTGGCCCGTGCGACATCCGGGTTTGCGATCAGCGTCACCTTCGCGAGACCCTCGCGCGTCAACCGCGCCGCGGCGGTCACGATGCGCTCGTCCTGGCCTTCGGACAGGACCAGCCTTCGGAGCGGATCGCGGGCGGCGTGCCGGATGCGATCGAGGATCGCGCTCATCCGCGCCGAGGAGCCGACCCGGGCCGGGCGGCGCCGCTGACGCGTGGCGACCCCTGCAGGGCCTTGAGACGCTCGTGCAAGCGCCGCTCCACCAGCAGAGGGACCAGCCCCCTGATCGCTCCCCCGTGTCGCGCCACTTCTTTCACCAGAGTGGAGTTCAGATACGTGTACTGCTGACTCGGCATCAGGAACGCGACCTCGATCGCGCGCGACAGGCGGCGGTTCATGAGGGCCATCTGGAATTCGAACTCGAAGTCGCTCACCGCCCGCAGCCCGCGGATCATGACCACTGCACCCACGCGCCGGGCGCAGGACACCACCAGATCCGAGAAGCCGACCACCTCGACGCGGCGCGACCCCTTGAACACCTGCCGGATCATCTCGCAGCGCTCCTCGACCGTGAACAACGTGCCTTTGGCGGAGTTTTCCGCCACCGCCACCACGACGCGGTCGAACAGCCGCGAGGCCCGGCGGGTGAGATCGAGATGTCCGTTGGTGAAGGGATCGAAGGTTCCCGGAAACACGGCCGTGCGCTGAGTGGTCATGAAGACTTCTCCTCTCCGGTGGACGTCGCGTCCCCCGCCCGATAAGTGGTCACCATCGTCTCCCCGTAGCGTCGCTCCCGCGCCCGTGTGAGACAGCCCGCGCGCTCGGGCACATCGTCCTTCGCGTGATGTTCCAACACGACTCGCGCCCCCGGGCGGAGCGCCCCCGGCACGCCCAGTGCCACGAGCACTTCACGCGCCTCCCGGCCACCGTAGGGCGGGTCGGCCAGCACCAGATCCGCGACCCATGCGGCAGCGCGGAGTCCGCGCAGCCCCCGGGGCAGCGGCAGCGCCCACACGCGCGCGCGGTCCGCCACGCCCAGCGTTGCGATGTTTCGCTCGAGGGCCACCCGCGCCGCCGCCGAGGACTCGACGAAGTCCACCCACGCCGCCCCCCGCGAGAGCGCCTCGATCCCGAGCGCACCGCTGCCGGCGAACAGGTCGATAACCCGGAGGTCGGTGAGCGGCCCCAGAGCCATGAACATGGCCTCGCGCACCCGATCCGAGGTGGGTCTCGTCGCCCGTCCGCGAGGCGTCGCCAGTCGCCGGCCCCCGAACTCCCCCGAGATGACGCGCACCGAAGCGGCGGAGTCTCGCCTACACCTCGCGGGGTGTCAAGGCGACGGACCGCCTTTCTCCTTTGCCACAAAGCATTTGTGGCCACGACTTGAAAATCGGCATCAGGGCCATTCCACCACCACGTAGCCTGCGGGAGCGCGCAGCATGAACCCTTGGGGGCCGCGCGCACGACCAAATTTCCAGCCCGAGAAACGAAGATCCCAGCGCTCCTCACCCGCCCGGGCTTCGATCCGTGCCGGCAACCCGTCCGCCGCGACGCGAACCCACACGGTCTCGGCCGGCGCCTGACTTCCCTGCCGCGGCGTAAGGACGTAGCCACCGCCGCCGAGTGAGCGCTCCTGAAAGGCGTCGCCCTCCGCGCTCAGCAGCAAGCGCCAGACGCTCGCAGCCCGCAACGCCTGCTCGGGTCTCAGGACCAGCATCTGTCGCGCGGCCGGTTGCAGCCATTCTCCGCCGTCACCCCGCACCGTGAGTCGCTCGCCCCCCGCCGTGTCCTCCAACCACAGTCGGTCCGGGGGCTCGAGCGCCAGACGCCCGCGCAGCTTCCGCACCGTGTCGCCGGCCGCGGTTACGGTCTGGAGGACGCGGACGTCCGCCCGGCCCGCGCGCGTGAGACGGCGGACGAGCGCGTCGGTGGATTTCAGCGGAGCCGCGGACGCCACCGCGCCGGCCAGCAGGAAGGCGATGCCCACAAGCGTCGCGCAGCCGCGTGAACGCGCGAAACTCATCAATACACCCCCAGGCGGCCCAGCACCGCTCGCAGCTGTCCGAGCGTCAGCGCGCCTGCGTCGTCGGGCATCCGCACCGCGAGACGCGAGGTGTCGGCCAGGGCGCGGAAACGCAGCCGCGTGGCCTTGATCACCAGCCGCACGCCGTGGGCTACTTCTTCGATCTCGACGTGTGAAGGCCACGCCACGCCGGAGGCCCGGTCCCACGCGCGGTAGCGCGTCGTCACCGTCGTCGTTCCCTCGCGACCGACCGAGACCCACACCGGAAGCCCATCACTCCCCACCACCATCGCGAGCGAATCCTGGCCCTCCGCCCACATGATCGTGGCCAGCGAGTCGAGCGCCCTGTGGGCCCAGCCCTCCCCCGGCGGCTCCCAGGTCGCGCTCAGCGCCCGGTACGCCAGGCTGCCGGGCTCGCCGACGCCGAGCGACTCGCGGGCCGAGCCGACGCGCAGCCCGGTCCTCCACGCCGGGACCCACGCCAGCAGGGAATCGCCGCGCACTCCCAGATCGAGCGCGGTGCCGAACATGGAGGCCACGCGCAAACGCACGCGGTCGGGTGCGGCCAGGACCAGGTCGGCCTGCGCACCGGGAAGGCGCCGCTCGGACACGCCTTCCAGCCACAGCACCAGGCTGGCGGTGGCCGCCGCGCCCTGTTCCCGGCGCAGATTCAGCAGGGTGCGGAACCGCTCCGCGGCGCGCGTGAGGTCGAGCCCCGGCGGCGTGGCCAGGCGCGGCGCGCAGGAAGCCAGCAGGGCCGCGAGTCCCACGACCGCGAGTCCGTGCCTCGCGTGTCGCCCCCTGCTCACGATTTCTCCCGCGTCGCGAGCGCGTCGAGAATGACGCCGGCCACCTCATCGGGATCGCGCCCGTCGGTGATCACGCACAGCTCCGCGATCGACTCGTAGAACGGCGCCCGCTCGCGCAGCAGCGCTTTCAGCCGGGCTTCCACCGGCCCGCCCGCGAGCAGCGGACGGCTGACCGCATCGGCCTCGATCCGCCGGCCCGCTTCGCGCGGGGATACTTCGAGCCACACGACGCGGCAGCGCTCGCGCAGCCGCGCGCGATTGCCGGGATCGAGGACGATGCCCCCTCCGCAGGCCAGCACCCGGGCTCCGGCCGCGAGCGCGGCTTCGAGAGCCTCGCCCTCGCGGCGTCGAAATTCCGTCTCCCCTTCGCGCGCGAACACTTCGGCCACCGTGCAGCCGGCCCGGGCCTCCACCCGTTCGTCGAGGTCCTCCACGGGGTGGCCCAGACGCCCCGCCAGGGCTCGAGCGACGCAGGTCTTGCCCGCCCCCATGAGCCCGATGAGCGCGATGGCGCGCGCGTCGTTCATGGCCGCGAGCCTAGCACACGGGGAGCGCACGAAAGCGCTCGAGGCGTGAGACCCGAAAACGCTATTCCTTGGTGGCCAGCGTGGGCATCAGCCGCGGCGTGACGAAGATCAGGAGCTCGCGGTTCTGCCGCACCGTGTTCTCGGACCGAAACAGGAACCCGAGCAGCGGCAGGTCCTTGAGCAGCGGCACGCCCTTGCGGACCTTGGAGTCGTTGGTGCGGATGAGGCCGCCGATCACCGCCGTCTGCCCGTCCTCGACCATCACGCGGGTGTCCGCCTCAGAGGTGTTGATGATCACGCCGCCCTGCACCGTGCTCTGGGCCGAGAGGTCGCTCACCTCGGGGTGCAGGTCCATCATGATCTTCTTGTCCTCGGTGACGTGCGCCGTCACCTTGAGCTGGATGCCGATGGTCTGGAGCTGCGACACCGGGTTGCCGGCCACGTCCTGCACGATGAGCGGAATCTTCTGGCCGACAATGATCTTGGCCTCGCGGTTGTCCACCGTCACCACGCGCGGGTTCGAGATGATGTTGGCCTTGCGATTCTGCTCCAGCATCGTCAGCTGGGCCTCGATGGTGCCCCAGTTCTTGAAAATGCCGTAAGCGATGCGGGTCGCGGGGTCGGACACCGGCGTCTTGTGCGTGCCGCCCAGCCCCTGGTTGACGTCGTTGTTCGGATTGAGCGCACGGCCGGGAACCGGGTCGCCGGTGATCGGATCCACGAAGAACTCGCTCTCCGTGCCGACCCCCCACTCGACGCCCAGACCGCGTAGAGCTTCAGCGTCCACGTCCACCAGCTTGGCCGTGATTTCGATCTGCGGCGTCGTCGTGTCGAGCTCGTCCGCCATCTTCTCGATCGCGTCGAGAGTGCTCGGAAGGTCGGTGACGATCAAGGTGTTCGTGCGCCTGTCGTTCTTGATCGTCCCCCGCCGGGACAGGGAGGCCGCCAACGGCCCTTCCAGCTCGGGTGCGGACGCGTAGTTGAGCCGGATGACCCGGGTCTCGAGCGGAATCAGCTCGAGCTGCCTCGCGCGGGCGGTCTCGCGCTCCACCGCCTCCTGCTGGAGCTTCGTGGTTTCGTCCACGCGCAGGATGCCGCCGTCCTCGATGTAATCGAGGCCGTTGCTGCGGAGCACCGTGCGCAGCGCCTCCTGCCAGCCGACGTCGCGCAGCGACACCCGCACGGTGGCCTTCACCGATTGGCCAACGACGATGTTGCGTCCGCTGAACTCCGCGATGGCCCGGATGACCGTGCGAACGTCGGCCCCCTCCACGTCCATCGTGAAGGTGCCCGATCCGGTCCGCACCAGACCGACCTGCTTCATGGCGGACGGCTGCTGCGCGAGCACCGGGCTCGCCAGCACCGCCATCAGAACGAGACCCATCAGGGTCTTAGCGGTTCGCATTCGCCTTCTCTCCCTTCCGCGTGATTGGAATCGCGACCGACTGCGACTGCCCGTCGACGGTGAGGTTGACCATGACGGCATCCCGCCTGAGACCCTCGACGTAGCCATTCATGACTTTGTCGCCGCGGCGCAGCACGTAACTGTTGCCGCGAGCGTCCTCGGCCATTGCGAACTGATCGTCCGAACCCCACACGATCCCCACCACCTTGACGCCACCCACGTCCGGCGGGGCGTCGCCACCCACGTCGGCGCCCACGAACTCACCCTCCATGAGCGACTGGTACGGATCGCGGCGCCCCAGAGCGTTGTACTGATACGTCACGTGGTCCTCAACGGGTACCGCGACTGCCAGCAGGTTGTTCCTGCCGCCGGTCGCGGGCGCGCCGCTCTTCCCCGCGGCCGGAGCGGTCACCTTCGACACCGAGGCTCTCGCCTCCTTCGGCGCCGTGGCACCGGTCTTCGCGACGGCGGTCAGGCTCCGGCTCTTCGACGGGGTCGTCTGATCGGGCCCCGAGGGACCTCCGGCCTTCCCGTCGATTCTCCGGACCGGCGCGACCGCCGCCGCCGTCACCGCGCCCGCCGCCGCCACTTTCGCGACCCTCTGCCCGGCCCGCTTGGACGCGATCTTCACGCCAGCGACCGGAGTGCCGGTCGCCACTGTCTGCGTGGCGCCGGCCGCCTTCGCGGGCGTCGTCCTGGCCACCGTCGGCGTCCTGGCCGCGGGGATTTTCGCCACCAGCGTCGTGGCCGGCTTCGTCGCGGCGGTCTTCGACCCCACCGCAGCGCCCCTTGCCGGCGTCGCGGCGCGCGTCGCCACCGTCGCCGGCGGCTTCACCGGCGTCGAGGTCTTCGCGGTAGCAGCCACAGTGGCCTTCACGCCCGTCGTGGTCACCTTCGTCCTCGCCGGGGCCTTCACGCCCGTCGTGGTCACCTTCGCCCTCGACGGGGTCTTCGTGGCGGGCGTCGTCATGCGGAGCGTTCCCTGAGGACCCGCCAGCGTCTGCGTCGTGGCCTTTGCCGTCGTCGCGATCTTCGCGGTCTTCGCGGTCGTGGCCGCCCCCGCTGGCTTCGTCGCCGCGGTCTTCGTCGTCCGAGTCGTGTCGGCCTTCGCCTTTCTTGTGGCGGTGACCGTCACGCCTTCGTCGAGAATCGCCACCGGCTGGCCGGCCATGGCCGGCGCCACCGAGAGACCCAGGGCCAGGAGGAGCGCCGCGCCCGACACGGTCGCGCGGGTCGCCTGCATCGCCGGGTGCCCGACCGACCTACGATCCGGTGCGCACATCGCTGCCCTCCCCTTCCTTCTCGTTGTTGCCGGCGGCGGCGGCAGGCTTCGCCTGCGGCGAGGTCGCGGCGGGCGCCGGGTGGGTATTGAGGCTGTACGCCGAGGCGTTGAACGACGCGGCCGACGTCGCGGAATAGTCGTTCTGCGGCGCCGTCGAGAGCTTGATGTTCGAGACCGTCACGATGCGGCGCAAGTTCGCCAGTTCCGCGAGGAACGAGCCGATCTGGTGGTAGCCCCCGTGCACGACGATGTCCACCGGCAGCTCGGTGTAATAGGTCTCGTTCTTGGTCGAGCTGGGCTTGAACATCACGAACTGCACCCCCGTCTGCTGTCCGGCGAGCGTGATCTTGCGCAGCAGCGCGGCGTTCTGGCGGTCGGTCGGGAGCAGCTCGGCAGCCATCTGCCAGCGCTGATGCAGCTGCTCGTACTGCGCTTCGAACCGCGGCAGGTCCGCGACCGAGGCCCGCGCCCGCGCCAGCTCGGTGGACTTCTTCTCGTGCTCCGCCTTGAGCTTCTGAAGCTCTTCACGCCGGTTCGGGTAACCGAACGGCAGGAAGTGCGTGAAGAAGAACACCCCCAACGCAGCCACCGCGAGCACCACGCACAGGACGGTCCGCAGCGTGGCCTGGTTCTTGAGATCGATGTTCACCATGCCCCTCCTAGTTCGCGCGCTCGTCCGGGGTGATCTGGCAGCTGATCCGGAATTTCACCACGTCCTTGCCCGTCACCTGGCCGCGCTCGGCGACGCCAAGCTCGACCGTCGCGAACAACGGCGAGCGTTCCAGCCGGGACATGAAGTCGGAGACCACCAGGTTCGAATAGGTGACCCCCTCCAGATTGAGCTTGTTCCCTGCGTCCTGCTGGGACAGCGTCAACCAGAGGTGGTCGGGGACGCACCGCGCCAGCTCGTCCATGAGCCGGACCGTTTGCGTGCGGCCCTTTTCCAGCTTGCTGATGATGCCCAGGCGCAGGTCCAGCTCGGCCCGCTCCTGCGCCAGACGGTTCACCTTCTCGATCTGCGGCGCGAGGGCCCGCGACTCCGCTTCGATGTCGGCGATCAACCGGTTGAGCGACGAGACGCGCGCCCCCTGCGACAGCGTCGTGCCCAGGATCACCAGGCCGGCGGCGGCGACGACCGCCACCGGGACCACCAGGTCGCCGGGCTGGAAGGTCATCTGGACCCTGCGATGAGCCCTGTCCTCGCGCGGGAGGAGGTTGATGCGGATCATTTCTTGTCTCCCAGACGGCGCAGCGACAGGCCGATGGCGACCGTGAGCTGCGGCGCCACCTTCATGACGTCCTGCCCCGCGAACAGGGCCGGGTCGTAGGTGACGCGCGACAGGGGATTCGCGATCTCGGTCGGCACGCCGAAGCGGCGGTTGAGGAACTCGGACAGCCCGGGGGTCAGCGAGGCGCCTCCGCACACCATGATGCGCGACAGCGCGCCCACCACGCCGGCAGTCCGCAGGTAGGCCTGCGCGCGCTCGAGCGCAGTGGCGAGGCTTTCGCAGGCCTGCTCGACCACCGGAGCGATCTCGAGGCTCGCGTTCGACTCGCCCCGCACCGCCGCCGCTGCTTCCGACTGGCTCAGATTGAACTTTCGCTGCGCGGCCTCTATGAACGTTTGGCCGCCCAGCTGGATGTCCTTGGTGAAGTAGGGCACACCGCCCTGCGTGATGTTGATGTTCGTGATCTCGGCCCCGATGTTCAGGGTCGCCACGACCTCGTCGGGCGAGAAGACGTAGTTGGCCTCGAGGGCGTTCTGGGCCGCAAACGAGTCCACATCCACGATCAGAGGCGTGAGACCGGCCTCGCGGATCAGGTCGCCGAACGACATCACCATGTCCTTCTTGGCCGCCACGAGGAGCACCTGCATCTGCTTCGGGTCGGCGGGCGACGGGCCCAGGATCTCGAAGTCGAGCGACACGTCGTTGATGTCGTAAGGGACGTGCTGCTCGGCCTCCCAGGTCACCGCCTGGGTCGCGTCCTCCTGGGAGAGTTTGTTCATCGTGATGCGCTTCACGATCACGGCCCGGCCGCTCACCGCCGCGACCACGTTCCGGGTCTGGATGCCACGCGATTCGAGCAGGTTGCCGATCGCGTCCACGACCAGCTGGCGGTCCATGATCTCGCCGTCCACGATCGCCTCGGCGAGGGGCTGGGAGATGCCCCAGTTCACGAGCCTGTAGCTCTTGTTGGCGTGGCTCTCCATCTCCGCCAGCTTCACCGAGTGGCTTCCGATGTCCAACCCCAGGAGAGACTGCTTCTTGTTGAAGAGCATGAATTCACTCCCTGAAACGGTCGGTTGCGGCCGGCGCACCGGGGCGTCCTCTGAGGGCATGTTCCAACACGCTCCCGGACACCCTGCCCGTAGCCGTTCGCCTGCTTCTCTTCCATCGGCCCGCCCCGCCACGGCCTTGAGGGCGTTTTTCCCAACCCTTTCCCGTGCGTTGCAGGCTGCGTGCCCCGAATCCCCTGGGGACCAGACCGCTCAGTGGCGGAAGATCACGCGAGGAGTTGTCAGGCGCTTGACCGCCACCTGGGTTCGGCCGGTGCGCCAGGCTTCCCGGATCCTCGTGATCTCGCGCTCGGCCATTTCTCGCAGGTAGAGGTTGTCCGAGGTTTCGGCGACGTGATGCCACAGCTCGAAGGCCACCCGCAGGTCCCCAGCGTGCTGGCGCGCGAAAGCCGCGAAGCGTGCCGACTGGGGCGGGCCGTCGGGCTGCCGCGCCGCCTGCTCGAACAGCTCGGCAGCGCGGCGCAGATCCCGGCCACCGGGGCGCACGTAGTAGAGGAAACCCATCTCGAAGGCCAGGATGCCACTGCGCGGATTGTCCTCGAGCCCCTTCAGCATCAGCCGTTCCGCCCGCTCGAACTCGAAACCCTCCTGGGCCAGGGCGAACGCCCCGAAGACGTACGCAGGAACGAAGTGCGGCGAGAGCGAGGTGAGGATCTCGAAGACGTGGTCCATGCGGGTGAACCGCATGTCGGTGCGGCGGTGCTCGCCGTAGTACTGGACCGCCCGCAGCCACGCCAGGTCGGCGGCGCTCTCGGCGTGCCCCAGGGTGGCCGGCCGCAGATGCTCCCCTGACGGGTAGTAGGACAGCTCCTCGAGCGGCTCCGGCCGCGGAAGCGTCTTCCAGGCGGCGTCGGCGAGGACGCAGGCGCCGGTGCCCAGCACCAGTGCCACGCCCCAGGCGAGGGTCATGCGGGCTCGCAGCCCGATCGCGTTTGCCGGCGTCACTTGAAGTCCCGCGATTCGAAGGCGGCCGCGGCCAGGGCCAGCACGCATCCGCAGTAGAGCGCGGCGTATCCCGTCGCCATGGCCAGATGGACGCCGGACGTCGTGAGCCCGTCGGAGGCCAGCCCGCGCATGTTGAAGAGCGGCAGATTGGGCGCGAGGTTCGCCAGGATCTCGGCCATGCCGCGAAGCGCCGGCGGGAACTCCGCCGCGAACGCTCGCAGGTCGTAGCACCATTGCCCGACGCAATAACAACCCAGGGTGTAGAGCGCCGAGAGCACCGGCGTGGAAAGCGCCGAGAACATCACCGCCAGCGCGGTGATCACCGAAAGCTCGAGCCCGGCGAGATACGTGGCCTGGAGCAGGGACGCCCCCCCGCCCCCCTGTCCCCGGACCGCCAGCAGGACCCACTGCGCCACGGCCAGCACGACCGCGATGGTCCACACCGCCCCCGCGAGCCCCGCCCACTTGCCGATCAGATACATGGGCCGCGCGATCGGCCGTGCCAGCAGGCTGAAGATGGTGCGTCGCTCGATTTCCTTGGCCACCAGGCTGGTGCCCACCAGCAGCACGACCAGCAGGCCGAGCACCGAGATGGCGCTCAACCCGAGGTCCACGGTGAGCTTGCGACCCTCGCCCAGCGCCAGCGGGGTGAGCGCCTGAACGACGAGCAGAAACACGATACCCGCCAGGGTCATGCCCCCGAGCACCCGGTCGCGGGTGGCTTCGCGATAGGTGTTGCGCGCGATGAGAACCGCCGTCATGCCGACCTGCGCTCCGGCTCGGCCTTCGGGGTCGCCCCTTCCGCCGTGGCCATGAAGAGCTCCTCCAGGGTGACGCGCTGCGGCGTGACCGCGCGGATGTCCGCCCCGGTGGAAAGCAGCCAGCCCAGCACCTCGTGCAGCCGCTGCTCCTCCTCGAGCACGAACACGGTCTCATGGGGGCGTGTGAGGCGCGCGAGGCCACCCGCGAACGAGGCCGGGGCCTGGAGGTCCGGCACCCCGGAACAGCGGATCTCGATCCGCTGCGGGCTGTCCTGCACCAGCTGTCCAACGGTCGCGATGCGGTGGAGACTGCCCTCGAGAACGATGGCCACGCGGTCGCACAGGATCTCGACGTCCGGCAGGATGTGTGAGGAGAACAGCACCGTGGTGCCACGCTCGCGCTGCTCGAGGATCAGCTCGCGCACGTCGCGACGGCCAAAGGGATCCAGCCCGCTCATGGGCTCGTCCAGGATCAGCAGCTCGGGATCGTGGATCAGCGCGGCCGCGATTCCCAGACGCTGGAGCATTCCTTTCGAATACTTGCGCAGCCTCAGGGTCGGGTGCGCGCCCAGGCCGACGCGCCCGAGCCAGCGCCGCCCGCGCTGGCGCGCCTCGTGCGCGCCGAGTCCGGAGAGCTGGCCGGCGAGCTCGAGATACTCGGGGCCGCTCAGGTAGTCGTAGAAGTAGGGCTGCTCCGGGAGGAAGCCGAGCTTCTCGCGGCTCGCGGGGTCTTCGATGGGCTTCCCCAGCAGCCACGCCCGCCCACGGGTCGGTTTGTGCAGGCCGACGAGCATCTTGAGCGTCGTGGTCTTGCCGGCGCCGTTGGGCCCGAGGAACCCCATGACCTCTCCCCGGAGCACATCCAGGCTCAGGTCCTCGACGCCGCGCGACACCTTGAGGGTCCAGGGGTTGCGGTAGAGCTTGGTGAGCCCCCGGGTGCAGACCGCCAGCGACCGGTCGAGTCGGTCGCCGTCGCTGGACGCGTGTCCAGAGAATGGCCGCTTCGGGAGTCGGGCGATCGAACTCTGCACGGAATGACTCCGCTCCGTCCGTCGTGAGGAGTTGTCAACTGCCTGCCGCGCTGGCACATGCACTCGAACGCGGCTAGAGCGTTGAATGCATTTTGCAATGGCCGTGCCGGCCGAAGGACGAGAGCCTACTGCCCGCTGGTCAGGACGACGCTGAGGTCGGCGCTCTTCCCCCGTCCTGCGATCTGATAGCAAAGCTGGACCGAGTCCTGGTAGGCGACGATTCCAGGGACGGTCGAGCCTGTCAGCTGGGGGACGGCCCATGCTGCCGCGTCGATGGAGGAAGGCGCGGTCCGGTTGAACGGGTTGATGAAGCTGAGCCCTGCCGGTGGGATCAGGGCCGCCACATCCGACGCGTTGGCGGCATACACCCCCGCGTTCTGAATGCAGTAGTCCTCGGAGGAGAGCTGGAAGGTGTGCATGTTCACTTTCGTGCTCCCCTCCTTCGCCCGATCCTGCATCGCCATGAAGTTCGGAATCGCGATCGCGGCGAGGATGCCGATGATCACGACCACCACCATCAACTCGATCAAGGTGAAGCCACTCGAGGTGCGCGCGTTCACCATGTGCCTCCGGGCCCTGCGGCGGGCATGGGACTTCTACGTCCTCTATAGCAGCAAACCCCATGCCGCCGTCGGGTGCCGTCGAGCACGAAAGGGCGGAGCTTGCGCTCCGCCCTTTTCGGTTGATGCGAACGCTCTACTGGCCGCTGCTGAGCACCAGCGCGAGGTTGCCGGTCTTGCCGCGACCCGCCACCTGGTACTTCTGCTGCGCCGAGTCCTGGTACGCCGTGATCCCGGCGACCGTCGAGCCGGTCGGAAGCGGCACCGCCCAGGCGCCGGCGTCGACATACGCCGCCGATGCCGAGCTGAACGGGTTCTTGAAGTTGGCACCACCGCGCGGGAGCAGCGGCGCCACGGTGGCGCAGTCGGGCGCGTACGTCCCGTCGTTCTGCACGTTATAGTCCTCGGCCGCGAGCTGGAAGGTGTGCATGTTGGCCTTGGTGCTGCCTTCCTTGGCGCGGTCCTGCATCGCGATGAAGTTCGGAATCGCGATCGCCGCGAGGATGCCGATGATCACGACCACGATCATCAGCTCGATCAGGGTGAATCCCTTCTGGTTCTTGAACATTTTCTGCGTGCTCCTCTGTGGGCGAGGGCCGTGCCATGTGGCTCCTCCACGGCTCCCGCGGTGCTAGGGAAAAGAGCTGCTGGTTGCCAATACCCGCGCCGGGGTAACGCAACCGGTGTGCCACGCCTTCGTGAAGTCTCACCCGTTCCCGACACGTTGAAATACCAGTGGTTAGGCACCCCCACCCACCTGCCACCGGCCGTTGCCTGGCCACGCATCGGGCATTTCTCGCTCACCCGGTGGTGGAACGAGGCAATCTGCACGGGAACTGGCCATTCCGTGCACAACGCACGTTCTAGGCCGCCGCCTCTTCCCCAATGCCCGCGTCGCCGCTCTTCTCGAAACCGTAGCTGAGGAGCTTGCGGTAGAGCGTCGAGGCGTTGATTCCGAGGATTTCGCTGGCGCGCTTCTTCTGCCAGCGGGTGTGGTGCAGAACCCTCAGGATGTACTCGCGCTCCAGCTCTTCGAGCGTGATGGTCGGCGAGTCGA
>Ga0247727_10010612_pt1 | contig 16278 bp, 11 predicted proteins | sample WisWelCaveWW1625_FD_202498 | JGI IMG/M metagenome (GOLD analysis project Ga0247727, IMG submission 202498) | Biofilm microbial communities from Wishing Well Cave, Virginia, United States - WW16-25 | ecosystem: Environmental > Aquatic > Deep subsurface > Groundwater > Cave microbial mat | place... | reverse complement strand
TCTCCTTATCCTCCTCCCCGTCGGTGAACGGGGTGGAAAGGATACCTGCGCCGCGATAATTCGTAAACCCGGCCTCAAAATGACCGAAAGGTAAGTGATAAATACGTGATAGACCCGGTATTACTGGACAATCACCGCAAAACCATTTACGGGTCAGGTGAGAATGATGAAATTTCAAACACGGTAGATACTGTCGTGGTTAAGTTGACCGCACAAATGAAAAAGCATATCCAGTAATAACGTCTCAACACCCTCTCCCTGTCGAGTTTGGTTCTGCCTCCAACAACCATAAGCGGCAACTGTTTATCTATGAAACGGATATCATCCAAGTCACCTATAAAACGCAGGGATGTCGCCAATCAAAACGTTTCCAAAGGGCCTCAGAAGCCATCCGGCTATTGGAAGGATTTTGCCAACCTCAAACGCGAATTGCTGGCTTTCGTGAAGCAGAATGGCGTTGATGGAGCGATGCCCACACAGGGTCAGTTGGTTAAACACAATCGGGCCGATTTAGCTAATGCTATTGGCAAACATGGCGGAATCTCGGTCGTAGCAAAACGATTGGGACTAACGACGACTTACAGACCGGTTGGGTATTGGGATTCATTCACCAACATTGCAAAAGCTTTGGAGGATTTTATAGCAAAGCACGGCGAGGAAGGCGTAATGCCAACCCAAAAGGCATTGATAAGCGCTGGGTACGCCGATTTAGCAGTAGCGATCAGCGGCAAATACGGTGGCTTTCTTGTGGTGGCTCGAAAACTTGGCCTCAAGCGTCCAGACACTCGCAAATCAAAAAGACATTGGGATGACTTTGAGAATTTAGCACGGGAAATCCGTGCGTTCATTACAGAAAACGATCTACCTGATATTCTGCCGACTGAACCAACTCTGCGTACGGCAGGGCACGGAAATTTAGTCAGTGCTATCCGAAAGCATGGCGGCTTTCCTGCAGTGGCAAAGCGACTTGGGCTTGCTTACTCATTGACTCAAAAGCCAAGTGGTTATTGGGATGATTTTTCAAACGTCGAGTCCGCCTTACGCCAATTCTGTTCTGATACTCAAACAATCGGCTTGATGCCGACTGAAAGCCAATTGCGTGCAAACGGCTACGGCAACTTAGCAAGTGCCCTTCGCAAATACGGCGGCGTTTCTGAAGTTGCAAAACGACTCAATCTACGTCAATCCAACGCCGATAGACCGCCCGGCTATTGGGATTCATTCGCTAATGTTGAACGTGAATTATTGGAATTCATTACGGCGCATGGTATGTCTGGCATCATGCCGACTAACCAACAACTCAACAAACTTGGTTGCAGCAGTTTGGCTAGAGTTATGAATCGATATGGTGGTATTCCAAAAGTAGCGGAGCGGCTTGGCCTGAAACGACCTAATGCTACCAAGCCACTAGGATATTGGAACAAATTCAGCAATCTCGAACAAGAATTGCGTGATTTTGTTGAAGAACATGGCCTGAAAGGAATTATGCCTACTGCGACACAACTTAGTACGGCTGGCAGAGTCGATTTATCGCTTGCTATTGGTAAACATGGCGGCTTCATCGAGGTAGCTGATCGGCTTGCGCTAAAACGCCAAGACGAGCGCAATGTTCAGGGTTACTGGGACGACTTTGCAAATGTCGAAAGGGAATTACTTAAGTACATCTCTGCTCATGGCGATGACGGTGTTATGCCAACATTGCGAGAACTTAATGATGCAGGTTTGAGCGCTTTGCGTGCGGCGCTTCTTCGACATGGCGGATTGCTGGCTGTTGCTCAGCGGCTCGGCCTGGCTTACAAGAGTCGCGAATACATTAACCCTCGCACCGCCTCCTCCGTCGAACGCACCGCCCGCGCCCTCCGACCCCTCGCCGAGTCCAATCTCCTCAGCCCCGCCCAAGTCATGGTCATCCTGCGGCGGGCGGGGCTGTTGGAGTTTCGCAATCAGCGCGTCGTCAAGTTGGGCGCGAGCCTGGCGCGCGGCGATCACGCCGAGATCGAGTCGGCCATTGCCAATCTGGTGAGCGAGGGCGAAGAGATCGCGACGGAGGCAGTCGCCGTTGAAGAGCGCGACGATCTCACGGCGGCAGAGGCCGAGGCGTTGTTAGGCGAGGGGCTGGGGACGGGCGAGAGTTCAACTCTCGCCCCAACCCTGCTGGCCCCTGTCGCGCCCGACACCGAAGGCGAGGGTGCCATCATTCGCGGCCTGTCGGCGCTGGGCGAACTGCGCCTGCCGCTGGACGAAGTGTTGAGCCTACTCACCTCCAAAGTGCTGTGGCAGGAATTCTACAAGCGGCTGTATGCCTGGTATGGCTCACTCGACGCAACCCAAACCGTCACTGCCGAAGATGTCGAGGCCGCCATCCTGGCCGCCTATCCCGAACACACCGCCAATGAATTTGTGGCCGAGGCCTCGGCGCTGTTCACCCTCGAAGTGGAACAGGCGGTGAACTTTGCGGCCTCACTGGCGGATTACGGTTGGCGCGGCCCGCGCTTGCGCCTGCATCAGGCGGATGCGGCGCGGCGGATGGCGGACGTCTGTCGGGGCGTTCAATTGAACGCCCCTACCGCCCCCATATTCCTCCTCAACGCCGACGATCCCGGCATGGGCAAATCGGCCTCGTTCCTGGCGGCGGTGGCGGCGTCCGGGCTTCGCAATATCGTATTGGTCGCGCCCAAAACGGTGGCCGATGATACGTGGTGCGGCCCGGGTGGCGAAATCAAGACTCGCCTGCCGCACGCTCGGATTGTGCGCGGCATAGAAATGACAATTGCGGATCTACCCGCCTCCCGTCTGACCTTTTACGTTCTGCACTACGAAGAACTGTTGAACGAAGACGCCGTCGCCGTCCTCTCCGAGAAATCATTCGACTGCCTGTGCCTCGACGAAATTCACTTCATCAAACAACGGGCCGGGCAAGACCTCACCCGCCGCCGGGAGGCGCTGGAAAAACTGCGCGCCTCGGCCCGCGCCGCCATCGGCCTGACTGGCACGCCGCTGGTCAACGAACTGGCCGAGCTGATGTCGCTCCTGCAAACCCTCAGCCAGCATGCGCCGCAGTTCGATCATTCGCGCCTGAGCAGTCGCCGCCTGCGCGACATCGCCGATGTCTTCGAGGCCTTGCTTCCACACGTCGTGCGCCGCCGCAAGCGCGAAGTGCTTCTGCATCTGCCCGGCTGTGACGTGCGAACGGTGGACGTTCCACTTCCGCCCGATCTTGACGCGCAAATGCTGGAAATTTACGGTTGGCCGAGATCGCAAGCCTCGCACGCGCTGGTCGAACTCCGTAAACTCGCCGCCGAGGCTAAACTGCCCTACCTGCTTCGGCGGGCGGGAGCGGCGCGCAAATTGCTCATCCTCACCTACCTCACCGACGGCGTCTCCGAGAAGATCGCCGCTTATCTCGACGAGTTCCTTCCCAGCCGGATCGCCCACATCAACGGCTCGATCCCCAAGAACGAGCGCCAGACACTGCTCGACTCGTTTCGTTCGCCCAATGGGGTGCGCGTGCTGGTAGGAACGATTGGCACGATTGGGGTCGGGTTGACTCTGTTTGACCCAAAGCAAGCCGACACCGCGAACGAGATCATCTTCGCCGACTTGCCCTACACCTGGGCCGAGTTCGAGCAAGGTCTGGCCCGCCTGCACCGCGAAGGCCAAAAGCAAACGGTGCGCGTGGACGTTTTGCAAACCACGACAACAGCCACGCTACGCGACGGCTCGGCTTATCACACTCTCGACGAGCGCATCTGGGCCCTCATCGAAGGCAAGCGCGAACTGTCGGATGTGGCAATTGACGGCAAGTACGATACAACCGACGCCGCCGACAAAGTGCAGAAGGCCTTGCGCCGCTGGCTCAAGCAGGCCCGCGAGATCGGCGTTGAACCGCTGGCGGTGGAGCGCCGCCCCGAAACGCAGAGCGAGGCGCAACGCTGGCGCGGCGAGATTGGGCGATTGCGCGGCCTGAGCGCAACCCGCGCCGACGAAGCCTTTGCCGACCCCGAGTACACTCGCCAATTCCTCGCCCACCTCGAAACGTCCACCGCCGCCAAGCTTTCGCATCAATGGTTGCGCGGCAGACTTACGCCCCTCATGCGCCCCGACCTGGCTGTGGTAGACATGGGTTGCGGCCTCAATCCATTTGCCGATCTGCCTTGCCACGTCACCGGGCTGGATCGGCACGACCGACCCGGCCAACTGCGCGGCAAGATGGAAAACCCGCCACTGCCCGACAAGTCGGCGGATGTGCTGATTTACAGTCTTTCGCTTTACGGCACGGCGGCAGATCTCAAAAGCTATTTCACCCACGCGGCGCGTATCCTGCGAGGCGGCGGGCATCTGTTCATCGTCGAGCCGGACTCGGCTTTCACCTCCGAGGGCTTGGCTCGTTTTGTGGACGGTCTGCGTCAGTTCGGCTTTGAGTTGGTGGGAGTGGTGAAAGAGTTGCGCGGCGAGGATGGCGCATTGCTCAAAGCGTTGCACCTTACTCTCACTGGCGACAAGGGCGATCCGCCTGCGTCTTTGTTTGAGCGAAAGTAACTCTACGCAAATATTTGCAGATAAGCTAAATAACAACTCAATTTTGGGCTAGACATTGACACATACACTCATTTAATGATATTTTGTGATTGAAGTTTGACGTTCTCTGATTACTTCAATGACAGAAGTCATTTCCAATGTCGAGCGCCAAAACCGCCTGCTCCGCTACATTGAGCAAAAACAGCGGGTAACAGTGCCTCAACTGTGCGAGCAGTTTGAAATCAGCCTGGCAACCGCCCGCCGCGATTTAGATTCGCTGGCCGAGCAGGGAAAGGTTCAACGGGTGCACGGCGGGGCCATTGCCGTACGTCAGGCGCCGCCGGAACCGCCTGCGCTACAGCGGGCGGCTGAACAGGCGGATGAAAAGAAACGCATTGCGGTGATGACGGCTGGACTGATCGAAGACGGCGAGGCCGTGTTTCTCAGCAGCGGCACCACTGTGGCCGAAATCGCCGTTCACCTGCGGGGGCGCCGCCTCACCGTCGTCACCAACTCCCTCCTCGTCATCAACGCCCTGGCCGACTCACCCGAAATCAACCTGATCGCGCTGGGCGGCATTTTGCGCCGCAGTGAAATGTCGCTCATCGGCCACATTGCCGAACAGTCGCTGGCCGAAGTTCGGACGAACAAAGTCATCATTGGCATCCGAGCGATGGACGTTGAACACGGCCTGACGAACGATTACATTCAGGAAACGATGACCGACCGGGCCATTCTCAAAATCGGCCAGGAGGTCGTCGTCGTCGCCGATCACACAAAATGCGGGCGGGTGTCTACCGCCTTTGTCGCGCCCATCACTGCCATTCACACGCTGGTGACCGACACTGAAACGTCCCAAAACTTTGTGGCGGCATTAAGCGAAAAAGGCATCCGGGTCATCACCGCTTGACTGCTCGCCGTTCATTTGTCACTCTTTATGCTGCTCACCGATTTTCGCCCCCGCCCGGCCCTCGTCACTAAAGCCACCGAAGTGCGCCAGCCGCGCTTTCCGGTGATTGATGCGCACAATCATCTGGGCGAGCCATTCGGCGGCGGTTGGGACAGGAAACCAGTGAGTGAATTGCTCGACACGTTGGATGAAGTTCACGTGCGCGCTTACGTCGATCTCGACGGCGGCTGGGGCCAGGATATTTTGCACCGTCACCTGGATCATTTCAAGGCCGCCGCGCCCGAACGTTTCCGAATCTTCGGCGGGGTGGATTGGAGTCAGTGGCCGGAATACGGCGATCGATTCGGCGAGTGGGCGGCGGCGTGTTTTCGTGAGCAGGTGAAACGCGGAGCCGAGGGCCTCAAAATCTGGAAGCCGTTGGGCTTGCACGTTCGGGATCAGACTCAGGCGCTTGTCACAGTGGACGATGCGCGACTCGACCCGTTGTGGAGCACTGCCGGCGAACTGAATGTGCCGGTGATGATCCACGTCGCCGACCCGGTGGCCTTCTTCGATCCGATTGACGAACATAATGAACGTTGGGAGGAACTGGGTGAACACCCCGATTGGAGTTTTCCCAGCCCGCCCTTTCCGCCGTTCCTATCCATCGTCAACGCCCTGGCCAGCATCGTCGCCCGTCACCCAAACACGACCTTCATCGGCGCACACGTCGGATGCTATGCAGAGAATCTGGGTTGGGTGGGTGAAGTGCTGGATCATTGCCCAAACTTTTTCATTGACCTCAGTGCGAGGATTGGAGAATTGGGCCGCCAGCCTTACACCGCCCGCCGCTTCTTCCTAAAACATGCTGACCGCATTTTGTTTGGGGCCGACTCTGGCCCCGACCCTGCCTCATATCAGCTGTACTATCGCTTCCTCGAGACCGACGACGAATACTTCAATTACAACGTTGGCGAAGTCCCGCTGCAAGGCCGCTGGCACGTGTGCGGTTTGTATTTGCCCGACGAGGTATTGAAGAAAATTTACTCCGAGAACGCCAAAAGGATTTTTAATCTCGCCGTTCAGTAATGACTGAAGGCCTAACTTCAAACGCATCATGAAATCACCCGGCCATCACACCCGACACGAAATTTTTTCACAGCCAGAGGCCTGGGCTTCGACGCTGACCCAACTGAACGAGCAGACGGACGAATTGCGCCGCTTCTATCGCGCCGGCAGTTACGACTCGATCATCTTTACCGGCTGCGGCTCGACGTATTCCCTCGCGCTGGCCGCGGCCGCGATGGCGCAGGAACTGCTCAACGTGCCGGCCCGCGGCCTGCCGGCCTCCGAAATCTGGCTCAATCCACGGTCGGCATACTTGTTTGACCGGAAGACTCTGCTCGTCGCCGTCAGCCGCTCCGGGGCCACCACCGAGACCCTCCGGGCCTGCGAAGCCTTCCGTGCTCAGGGGCGCGGCGACGTGCTCACGCTCGTGTGCTACCCCGAAACGCCGCTGGCGACAGCCGGGGCACTCAATCTTGTGCTGCCTTCCGGCCAGGAGGACAGCATCGCTCAAACCCGCGCCTTTAGCACCCTCTACCTGGCTACGGTTACCCTGGCCGCCATCTGGGGAGATCGAACCGACCTGCACGACACACTCAATCGCCTGCCGGCCATCGGTCAATCCCTGATTGCCAATTACCAGTCCCGCGCTCACGAACTCGGCGCTGACCCTGCCTTCGACCGTTTCTACTTCCTCGGCTCCGGCCTGCGTTACGGCCTAGCCTGCGAACTAAGCCTCAAGATGAAAGAAATGTCGCTCAGCCACAGCGAACCGTTTCACTTTTTGGAATTCAGGCACGGGCCGAAGTCCATGGTGACGGCGTCCACGTTGGTGGCGGGGCTGGTTTCAGAATCCAGCCGCGCCCACGAAATGGCCGTGCTGGATGACATGCGTGAGCTGGGGGGGAACGTTCTCACAATCGGCGAGCGCGACTGCGAGGTGTCCTTCAACTCAGGGGTGAGCGAAGCCGTCCGCAACGTGCTTTATCTCCCAATCGGGCAACTCCTGGCTTTCGAACGTTCGCTGTTCAACAGCCTCAACCCCGACCGGCCACATAATTTAGACATGGTCGTGAAGTTAGCGTAATTCGGATTACACCCCAATTACTTTCCCCAAGGAGGAAACCATGAAAACGCGATTCGCCCTTCTCACCCTGATCGCCGCCCTGCTCTTCACCGCCTGCGGCGGAGGGGCCACCACCTCGGCGCCCGACCAGCCCACTGCCGTACCCGCCAGCGGCGAGAAAATTACCCTGCGGCTCTGGTCACATCAGAACACGGCCTTCATCCAGGCTAATGAGGCGATCATTGCCAAGTTCGAGGCGCAATACCCAAATATTGATGTCGTCTACGAAAACTTTGAGTACGGTTTGTTCATCGAGACCTTGCAAACCTCGATGGTGGCCGGCACCGAAGCCGACGTGATCGAAATCTTTGGCAGTTGGGCCTGCTCGTATGCGCGCGGCGGCCGCCTGATGGAGGTGCCGGCGGATGTCATGACTTACGATCAGGCGAAAGCGCTGTACTATCAAGCGCCGCTGGACGGCTACTACTGCGATGGCAAACTCTACGGCTTTCCTCAGGAATTCAATCTTGAGAACGGCGGCGCGCTGGTCAATCCGGCCCTCTTTGAGGCCCACGGCGTCGCCTACCCCCCACAGTGGAAAACGTTTGACGATTTGGTAGCCGACGCCAAGAAGATAGCGGAATTCGACGGCGACACCATGACCCGCGCCGGATTCCACTACACCAACTGGGACGGTTTGCCCTTCGCCGTCCTGGCCGGCATCTTACAGCAGGGCGGTTCCTACCTGGCGGAAGACGGCAAGCATTTCAACCTCGACACGCCCGAGGCCCGTAACATCGTCCAGCTCCTGGTAGATATGGCCCAGACCGACAAAGTGGTTGACCCGGTGCTGTTCAATGGCGACGCCAACCCGCCGACGGACGGGTTCTTTGCCGGCAATATCGGGATCAGCTTCGTCGGTTCGTGGGCGGCCGGCGTCGGTCGCATTAACTATCCGGATCAGAAATTTGATTACGTGACCATCCCGCCTTACTTTGGCGCCGAGAATCGATTTGCCGCCGATTCGGGTTGGGGCAAGGTTGTCTCGGTCAACACCAAGTACCCGAAAGAGGCCTGGCTGTTGGCCCAGTTCATGGCCGCCGAGCAGGCCAACGCGCTCTCGTGGAACAGCACCACCAGCACGATCCCCGCCCAAAAGACGCTGGTTGAGAATCCCACCATCCTGGATACCGTGCCGTGGATCCAGCCGACTTTCGACCTGTTGCCGCACGGTCAGTACCTCGGCGACCTGACCGATCGCGATCGCTTCTTCTACGAGATCGTCTATCCGCAAGTACTGGACGCGGTCCAGGGCAACATCAGCGTGGATGAAGCAGTAAAGTTGATCCACACCGACGCCAATGCGATGGTGGATGAGAAGTGAGATCTGGGTCGAGTGAGGCCTGAAACTTGATGGGGCTTTGAACTGTGCAGGCGCCCGCCTTTCCCGTTCGTCAACGAAACGAATGGGCGAGGCGGGCGCGGGTCCCTCCAGGCTCGGCGACGGGAGGTGAGCATGACGAATTTGACAATTCCAATCGCGGGAAAGAGGCCGAAAGAAAGCGGGCCAGGTCTGCGGGCCGGCCAACGGGGATTTGTGATCGGGGCCATGACGCCGCTCATGGCTTACATGATCTTTTTCTCGCTGCTTCCCATGTTGTGGGCCGTCGTTCTGAGTTTCTTCGACTACACGCCGGCTCGGGCCGGCAGCGGCCCACTGGGGTTGGGCGGCGCCAATCCGTTTGTGGGGTTGGGAAACTACGCAGCGATGTTTAGCCAGAGCCAGCCGGCGCGCGTTTTTCGGCTAGCGGTGGTCAACACGTTCACGTTTGCGATGCTCGTTCTACCGCTCAACCTCCTCATCACCCTGCCGCTGGCGGTTCTGGTCGAGAGCGTCCACGACCGGATTAAGGGATTGTTCCGCGCCATTTACTTCCTGCCAACGATCAGTTCTTCGGTCGCTGTCGCGCTCATGTGGGGCTATATCTTCCATCCGCAGCAGGGCCTGCTCAATACACTCATCAAACAAGTCGGGTTGACCCCGCCCAAAGCCTGGCTGACCGATCCCAGCGCGGCGGTCTTCGGCGTGCCGCTGGCGATGATCGCCGTCATCATCGCTTACCTGTGGCAGGACTTCGGCTACAACCTGGTGATCTTCATCGCCGCGCTGCAAGGCATCCCGCGTGAACTGCGCGATGCCGTTCGGGTGGACGGCGCGAACGCCTGGCAGGAGTTCTGGAGCATCACCCTGCCACTGCTCCGGCCAACAATGTTGTTCGTATGTGTCCTGACCATGCTCTCATCCCTGCAAGTCTTTGTCATCTTTCAAGTGATGACGACTGGCGGGCCGCGCGACCAGACGACGCCGCTGGTCATGAACATTTACGAGAGCGCCTTTCGATTCCAGGAGATGGGGTGGGCGGCGGCGAATGCAATGGTCTTATTCTTGATCATGTTGGGAATTACCATCCTTCAGTTCCGGTTCTTACGCACCGACTGGGAGTATTAGCCATGGCCGCCTCATCATCCTCGCTCAGTGTCTCGTCAACTCCCCAGCCCCGCGCCGGGCGCAGTCTCGTCCAAGTGGCGGTCTACAGTGTGCTATTGCTGGGCACGGCGGTCACGCTCGTGCCGTTCCTCTGGATGTTGTTTTCCTCGCTCAAACCAGCCAGCGAAATCGTGAAGATTCCGCCGACCTTCCTGCCCGAAAAATGGACCTTCCAGAGTTATCAGACGATCTTCAATGACGAGAGGATTCCCCTGACTCGCTTCTATTTCAACAGCCTGTTTGTCGCCGGCGCCCGGGTGGGGATCACCCTATTCACCAGTTCGCTGGCCGGTTACATCTTTGCCAAATACCGTTTCTGGGGTCGCAACGTCGCCTTTGCCCTCATCCTGGCGCAGTTGATGATCCCGTTTCAAATTATCATGATCCCGGTCTACCTCATCCTGGTCAACTTGCACCTGATTGATTCGCTGTGGGGTTTGATCATTCCCTCGATGGTGGATGCGTTCGGCATTTTCCTCATGCGCCAGTTTGTGGAGAGTATCCCCAACGACTTGATGGACGCGGCCCGAATTGATGGCGCCTCGGAGTTCGGCATCTACTGGCGGATCGTGCTGCCGCAACTGGGGTCGGCGCTGGCGGCGCTGGGCATCTTCACCTTCATGGCTACCTGGAACGATTACCTGTGGCCGCTGATCGTGATCACGACCCACGAGCGGCGCACCCTGCCACTGCTACTGACCTGGTACAACGCCCAGCAAACTTCGCGCTACGATCTGACGATGGCCGCCTCGGTGCTGGTGCTGCTGCCCATTCTGGTGGTCTACATGTTTTTCCAGCGCTGGATTGTGCGCGGTGTGGCCATGACAGGATTCAAGTAAAAAATGAAAGAGCGACTCGTCCTCATCGGCGCCGGCAGCGCGATGTTCACGCGCGGGTTGGTGGCCGACCTGATCAACGCCGGTCACGAAGCCGACCTCGCACTAGTGGACGTTGACCCGGAGGCCCTGCAGGCCGCCGAGCGACTGGCAGGCAAAATGATCGCCGCCAAGTCTGCGCGGATCACCCTGACTGCGTCAATGGATCGGCGCGCGGTCTTGCGCGACGCGACCGCCGTCATCTGCACGATTGGAGTCGGCGGGCGGCGGGCGTGGGAACAGGATGTCGTTATCCCGCGCCGACACGGCATTTTCGCGCCCGTAGGAGATACGGTGGGGCCGGGAGGCACATCGCGCGCCCTGCGGATGATCCCGCCAATGGTCGCCATCGCCCGCGACGTGCTCGATCTCGCGCCCGAAGCTCTGTTCTTCAACTACGGCAACCCGATGACGCCGGTCTGCCGCGCCATCCGCAAGGCAACCGGCGCGAAGGTGGTCGGGCTGTGTCACGGCGTCATCGAGGTGGCCCGCTATCTGGCCGAGGCGCTCGAGGCGCCACTCTCCGCACTGGACTACACCGCCGTTGGCCTCAATCATCTGACCTGGTTTGTGGCGGTGCGCGCCAATGGGGAGGACGCCCTGCCGCGCCTGCGCCAAATGGCCGCGCAGAAAACGGCCGACGACGACAACCCTTTCAGTTGGAGTTTGCTGGAGTTGTTCGGCGCATTTCCGGCGGTGCTCGACCGGCACGTGACCGAGTTCTTTCCGCAATTCTTCCGCCAGGGCCGCTACTACGGAAAGACGCTCGGCGTTGACACGATTAATTTCGAGCAGTACATCGTGTGGGGCGATCAGATTTATGCCGAGATGCGCGAAGCCGCGCTCAGCCCCGAACCGCTCGGGCCAGACTTCTTCGACCGGCTCACCGGTGAGCACGAACAGGTCATTGACATCATTGCCTCGATCCGCGACGGGCGGAGAAAGATGTATTCGGCCAACCTGCCGAACACCGGCCAGGCCCCCAACCTGCCACTGGAAGCGATCGTCGAAGGCCCGGCCATCGCCGACAACGAGGGCGTGCGCGCGATCCCCCAACCGCCCCTGCCGTCCGCGCTGGTGGGGACACTGGCTACCCGGTTGATGTGGGTGGAAACCGTCGTTGAGGCCGCGTTGGAGGGGAGCCGTGAGAAGTTTATTCAGGCGCTGGTGCTGGATGGTTACGTCGAATCATTGGATGCGGCGACGAGACTGGCCAACGACTTGCTGGCCGCGCAGGCCCAATGGCTGCCTCAGTTTCGCTCTGGATAAATCATCACGGGAGCATCTATGAATCGAATCGTCATTGATACCGATCCGGGTGTGGATGATGCTCACGCCATCATGATGGCGACGGCTCATCCGGCGACGCGCGTCGTGGCCCTCACCACCGTCGCTGGCAATGTGTCGCTGGAGCGAGCCACTGCCAACGCCTTGATTATTCTTGAAGTGCTCAACGCCGACATCCCGGTGTACGCCGGCTGTGGTGATGCGCTGGTCACGCCGACGCCGCGCCGGGCCATTTCCCACGGCGGCGATGGTTTGGGCGGAGCCAATTTCCCGCCCTCGACTCGCAAGGCATTGCCCGAGCACGCGGCCCTGACCCTCGTCCGGATGGCTAATGAGTCGCCGGGCGAGCTCACGCTGGTGGCGATTGGCCCACTCACCAATGTTGCGTTGGCGACCCGCCTCGACCCAACCTTGCCTCAGAAGTACAAACAACTGGTCGTGATGGGCGGCGCGATTCGAGCCAGTGGCAGTGGTTGGACTCCGGCGACCGAATTCAATTTTTGGGTGGACCCGGAAGCCGCCGCCGTTGTGATTAATGCCTGGCCGGGCTTGAGGCTGGTTTCGTGGGAAACCACGCTGGCGCACGGATTCAACGCGCAACAGATTGACGAACTCACAACGTTGGGCACGCCCCGCTCCGAATTCTTCAATCGAATTACCCAACGCCGCTTCATGGAGTCGCCCGCGGGTGAGTGGATGCTATACGCCGCTGACCCTTTGGCTATGGCCGTCGCGCTGGAACCCGACATCGTGCGCCGGGCCGAGCCGCGTTTTGTCGAGGTAGAATTGGCTGGGCAATTGACGCGCGGGCAGACAGTGGTGGATTGGTTTGATGTGCTAGGCCGCTCGCCGAACATCAATGTGATTTTAGAAGTGGACCGAGGACGCTTTTGGGAATTGATGCGGCAAGCCATATCGGGCAGGCGCGAGTAACCACGATTGTTGGAAAGGATTCGATGTGATAGATTTTGTAAGCGCAGTGCGCGAGAAAGGCCTTCAGGTCATCACTGCCTGATCCGCTAGCGATGGCCATGGCGCTGAGCCAGAGATCGTCGTTCGGGCCGAGTCACGAGTGGTGGACGTAGAGTTGGGCGGCTAGCTCACTCGCGGCCAGACGGTCGTGGACTGGTTTGACCTGACCGGCCGGCCGCCCAATGCCAACCTGGTAATGGAAGTGAACAAAGGCAACGTCTATGGTTCGAATTGGTGTTACCCAATGGTCTGTGGACAGCAGCGGAGTGGAGACGGTTCATCGAGCCGCCGCCTTGGGCTTTTCGGCAATTCACCTCGACGCCGGAGACCTTGAGAGCGACCTGCTCCTGGACAAGAAGGCGCTTCAACAGGCCTATCGTCAGGCGGCGCAGACGGCCGGTGTTGAAATCACTGCCATTGCGCCCGGTTTCGCAAATTCCTACGGCTTGACCAGTCCGCCTGACTCTGATAACGCCCGTCACTGCTGGCGTCTCATCCAGATCGCCATTGATGCCGCCGCCCAAATGGCTGTGCCGCTGGTGTTTGTCCCGAGTTTCCGGGCCGGTGAAATCCGCACCGAACACGATCTGCTGCGAACAGCGGAGGTGCTGCGAGACGCCTGCGCCTATGCGGCCAATTACGACTTGTTGGTAGCGACAGAAAATACGCTCGGCGTATCCGACAACCTCAAACTGATAGAAGCAGTTAGCCATCCCAAGTTGCGCATTTTGATGGACACGTTGAATCCGGTCTTGTGGGGCCATAAACCGGCGGCGATGATCGAGGGCCTGTGGCCTTATATCTGTCATCAAATCCACGCCAAAGACGGCCTCAACAATGTGATGGGCAACGCAGTCCTGGGCACAGGCCAGGCGGATTTTGTGGCGTGCGTTGAAAAGTTGAGATCGTTTGGTTTTGCTGGAACGGTGATTTCTGAGAACGATTATCAGGGCGACCGGGCTAGTAATGTTGCAACCGATATTGCCGTGATCGCTGAACTCTTCCATCAGGACAATTAGCGCTTTATAAGGAGAAAGAGGATGGAACCGTTACGGGTTGGATTCATCGGTGCGGGCATCTTTTCGACCTGGGCGATTTACCCGGCGCTGCACCTCGCACCCATCGAACTTCGAGCAGTCTGCGACATTGACGAGGAAAAGGCCAAGTGGGCCGCCGGGCGGTTCGGCGGCGCAGGTCGTTGGTACACCGATTACCGCCAGATGTTGAAGCAAGAGGATCTCGAAGCGGTGATCATCTGGATGCGCCCCGGGCCGCGTCAGGCGCTGGTCCGCGAGGTGCTGGAAGCCGGTTATCACGTTCTGGTTCCCAAGCCACCGGCGCTTTCCCTGAGTGACGGTTTGGAATTGGCGGAAGTTTCGCGCCAAACCGCCAAGAGGCTGATGGTTGACTTTCATCGCCGATTTAGTTTTGGCATCCAGCGCGCCAGGGCGATCATGGCCCAACCTTCTTTCGGCCAGTTGACGCAGCTATTCTGTTCGTTTTGCTGCGGCCAGTACGATGCCGTTCGAGGGATGGGTTATCAGGGGCCGATCCATGCCTACCTGTTGGACTTTGCCATCCATCATCTTGATCTCGCGCGCTTTCTGGGCGGAGAAGTGCAGCAAGCCGCCGTGTTTTACAACGAGCGCGGCGAGGGTGGGGCCTTCTCGGTCGCGCTTCAGTTTGCAAGCGGCGCTGTGGGGACGCTCCAACTCAACAGCCAGCGCATTTGGTGGCGAAACTACGACCGGGTTGAAATTACCGGTCAGGGTGAGTACGTCGTGGTAGATGGCTTGTGGAGCCTCCAGCATTACACCAGAGACCAAAATACTTTCTCGGAAAACTACAGCGATCAGCGAAGCACAGAACTGGGCGGTGATGGCGACTCACTCATTGAGTTCGTCACCGCAATCCGGGAAAACCGCGAACCGATTGCCAGTATTCAAGACTGTTTAGGGACCATGCGCCTCTATCAGGCGATCTATAAGGCTTACCTCGCGGGTCGGGCGGGAGTAATCACATTATGACCAAAATCACCTTCCTCGGCGCGGGCAGTACCGTCTTCGCCAAAAACCTGCTCGGCGACATCCTCAGCTTCCCCGAACTCGCCAACTCGACCATTCGCCTGATGGACATTGACCCGGAACGTTTGCGGACGTCGGAGATTGTGGCCCACAAGGTGGCCGAGTTCTTTGGGGCGAAGCCAACCATCGAAGCGATGCTCGACCGGCGGCGCGCGCTCGAAGGCGCGGATTACGCCATCAGCATGTTTCAAGTCGGCGGCTACAAGCCCAGCACCGTCATTGACTTTGAGATTCCGAAGAAGTACGGCCTGCGCCAGACCATCGCCGACACCCTGGGCATCGGCGGCATCATGCGCGCCTTACGCACCATTCCGGTCTTCCTCGACATCTGCCACGACATGGAAGAACTCTGTCCGGATGTCACCTTTCTGCAATACGTCAACCCGATGGCGATGAATTGCTGGGCCATCGCCCGTGCCACAAGCACGGGACGGGCCAGCAAAATCAAAACCGTGGGCCTGTGTCACAGCATGCAGGGCACGGCTGAGGCGCTGGCCGAAGACATCGGCGTGCCGAGCTCCGAAATCAACTACCTGTGCGCCGGAATTAATCACATGGCCTTTTATCTTCGCTTTGAGCGAAACGGCGAAGACCTGTACCCGCGCATCCGGCAAGTCGGCGAGCAGGGTACGTTTGGCCGCCGCTACCGCGACCTCACCGACAAGGTGCGCTACGAAGTCCTCCGCCGCACCGGCTACTTCGTCACCGAGTCCAGCGAACACTTCAGCGAATACACGCCCTGGTTCATTAAGCCCAACCGACCCGATTTGATTGAGAAGTATGACGTGCCGTTGGACGAATACATCCTCCGCTGCGAGGAACAGATCGCTGAATGGGAGTCGTTGAAGGCAGCCTTTGAGCGCGGCGAATTGGAGATCACGCATGAGCGCAGTCACGAGTACGGCGCACTCATCATCCACAGTCTCGAAACCGGCCAGCCGCGGGTGGTCTACGGCAACGTCCCCAATCGCGGT
>Ga0247727_10010611_pt1 | contig 16278 bp, 13 predicted proteins | sample WisWelCaveWW1625_FD_202498 | JGI IMG/M metagenome (GOLD analysis project Ga0247727, IMG submission 202498) | Biofilm microbial communities from Wishing Well Cave, Virginia, United States - WW16-25 | ecosystem: Environmental > Aquatic > Deep subsurface > Groundwater > Cave microbial mat | place... | reverse complement strand
CAGGCGAATGCCTGCAAATCGGATAGTTTTTTGTACACCCCGTTTTTCGAAATCAGTTCGGTGTGATTTCCGCGTTCGATAATTTCGCCTTTTTGAAGTACAATTATTTCATCAGCATGTTGAATAGTGGAAAGGCGGTGGGCAATTACTACCGAAGTTCTGTTTTTCATCAGATTATTCAAAGCATCCTGAACTAATCTTTCGGATTCAGTATCGAGTGCAGATGTGGCCTCATCTAAAATTAAAATGGGAGGATTTTTTAAAACCGCGCGTGCGATGCTTAGTCGTTGCCTTTGTCCGCCCGAAAGTTTACTACCGCGGTCACCAATGTTTGTTTGATAACCGTTCGGCATTTGTGAAATAAATTCGTGGGCATTGGCAACTTTTGCTGCGGCAATCACATCTTCTTGTTTCGCGTTTTCCATTCCGAAAGCAATGTTGTTAAATACGGTATCATTAAACAAAATTGATTCCTGTGTTACAATTCCCATCAACGCTCGTACATCTTTTATTTTAATGTCTTTTATATTTGTTCCGTCAATTATAAGTTCGCCCGAATCCACATCATAAAATCGAGCGAGCATATCGGCAAGTGTAGATTTTCCTGAACCCGATTGACCAACCAAAGCAATTGTTTTTCCTTTCTGAATTTTCAGATTAATGTTTTTCAGCACATGCCCGTTATCGCCACGTGTGTAAGCAAACGAAACATTTTTGTATTCAATTTCTTTTTCAAAATTATTTATTGATTTTGCCGAAGCAGTTTCTTTAATCAAAACATCAGCATCCAGAATTTTATTTACTCTTTCGGCAGAAGCCAAACCTTTCTGAACATTATAATAAGCAGTAGTCAAAGTTTGTGCGGGTCGGATAAGCTGAGCAAAAACAGCGATGTAAGTAATGAAGACCGAACCGCTCAGCATTGAATCATCTGCCAAAACTAATTTACCTCCTAAATATAAGATAGTGACAAGCGCACACACGCCCAGAAATTCGCTTACAGGCGATGCTAAATCTGTTTTGCGGTAAACACGAATCATTATTTTATTGTACCGCTGATTTTCCTCGCGGAATTTCTCATCGGTGTTTTTTTCAGCATTAAAACCTTTTATAATTCTTAAACCGCCAAGTGTTTCTTCCATGATGGAAAAAAGAATGCCCATTTTTTCTTTTCCTTTTGCCGATGAACGTTTCAAGCTTTTGCCGATAATAGCAATTAAAATTCCACTTATTGGAAGCAGTAACAAAACAACAAGTGTAAGCTGAGGAATTAACATAAACATAGCGGACAAAAACAAAAAGATAGTTATCGGTTCGCGGAAAATCATTTCGAGCGATTGCATAATGCTCCATTCTATTTCTTGCATGTCGGTGGTCATTCGGCTCATGATATCGCCTTTGCGTTCTTCGGAATAATAGGAGAGAGGAAGTTCAAGTGTTTTCGAAAATATTTTATTTCGCATATCGCGCACCACACCGTTACGCACAGGAGCAAGAAAAAACATGGCAAGGTATCGGAATAAATTTTTCATGAAAATGGCGCAGACAATAAAAATGCAAATCCACACAAGTGCTTCCATTTTTCCTTTTTCGGAAATGATAACGCTTAAGTTATAATTGATGTAATCAAGAGCTGAGCTTGCTGAAAGGCTAAATCCCGGATTTCCTTCGTCAATTGTTTTCTGCATCGCTACACTATCAGTAGAAAAAAGAATTTGCAGAAAAGGGAAAAGCATGGCAATGGAGAAAAACGAAAAAATTACCGAGATGATGTTGAATGAGATATTCAGGATGGCATAGCGCCAATAACCCCTCACATATTTTAATACACCGAATAGTTTTTTCATCGCGTAAAGATAAAGGAATACTCTAAGCAAGTAGAACGCAGAAAAACCCAATTTATTTTATCTCCTGACTATTTTTTTACCTTTGCGCCCCTATGGAAAGCACCCGACAACAGAAAGTGGCAAGACTCATACAAAAAGAGCTTGCCGATATTTTTCAGAAGAAAAGCAGCGCACTTGCGGCCGGTGCTTTACTTACGGTTACTGTTGTGAGAATAAGTCCCGATTTATCTTTCGCGAAAGTATACATCAGTATTTTTCCGGTAAATAATAAAGAAGCGCATTTGAAAAAAATAAAAGACAGCATGAAAGAGCTGCGCGGAGAACTGGGCAAGAAAGTAAAAAACCAATTGCGTATTGTTCCTGAATTGGCATTTTATATTGATGATTCGTTGGACTATGCCGATAAGATTGATAAACTTCTGAAAAAATAAAATGCATTACGACCCGATAAAACGTTCGCTTGGCAATGTGTTTAACAAATCGCCTTTTATGCGCAAGTTGTTTTACAATTTGTTGGATTTACTTTTGCTCCGCAGTTGGCATGTGCATAAAGAATTAAGAGCATGGGCGAAAAACAAAACAGGCGAAGTAAATATTTTTGATGCAGGAGCAGGTTTCGGACAATATTCATTCTGGCTTTCTAAGTTTTCCGCCAAATGGAAAATACTTGCAGTGGATGTGAAGGACGAGCAGGTGGCAGACTGTAACAACTTTTTTAAAGCGATTGGAAAAGCAGAGCAGGTGAAATTTGAAGTAGGTGATTTAACAAAATATCAGAAGCCGAATGCATTTGACTTGGCAATTTCGGTGGATGTGATGGAACATATTTTAGAAGATATAGAAGTATTTAAAAACATTCATGCTTCGCTCAAGCAAGGTGGAATGCTTTTGATTTCTACACCGAGCGACCAGGGCGGAAGCGATGTGCAAGGAGATGCCGAAACTTCTTTTATAGAAGAACATGTGCGCGATGGTTACAACATTGATGCGATTCAGGAAAAATTAAAGATTGCTGGCTTTACAAAAACCGAAGCGCGATATTCGTACGGCAGTCCCGGAAAAATTGCGTGGAGATTATCTATGAAGTATCCGATACTGATGCTCGGAGCTTCTAAATTGTTTTTTATTATTCTTCCCATTTATTATCTCATCACTTATCCTTTTGCTTTTGTTTTGAATTATCTCGACACTTACGGCAACCACAAAACAGGAACGGGACTTATCGTTAAGGCTTGGAAATAATCTACAAAGTACGAATCAATACGAATATACGAATCGTAGAATTTGTACTTATTCGTAATTCGTATATTCGTAACCTATTCGTAATTCGCAGATGAGTTTATCTTCTTTCATAGCCAGGCGTTATCTCATTTCCAAAAAATCAACCAACGCTATTAATATTATTTCATTTATTTCCGTGGCGGGAATTTGTGTGGGAACAATGGCAATGGTAATTGTGCTTTCGGCATTGAACGGAATTACTGCTTTGGTTTTTTCGCTTTATAACTCCTTCGACCCCGATATTAAAATACTTCCTGCTGAAGGGAAATCGTTTGCTGTTACAGAGAAAATACTTTCTGATTTAAAAGGAATGAACTATTCTTTTGTGCTGGAAGAAAAAGCTTTGCTCCGCCATGGCGACCAGCAAACCATTGCAACTATAAAAGGAGTTGACGATAATTTTAAAAACCTTGCCCGATTTGATACAGTTATTTTTTCGGGACAGTATAAATTAAGTTCCGACAGTAACATCTTTTGTGTGCTCGGAGCAGGTGTTGCAGCAAAGCTGAATGTTTCTCCGGGAATAGATGAATATTCTTCGCCAGTGCAGATTTATTTTCCGAAGAAAGAAAACACAGGCGTGATAAATCCCGAAGACGCGTTTAATACCGGCATTGCTTACGCCAGCGCATTGTTTTCGCTGAACGATGATTTTGATTACACCTATGTGTTACTTCCTTTGGATTATGTACGCGAACTATTACAGAAAAACGAAAACGATGTAAGCGCAATTGAACTAACTGCACCTGTAGGGAAAACCCCCGATGAACTGAAAGCCGAACTGCAAACCAAACTTGGCAACAACTTTAAAATAAAAACCCGCTACGAACTAAACGAAATTCTTTTTAAAACAATGCAATCGGAAAAATGGTGGACCTTTTTAATACTTGCATTTATTTTATTGATAGGAACATTTAACGTAATAGGTTCCATCACCATGCTCATCATTGAAAAGAAAAAAGACATTGGCATACTCAGCAACATGGGTGCCGATGAAACATTAATCCGCAAAATATTTATGACCGAAGGTTTTTTTATTGCGCTCATTGGTGCTCTGGGTGGTTTGCTGTTGGGTTTGCTGGTTTGCTTTTTACAATTGCAGTTTAAACTTATTCCCTTCAACGAAGGGTTTCTGGTCGATGCTTTCCCGATTAAAATAATGCCGATGGATGTTGTTTACACCTTTGTAACAGTAATGAGCATTGGCTTTTTTGCGGCTTGGTATCCGGTGAAGGTGTTTACCAAAAAGTATTTTGCTTAGCGTTACTCCCTCTCCCCAATAATCAAATCATTTGTTTCTTCTGCTTTTTGCACCACTTTTATTTTCATTCCTTTTTCGAAGAACAAGTTTTTGATGGCGTTAAAAGTTTCGCGGGGCATGGTTTTGCGAATGGTGTTGTAAATAACTTTGCCTCCGCTATTCAAATGATTTACCAAAGCCGTAATAAACGGTGCTTGAGTAAAGTAATCGGGCACTGTATCAATAATAAAAATATCTACTACAATTAAATCAAACTTGCCTGTAGTGCGTAGCAAATGCTGAAACGCATCCGCACACTCAATGTGTATGTTGTTGTATTTATTTATCTCGAAATCATTTACAGCTATCGCCATTATTTCAGGATCAACATCTACCAACTCAATAAATACGGTGCTCTTATAATGTTTGCGTATGGTTTGCACAATTGAACCTGCACCCATTCCTAAAACCAACACCGAGTTTACATTTTTCGGGAAACCGCTTTCGTGTAAACCAATGTGCAGTATTTGCTGCAGCGAGCCATACGAATAATTACTGCGCACGGTATCCAGTGTTTTGTTACCGTTTATTAGGTTTACTGTTAGCTCTCCGTTTATTTTGGAATAGTATTTTTTTAAAACAAACGGAATTAAATAGGAGAGGGGTTTTTTCATTTTTGTTATTGGTAAGCGCGAGCCTCTTGGCTCGTGCTAATATACAAAGTCCTCCGGACTTTTGAATCGGGACGATTCATTATAAACGGCACGAGCGAGGACGCTCGCGCCTACGGGGGTCTTATTTTTTAGCATATCTATAAAAGTAAAAAACACTACCCAGCAAAGCAGTCGCAATACAAAAATAATGTAATGTCGTAACGGTTATTATTTTGTATAATATACTACTTGTACTAAAAGGAGCAAATGGTTGAACGTCATAATGCATTATGCTGTCCAATAAAACATGGCTGTATGTTCCTATAAATGCACTAGCAATTGCTACAGTCCAAGTAATGGGTAAATGCGTTGTTAGTCTGATTCCCCGAAGTCCTAATTCCCCAAGATATTTCCCAGTTAGAGCACAAATACACGCTAATAATGTTGCACCAATATATGTATGTGAAAAGCCATGAAGTTCTCCTTTCCCTGTAACTAATGAATATAGCGGTTGAAGGTCTATTACTATTTGAGACCAACCAAATACTACAAGTGAAAAGTTTTCTTTGAGTAGGGACTTAACCACGATTCCTGGTCCCATATGAAAAGGTGTAAATGGCACTTTATAAGTATTAAAGATTAAGAAACAAAAACATCACTGTGATTATTTGTCGCATTGCACACCAAATTTACTCTTTTTTCCTTCCTCTCTTTATTCCGGTGTAACAACATAAAAAGGTTCGCCATCAAATTCGGTTTCGGTGTAATTGTATATTTTTTTTAGTCGGGCAACAGCTTTAGGGTGTTTTTCGGCAAAATCATTCATCCACTTTTCCAACAATCCGTTTTTACTTACTTTTTGTATCACCACACTCATATCTCTATAACCTTCATCACAAAAAAAATACATGATTTCTTTTTTATAGCGCCTCACGGTGCGGGCGCAAGGTTTTTCGTCCAACAGTAAACCAATCTGGTCATCGGTAACACCCGATGCGTGTAGTACTATTACTTCGGCATATAAATAAGTAATTCCTATTAATTTTTTATCGTGTGCCATGTGTTCTATAAAATTAAGGAACGCTTGTTTTAAACACCTGTCCTAAATAGGACAGTAAACTAATCGGGCAAATAAATAGTATTGCATCCAAGTTCTTTAAAAGGCAATCCAAAAAGTTTCTGGGTCAATCCAAAATGTTTTTGGGGTTATCCAAAAAGTTTCTGGGTCAATCCAAAATGTTTTTGGGGTCATCCAGAATGTTTCTGGAGTTATCCAAAATGTTTTTGGGGTTATCCAAAATGTTTCTGGGACAATCCAAAATGAATTCGGAACAATCCAAATTATAAACCAAAACAAAAAAAAATGGCAGCAAACGATGATTTTATTCCCGTTGATGACGGAGAATTTGACGATTTCCAAAGCAATCTTTTTACTTACATCGCAGCCCATCAGCCGGGCACTGCAAATCCGTGGGGCTATCCGCAACCTCGCGTAAACGCGCTTGGCACCCTTAAAGCCCGATGGGATGCGGCTTGGCTTATCGCGAAAAATAAAGGCACGCGAAACAAAGGCGATGTAAAAGAAAAGGATGATGCACGTTTTGATTACGAAAAAGATATTCGGGCGTTTGTAAAAGAATTTCTGAAAAATAATTCGTTAATCAGCAACGAGGTGAAAGTGGAAATGGGTGTGCCTATTGATTCCCCTTCCAGCGAACGACCGAGTATTACCACTGCTCCGCAAACCGATTTGAAAGCGGGCGATGGCTGCACGGTGAAATTTATCAATCACTTTGATGCCGACCATGCCGCCATACATCCTGCTGCCGATGTGTTGGAAATGAAATGGGTGTTACACAGCATTACCGTACCTGTTACACCTGCTCCAACCGGACCTGATGCTTGTCCGAATGTTGAAATATCAAGTAAGGCAACTTTTATCGTTTCGTTTGGCATTCCGAATGCGGGAAAAAGATTATACTGTTACAGCCGTTGGCGCAATAATTCCGACCCGCAAAAAAGCGGACCGTTTGGGCAAATTGAAACCATGGTGTTGAGTGATTAGTGTTACCTCACCCCTTGGATTCCCCTCTCCTGAAAGAGAGGGGAAGCAAGCGCACAAAAATCTGAAACAGATTTTTCCTCCCCTTTAAGGGGGAGGTGTCTGAAGGACGGAGGGGGTAAAGTGCGAGAGCCAACACACACTTCGACTCCGCTCAGTGTGACAACCCACAATAAAAAAAACCTGCTCTCATCGAACAGGTTTTTTATTTTATTACTAAATACTTTTTTACTTCTCCGGCTGAAATCCAATCATCACACTTACACATCCGCTTGGTACAATTTGGTTTGAAGCATCGCCTTTGGGCACTTCTACTTCCACAATAATTTGCTGAGTGGTTTCGGCTTTAAAATCCCAGATGTTGGTATCATCGTGTGCCGAGCTATCGAACAATAAATTGCCCGATGCGTCTTTTAGTTTAAAACTCACAATTCCTAAAACAGGTTGTGCGCAAACCAATACGCGATACGTTTGTCCGCTATAGAAAGTTAAATTCATTTCGGCTTTATCGCCCGCAAGCAAAGCAGCAGTGTTAGTAGTTCCGTTGCTGATGAATGGCGATAGCATTGGCACGCAAGTTTTCTTTACGAAACCTTTGCATTGCGCATAAACCGATACCGGAATATTTACAATGCCTAAGAGCATAATGGTAATAATTAGCTTTTTCATGTTAAGGGTTGTTTTAAGGGTGCAGTTTATACGTTTCATCTTTATAAAAGTTGCGTTTTCCGATAACTTATAAACAAATGCTGTGCCAATAAATGGAAATTTGGGCTCTGTTGGGGTTAATAATAGTGCTGAAAACTAAGGTTTAACGATGCTTGCACGCAATACGCCTACCGTTTTGGTTATTTCGGCTAATTGTTCCTTAGTAAGGGTCATTTGATTGCCTCCGCCAAGGGTTGTAAGCTTGTTTTTCTCGTCAGTGTTCTTTACTTCGGCAGTTGTGTTCTGGTCCACCTTTTCGTAAGCAGCTTGTATGTCTTTCAGTCCGCTTATGATTGCTTTCACACCTTCGGTCTCTTCGTTTTCCTGCAAAAGTTCGATTAAATTTTTCAACGAACCTTTTTGTTCGGCTATTCGTTTTACTATTTCGGTATTGTTTTTTGTTCCGTTTGCCAGATTGGTAGCAATGTATAATCCTTCAACCCATCCTCCGGCAACAACTAATGCTGATACACCCGAACGTCCGCCTTCGCTTAATAATTGGTCGGTAATAGTATAAGTATCGGTCATAATGCTTAGCACCGAATCGTGATTTGATTTGTTAGCACTCACTCGGTCGAGTGTGGCATCGTCAAACGCACCACTTGCACCTATTGATCCGGCAAGCGATTGTGCGCACTGTATAAAAAACATCATTTCATTTGTCTGGTCGAAAATGCTGGCGTAACTTAAATCGGCACCATACACGCCAAGGTTCATTGCTTTTTGAGTGGTGGTGGTGTAATTGTCTTTGTTTTTTATATCGTTCAGCAATTTGAAATCGTAAATAGCACCTGCATTTTTAATCATCACGGCAAGTTCGGCAGTAGAAGGCACCGATTTGAAAATGAATGATGCGCTTTTCTTTTCATCGCCACTATCAACGCTGCTTGTATCATCGCCATTGATGTTGGCATCATCAGTTCCCGAACCGCAGGAAGTGAAAACCATTGCGCTTAAAGCGAAAGGAAGGAAAAGAAGAGAAAGTTTTTTGTTCATGGTGCCGATGTTTTTTTTAACGAAGCCAAATATAAGTAATAAGTAATAATGAATATTGAATAAGTTTTAAAAAAAACAAATCCGATTTTTCATTATTCATTATTCGTTTTTCATTTTTACTTATTCCTTACTCCAGTCCACCATACGTTTGTAACGTATGCTATCGGTTTGTTTGGTTTCAAAAGTTCCGTCAGGTTTTATACTTGTTTGGAAACAGATTGAATCAATTGTGTGCGGAATACCTGAAGTGTCAACTCGTTCATAAACTTTTAGTTCATACGATTTTATTTTATCGCCCTCAAAGTAAGAATGTTTTATGGGGCAAAAACTGATGAGCGAATCGTTCACATCTCCCGGACCGGCACACTCACCACCATGCAGCATAAAATGCGAAACAGGTTTGCCATCCTTATTAAGAAGAATATAAATAAGCGCACTATAATCATCGCCATTCAAAGAAACAATAATGGGAGTGAGGCCGTTGATTGTATCCTGATTTGAAATAAGATGTGCAACCATATATTCCACTACATAATCCGAATCAATATCTAAAAGAGGAACAATGTATTTCCGCATTTGATTAGAATCGAGGCGCACAAAAGATTTTTGTTTTGTGCTATCTGTCCAAAGGCGGGAAACATCTTCATCATCCCAATGGAAATTATGCACAAGCAAAGTATTTTTAATATTCTTAAATGCAAACAAACTATCGGCAGGTAAAGCGGAAGATGTTTCATCCGTGCTTCCTGAACATCCGATTAAAGTTAATGCGGCAAATAGGGGTAAGAAATATTTCATGGTTTGTTAAATAAAATTTAGTGTGCTTCCAGCCAGTTTTTACCTGTTCCCATTCCTACTTCCATGGGCACGGTCATTTTAATTGCGTTCTTCATTCGCTCTTCAATCACAGGTTTTACTTTTTCTATTTCTGTTTTGTGTACATCAAAAACCAATTCATCGTGCACCTGTAACAGCATCTTCGATTTAAATTTCTTGTCGATAAAATCTTTGTGAATATTTATCATCGCAATTTTAATCATGTCGGCAGCGCTTCCTTGTATAGGCGCATTAATTGCGTTGCGTTCGGCAAAACTGCGAACAGTATGATTACTCGAATTAATATCGCGGAGATTTCTTCTTCTTCCCAAAATAGTTTCTACATAACCTTTCTTGCGTGCCAGTTCAACAGTTTCGTCCATGTAATCTTTTATGCGCGAATATTTCTGGAAATAGTTTTCGATAATCGTTGCCGCTTCTTTTCGCGGAATGTTTAATCTGTCGGCCAACCCGAAAGTTGAAATGCCATAGATGATTCCGAAGTTTACCATTTTTGCATTACGCCTCATATCAGAAGTAACACTCTTTAAATCTATGTTGTAAACTTTTGCCGCAGTTGCCGCGTGAATATCTTGCCCGCTGTTGAATGCTTCTATCATTGCTTCATCTTTGCTCAGTTCAGCCATAATGCGCAATTCAATTTGCGAATAATCGGCAGAAAGCAAAACAAAATTCTCATCGCGCGGAATAAATGCTTTACGGATTTCTCTTCCTTTATCAGTTCGGATAGGAATGTTTTGCAAGTTGGGATTATCGGAACTTAATCTACCTGTAACAGCCACCACTTGATTATACGAAGTGTGAATACGATTTGTTTTTTTATCGACTAACTCAGGAAGTGTATCAACGTAAGTGTTCTTAAGTTTCACCAGTTCGCGGTAATCCAATATTTTCGGAACGATGGGATGTTTGTTCACTAATTTGGAAAGCACATCTTCGCCTGTTGCATACTGACCGGTTTTTGTTTTTTTTGCTTTCTCCACAATCTTCAGCCGTTCAAACAAAACTTCGCCCACTTGTTTTGGCGAAGAAGTATTGAAAGAAGTTCCTGCAAGTGTTTGAATTTCTTTGTCCACTTTCTGAATTTCTTTTTCCAGTTCAATGGAATATTCCTTCAGTGCGTTAATGTCCAGTTTAATTCCTTCTCTTTCCATTGCAGCAAGCACGGGCACCAATGGAATTTCAACTTCTTCAAATAATTTCTGTGCTTTTACTTTTTCGAGCATCGGCACAAATTTTTCTTTCAGCTGAAAAGTTACATCGGCATCTTCGGCAGCGTACTCTTTTATCTGTTCGGCATCCACATCGCGCATGCTGATTTGATTTTTTCCTTTCTTGCCAATCAATGTTTCAATCGAAACAGGAGAGTAACCTAAATAAGTTTCGGAAAGCACATCCATTCCATGTCGCATTTCGGGTTGAATAAGAAAGTGGGCAATCATCGTATCAAACAAGTGCCCTTTTATTTCTACTCCGTAATTTTTCAAAACACTCAAATCATATTTTATGTTCTGTCCTATTTTTTCAATCTTTTCATTTTCGAAGAAAGGCTTGAACTCATCAATTATCTGTTGCGCTTCTTTTTGATTTGCAGGAACGGGAACATAATAACCTTCGTGCGCTTTCCACGAGAAAGACATGCCCACAATTTCTACATTCAATGTATCAAGCCCTGTAGTTTCGGTATCAAAGCAAACGGATTTTTGCTTTAATAAATCGGCAGCCAGTTTCTCTCTTTTCTCTTTTGTATCAGCCGAAGTATAATTGTGTTTTACTTCGGTGATGTTTTTAAAAACAGTTACAGCTTCTTCCTTCACTTCTTCCTTCACTTCATCAAACGGATGTTCGGGTTGCCCGAATAAATCAATCTGCGAAGAATCAGTTTTCTTTTCAGAAGATTTCTGTTCTGATTTTTCTTCTTTAACAGGAGTAGCAATTGTTTCTCCTAAAACTTGTTCAGCCAGTCTCCTAAATTCCAATTCAGTAAATAATTCTTTCAGCGCGACTTTATCGGGCTCTTCCATTATTAATTTGTCTTCTTCAAACTCAACAGGTACATCAAGTATGATTGTCGCCAGTTGTTTCGATTGAAAAGCTTGTTCCTTATTATTCTCCACTTTCTCTTTCAGTTTTCCTTTCAACTTATCGGTGTTCTTGTATAAATTTTCCATCGATTCGAATTCCTGCACCAGTTTAATTGCGGTTTTTTCTCCCACACCCGGAATTCCCGGAATATTATCGGCAGTATCGCCCATCATTCCTAAAATATCAATCAGCTGATTTACATTTTTGATTTGCCATTTCTCGCAAATTTCTTTTGGTCCCATGATTTCGAAACTGCCTCCTCCACGCGGTGGCTTGAAAATGAAAATATTGTCGGTAACCAATTGCCCGAAATCTTTATCGGGAGTCATCATGTAAGTGATGTAACCGTTCTTCTCCGCTTTTTTCGCAAGTGTTCCTATTATATCATCCGCTTCGAATCCGGGCGCTTCAATAACCGGAATCTTAAAGCCTTCGATCAAACGCTTTATATAAGGAATAGATTTGGCAAGGTCTTCGGGCATTTCTTCGCGGTGAGCTTTGTAATCAACAAAATCAATATGCCGCTGAGTGGGTTCTGCAGTATCGAACACCACAGCAATGTGAGTTGGTTTTTCTTTTTTCAGAAGTTCGAGCAATGTGTTTGTGAAACCAAAAATTGCTGAAGTATTTAATCCTTTTGAATTTATCCGGTGATTATTGCTGAACGCGAAATAGGCACGGTAAATAAGTGCAAAGGCATCGAGGAGAAAAAGTTTTTTGTTGTTATCGGGCATTAGTGGGTAAATTAGAGCGTCAAAGAAAGGAATTTCTTTTCAATAATTTTCGTTGATAGTACAAAACCCATTTTGTACTTTCGTCAAAAGCAAATTTCTCATGAAAGGAGTTTTTACACTTTTTATTTTTACTTTTTTTGTTTTCGCTTCTTTTTCTCAAAACATAATTGTTTCAGGAAAAATTATTGATGCAAAAACAGCTGAAGCAATTATTGGCGCAAGTGTTGTGCCGGATAGTGGCAAAGGAACCGTTACCGATGTAAACGGAGCGTACGAATTGAATTTGTCGGGAGGGAAACACACAATAAAGATTTCTTTCATCGGCTACAAAACAAAAACTATTTCTTTTATTGCTGGTGAAACACAAAACAAAATTCCTGACGTAAAATTGGAAGAAGATATTGCCGAACTCGGAACAATAGTAGTAACAGCAGGAAAGTTTGAGCAGAAGATTGAGGAGGTTACCATAAGTATGGAGGTGATAAAATCTAAAATGGTGGAAGATAAAAACACCACAAACATCGAAACGATTATTGACCAAGTGCCGGGTGTAAATATGATGGATGGGCAAATAAATATTCGCTGTGGTAGCGGATTTTCTTATGGGGCAGGAAGCAGAGTTTTATTAATGGTTGACGAAATGCCTTTGCTTAGTGCTGATGCCGGTGATGTAAAATTTAATTTCATAGCTGTTGAAAATATTTCGCAGATAGAAGTAATAAAGGGAGCGTCATCATCTTTGTTCGGCTCGTCTGCACTAAATGGAGTAATAAATATCCGTACTGCTTATCCTGTCGATACTCCGCAAACAATTATTAATATTTCCTCCGGACTTTATGACAGCCCCAAGAGAAAAGAATTAATGTGGTGGAATAAATCGAACCCTATTTTCACAAACGCCAGCTTGCTTCACTCGCGAAAAATAAAAAACTTGGATTTTGTAATTGGAGGAAATATTTTTTCTGATGAGGGTTATCGCTATCTCGAAAAAGAACAGCGCTATCGCTTCAATTACAATTTGCGCTACCGCTCCAAAAAAATCGATGGACTTGCTTTTGGCGTAAACGGAAATTATATGAAAGTGGAGGGCGGATTATTTATTCTGTGGTATAATGCCGATTCGGCTTACACTCCGCAGGGATTAACGATTCAGAATTATAGCAACTCGCGTATTAACATCGACCCTTTTGTTACTTACTTTGATAAAAAAGGAAATCGTCACAGTTTGCGCACGCGTTATTACGGAACAAAAAATACAAACGATACGCAGCAGGAATCAACAGCCGATTTATATTACTGGGAATATCAGTACCAAAAACATTTTGAAAATGATTTAACCTGGACATCTGGAACAGCAGGAACTTATTCGGAAGTTCACAGCGATTCGCTTTATGGAAATCATTACAGCTCGAACATTGGAATTTTTACTCAGCTTGATAAAAAATACAAAAAATTTATTTTCTCTTTCGGTGCGCGTGCTGAATATTTTAAAGTTGATACAGCCCAAACTAAATTTAATATTCCATTAGGGAAAGATACTTTGCAATTACCGCTTTATCCTGTTTTTCGTACAGGACTTAATTATCATTTATTCAAACAAACTTTTTTGCGAGCATCATTCGGACAAGGCTATCGTTTCCCGAGTATAGCAGAAAAATATATCAAAACTTCTGTGAGCGGATTAACCATTCTGCCAAATCCAAGCGTACAACCCGAAACAGGATGGAGCACAGAAATAGGATTGAAGCAAGGAATAAAAATAAAAAACTGGTTTGCCTATTTTGATATTGCCGCCTTTTGGATGGAGTACAAAAACATGATTGAATTTAATTTTGATTATTACTTCCCCGATTCACTCGGCACTCCTTCCTTCACCGATTATTTTACATACTTCGGTGCGAAATCTATCAATGTTGGAAAAACAAGAATTACAGGATTTGAAACTTCAATTACAGGAACCGGCAAAATCAGAAAAATAGGTGTAACACTTCTTGCGGGTTATACTTATACCAACCCGGTAAATTTAAATCTCGACAGTAATTATATAAATAGTGGAACAGATGACTCGACAGGAATTTTGAAATACCGCTATAAGCACAACGCAAAATTTGACGTGCAATTTGAATACAAAAAAGTTTCGCTAGGATTTAGTTTGCGATACAACAGTTTTATGGAAAATATTGACAAACGTTTTGAATCACCTTTGTTTTACGACCAGTTCCCGACTTTCCTTATTTATATTTTACCAGGTGTAAAAGAATATCGCGAAGAGCACAACAAAGGCGATTTTGTGATGGATGCCAGATTGGCTGTTCAAGCAAGTAAGCAGGCAAAAATTTCTTTTGTATGCAATAATTTTTTGAATGCCGAATATTCTTCACGTCCGGGCGATGTGCAGGCACCGCGCAATTTTGCTTTACAGGTGTTGGTGAAGTTTTAAAATTATTTCTTGCTAACTTCGCACAATGAAAATTTTAGGAATAATTCCCGCACGATTTGCCTCCACCCGTTTTTCCGGAAAACCTCTGGCAATGATAAAAGGCAAAAGCATGATTCAGCGAGTGTATGAGCAAGCAAGCAAATCAAAGTCATTATTTAAAGTTGTAGTTGCTACTGATGACAAACGGATTTTTAATCACGTGAAAAGTTTTGGTGGCGAAGTGATGATGACTTCTGCAAAACACAATTGCGGAACTGACAGATGTGCTGAGGTGGCAAGAAAAATAAAATCGGATATTGTAATAAATATTCAGGGCGATGAGCCTTTCATCAATCCAAAACAAATTGATTTGGTAGCCAAATGTTTTGTAGATAAAAAAGTTCAGATAGCCACACTGGCCAAAAAATGTGACGATGAAAAAGAGTTGGACAGTCCGAATACAATCAAAGTAATTTTCGATAGAAACAAAAAAGCAATTTATTTTTCGCGTCACAAAATTCCTTTTAATAGAAGCAATTCCCAAATAATTTATCACAAACACATCGGCATTTATGCTTACCGAAGCGATGTTTTGCAGAAACTTACCAAACTAAAGCCATCAGGCCTTGATCTTTCTGAATCGCTCGAACAACTGCGCTGGCTGGAAAATGGATACAGCATTCATGTAAATATTACCACACACGAAACATTTTCTATTGATTCTCCAGAAGATTTGAAAAAAGTTGTTTAAACAATACTCTTTTTCAAGTCTTAAATTCTGTTAATTTTGGCTTTAATGAAAGTAGACAAACATATAAGCGATTTGCTGTATAATTACGACTGCGTGATTGTGCCAGAGTTGGGCGGTTTTGTCTGCAATTATTCTTCTGCTAAAATTCATTCTGTTCAGCACACGTTTACCCCGCCTTTTAAAAACATTACCTTCAACAGTAATTTGAAAAATAATGATGGGTTGCTCGCTAACCATATTTCTGCTACTGAGAAAAAATCTTTTAACGATGCAAATAATATCATTCACTCGTTCGTATCTCAGAGTAATGAACAATTAAAAAAAGGCAAAAAAGTTTTCATTGAAAATGTAGGTTCTTTGTTTTTCGATAAGGAAAGCAATATCCAATTCGACCCTGACGCTTCAATAAACTATTTAACAGATTCTTTCGGGCTAGGAACTTTTCGCTCGCAGGCAATTAAGCGCGAAGGAACAAAACGACTGGAGAAAGAATTTAAAGACAGAGTCATTATTCCATCGCGAGATAAAAACAGAAATAATAAAATTGTTCGCAGAATCGTTGTTACTGCAATTCTTCTACCTTTTGTTCTGGCATCTGTTTGGGTTTCTATAAATTTTACTGAAGTGAGAAAAGGAAATTATTCTTCACTAAACCCTTTTGGGAA
>Ga0247727_10010610_pt1 | contig 16278 bp, 31 predicted proteins | sample WisWelCaveWW1625_FD_202498 | JGI IMG/M metagenome (GOLD analysis project Ga0247727, IMG submission 202498) | Biofilm microbial communities from Wishing Well Cave, Virginia, United States - WW16-25 | ecosystem: Environmental > Aquatic > Deep subsurface > Groundwater > Cave microbial mat | place... | reverse complement strand
CGATCACTCCGCACACGAAGTTCAAGGGCGAGGTGTACGTGCTGTCGAAGGAGGAGGGGGGGCGGCACACGCCGTTTTTCACGGGGTATCGTCCGCAGTTCTACTTTCGGACGACGGACGTGACGGGAAACGCGGAGTTGCCGTCCGGCGTGGAGATGGTGATGCCGGGGGACAACGTGACGATGACGGTGAACCTGATCACGCCGATCGCGATGGACCGTGGGTTGCGGTTCGCGATTCGCGAGGGGGGCCGGACGGTGGGAGCCGGCACGGTCACCGAGGTCATCGAGTAGGGGACGCTCCCGGGGACGAATCCGGCAGCCCGGCGCCCGCGAGGGCCGGGGACGCGGTTCGATCCGGGACACATGCTTCCGGCCGGCAGGCCTGACGGAATGAAGATGCTGAACGACAAGATCCGCATCCGGCTCAAGGCATACGATCATCGGGTCCTGGACCAGTCCACGAGCGAGATCGTGGACACGGCGAAGAGGACTGGGGCGCGCGTGGCGGGCCCCATTCCACTCCCGACGGTTCGGAACCGGTGGACGGTGCTTCGATCTCCGCACGTGGACAAGAAATCGCGAGAGCAATTCGAGATCCGGACGCACAAGAGGCTCTTGGACATTCTCCAGCCGACGCCCGAGACGGTCGACGCGCTCATGAAGCTCGACCTTCCCGCGGGCGTGGACGTGGAGATCAAGGCGTTCGGACCGTCGCAGAGATGAGAGGCGGGAGATGGTCGAAGGAATCATCGGAAAAAAAGTCGGCATGACCCAGATCTTCCTCGAGGACGGGACGGTGACCCCCGTCACGATCATCGAGGCCGGACCCTGCGTCGTGGTGCAGCGAAAGAGCGTGCAGACGGACGGCTACGAGTCGGTCCAGCTGGGTCTCGTGGACGCCAAGGCCGCCCGACGGGCGACCCGGGCGCTGCGCGGTCACCACGAGAAGGCGGGCGTCCCGCCGACGAGGCTCCTGAAGGAGTTCCCGCTGGCCCCGGGCGAAACGTTGAAGCCGGGAGACCGCGTGCTCGTGGACATCTTCCAGGGCGGGGACAAGGTGGACGTGATCGGGACCTCCAAGGGGAAGGGGTTTCAGGGGGTCATGCGGCGCCACAAGTTCCGCGGGGGAGCGGCCAGCCACGGCTCCATGTTCCACCGCGCGCCCGGATCCATCGGTGCCTCGGCGTTTCCGTCCCGCGTGTTCCCGGGGATGCGCGGGCCGGGCCACATGGGAGACGCGCGCGCCACGGTCAAGAACCTCAAGGTCGTGCGGGTGGACGTCGAAAAGAACCTGCTGCTGGTGCGCGGCGCCGTGCCGGGTGCCCGGGGCGCGCATCTCGTGGTCCAGAAGGCGAAGGCCGGCGCTCCGGCCCGGAAGAGCTGAAGATGGCCGAGATCATCGTTCGAAACTGGAAGAACGAGGCGGTTCGGAGCTTCGCGATCGACAGCGCGCTCGCCGACTACCCTCTCAAGGAGCATCTGATCTACGAGGCGGTATGCGCCCACCGGGCGGGAGCGCGGAGGGGAACGCACAAGACGAAGAACCGCGTCGAGGTGTCCGGCGGAACCAAGAAGCTGTGGCGCCAGAAGCACACCGGACGCGCGCGCATGGGCGACAACCGCTCGCCGCTGTGGCGCCACGGGGGCACGGTGCACGGCCCGGTTCCGCGATCCTACGCCTGGGATTTTCCGAAGCGGATGCGGTGGAACGCCATCAAGTCCGCCTTCGCCCAGAAGCTGCGCGAGGGCGGGGTGGTGTGCCTCGAGGATCTGGGGATCGCGAGCCCGAAGACGCGGGAGCTCGAGGCTGCGGTGTCCCAGGGCCTCGGGATCGCCGGGAAGGCCCTCCTCGTGCCGGAAGGGGTCGACCGGAATCTGGAGCTGGCGGCGCGAAACAACCCCCGCCTGAGGGTGGTTCGCGTCCTGGGAGTGAGCATCGTGGACCTTCTGGATCACGACACGGTGATCCTGTCGGAGCCGGCGTTGAGGCGGCTCAGCGAGGTTCTGACCCGATGAAGACCTCCCACCGAATCCTGCGTCATCCGCTGATCACCGAAAAATCTACCCTGCGGCGCGAGGCCGACGGCATCTACTGCTTCAAGGCCGACGTCCGCGCCAACAAGATCGAGATCGCGCGCGCCGTGGAGTCGCTGTTCGGCGTCAAGGTGGCGGAGGTGCGCACCGCACAGGTCGGTGGAAAGCGCCGCCGGATGGGCCGGTTCGTCGGGAAGCGCCCGGACTGGAAGAAAGCATGGGTCAGGCTCCAGCCGGGCCAGAAGGAAATCGAGTTTTTCGAGGCCACCTAGGGGGATCCCGCCATGGCGATCAAGACCTACAAACCTACGAGCCCGGGCCGCAGGGGCATGACCCGGGCGTTCGGGGTCCTCTCCACCGAGAACCGCCCCCACAAGCCGCTCCTGGACAAGAAAACGCGCAGCGGCGGGAGAGACAACAGGGGGCTGATCGCGGTTCGCTTCCGGGGCGGCGGTCACAAGAAGCGCCACCGGATCATCGATTTCCGGCGCGAGAAGATCGGGATTCCCGCGCGGGTCGAGACCCTGGAGTACGATCCGAACCGCTCGGCCAATATCGCGCTGGTGTGCTACGCCGACGGCGAGCGCCGGTACATCCTGGCGCCGGAGACGCTCGAGGTGGGCCGGAGGGTCGTGGCCAGCCCCGACGCGGACATCCTCGTGGGAAACGCGCTTCCCTTGAAGTCGATCCCTCTGGGGACGACGATCCACAACATCGAGCTCCGGCGGTTCAAGGGAGGCCAGCTGGCGCGCGCCGCGGGAGCGGGCGCGCAGCTCGTGGCGCGGGAAGGGGAATACGCCCAGATCCGACTTCCGTCGGGCGAGGTGCGCAAGGTCCACGTCGAGTGCTACGCGACGATCGGTCAGATCGGCAATCTCGACCACGAGAACGAGAGCATCGGGAAGGCCGGGAGAACGCGCTGGAAGGGGCGGCGCCCGCATGTGCGGGGCGTTGCCATGAACCCGGTGGATCATCCCCACGGGGGTGGAGAGGGGAAGACCTCGGGCGGCCGGCATCCCGTGACGCCCTGGGGGTTCCCCACCAAGGGAAAGAAGACCCGCAACAACCGGCGCACGGACGTGTTCATCGTCCGCAGGCGCAAGTAGAGAGGCGACATGGCACGCTCCGTCTCCAAGGGTCCGTTCGTGGACGCGCACCTGCGGAAAAAGGTGGAAGACCTCAACAAGAAGTTCGAGAAGAAGGTGATCAAGACCTGGTCCCGCCGGTCCACGGTCATCCCGGACATGGTCGGACACACCCTCGCCGTCCACAACGGGAAGAAGTTCATCCCGGTCTACGTGACCGAGAACATGGTGGGACACAAGGTCGGCGAGTTCGCAGCGACGCGGACGTTCCGCGGCCACGGTACCAAGGGTGACAAGACCGCCACGGTGGCGTGACCGGAGCATTCATGAGGGCGAGGGCGCAGCACAAGTATCTGGGTGTCTCGGCCCAGAAGACCCGTCTGGTCGTGGACCAGGTGCGGGGGAGGAGCGTGGGCGACGCCCTCTCCGTCCTTCGGTTCTCGCCCAAGCGCGTGGCCCGGGACGTGGAGAAGGTCGTTCGTTCCGCGCTGGCCAACGCGCAGCAGAAGGACCCGAAGGTGGACGTGGACCGTCTGGTCGTGGCCCGGGCCGTGGTGAACGAGGGACCTCCTCAGAAGAGGGCGCGCCACCGCAGCATGGGGCGGCTGTACCGGATCCTGAAGAAGACCTGCCACGTGACGATCGACCTGGATGTGAAAGCGGCGGGCCGCCAAGGCGCGGCTCAGCCGGAGCGGAGGTAACGTGGGCCAGAAGGTTCATCCGTACGGGTTCCGCGTCGGCTACAACAAGACGTGGCGCTCGCGCTGGTACGCCGAGAAGAAATACGCCGAGCTCCTCCACGAGGACCTCTCGCTGCGGGCGGAGCTCAAGAAGAAGCTCGGCCATGCCGGAGTTGCCGCCATCGAGATCGAGCGTGCCGCCAACAAGCTGAAGGTGAACATCCTCACGTCCCGGCCCGGCATCATCATCGGGCGGAAGGGCGTGGAGGTGGATCGGCTGAAGGAAGAGATCCGGAAGAGAACCCAGCGGGACGTCTTCATCAACATTCTCGAGATCGACAAGCCGGAGCTCAATGCCCAGCTCGTGGCGGAGGCGATCGCCATGCAGCTCGAGAAGCGGGTCGCGTTCCGCCGGGCCATGCGCAAGGCGGTGGAATCGGCGCAGCGCTTCGGCGCCAAGGGGATCCGCGTGCGGGTCGGCGGACGGCTCGCGGGGGCGGAGATCGCACGTTCCGAGTGGTACCTCGAGGGACGCTTGCCGCTCCACACGCTCCGCTCGGACGTGGACTACGGTTTCACGGAGGCCCGGACCACGTACGGGGCGATCGGGGTGAAGGTATGGATCTATCTGGGAGAATCGCGGCAGGTCAAGGTCGCCGAGGACGCGCGCCGCTAGCGGGATGAGACCGCAGGGAAGGATCGAGTCATGTTGATGCCCGGCAAAGTAAAGTTCCGCAAGCAGCAGCGGGGCCGACGGAGCGGAAAAGCCCAGACGGGGAGCTCTCTGGCCTTCGGGGACTACGGGCTCAAGGTGCTCGAGGCCGGATGGATCACCGCCCGGCAGATCGAGGCTTCCCGGGTCGCCATGACGCGCTTCGTCAAGCGAGGCGGCAAGATCTGGGTGCGGATCTTCCCCGACAAGCCGGTCACGAAGAAACCTGCGGAGACCCGCATGGGGAAGGGAAAGGGCGCACCGGAGGGGTGGGTCGCGGTGGTCAAGCCCGGCAGGATCCTCTTCGAGATGGAGGGGATCGCGGAGCCCGAGGCGCGACAGGCGATCCGGCTGGCAAGCCACAAGCTGCCCCTTCCCACCCGTTTCGTGACCCGGCAACTGTAACCGCCAAGGAGTGAGCGAAGATGGCACTGGAACCGAAGAAGCTTCGCGACACCAGCTCCCAGGAGCTGGACAAGGAAGAGCGGGACCTGCGCGAGCAGATCTGGAAGCTCCAGCTGCAGAGGTCCACGGGACAGGAGGCGAATCCGCACAAGACGCGCGAGGCGCGCCAAGACCTGGCTCGCGTCCTGACCATCCGGCGGGAGCGGGCCGAACCGAAGGGACGGCGGGGATGACAGAGGAAACGACGGGCAGGGCCAGGCGCACGGGCGTCACCAAGGTCGGCGTGGTCGTGTCCCACTCGGGGACGAAGACCGCGGTGGTCCGGGTCGTGCGGACCGTAGGCCACGGCGCGTACCGGCGGTACGTGAAGCGCTCGGCCAGGTTCATGGCGCACGACGAGAGGAACGCCTGCCGGGTGGGCGACACGGTGGAGATCGTCGAGTCGCGGCCGCTGTCGGCGCGCAAGCGCTGGAGGGTCCGGAAGGTCGTCCGCGCCGCCGTGGCGGGACTTCACGACGGAACCCCTCATGGCGGAAGCGCCGCGCGTGGAGGGGCTCGATGATCCAGATGAGGACGATCCTCGAGGTCGCGGACAACTCGGGGGCCAAGAGGATCTCCTGCATCCACATGCGCGGGGGGTCTCAGGGGAAGTACGCCGAGATCGGGGACGTGATCACGGCTTCGGTCAAGGAGGCGGACCCCGACGGGAACGTGAAGAAGGGACAGGTCGTCCGGGCCGTGGTCGTGCGGCAGGTCGACGCCTACCGCCGGCGGGACGGATCCTACATCCGCTTCGACGAGAACGCCGCGGTCCTGATCAACGACGCGAAAGAGCCGATCGGGACCCGCGTCTTCGGGCCGGTGGCGAGAGAGCTTCGGGACAAGAAGTTCATGAAGATCGTCTCGCTGGCGCCGGAAGTCCTCTGAGACGGGAGAAGGGACATGTCCAAGCTCAGCGTGAAGAAGAACGACACGGTGGTCGTCATCTCCGGGAAGGATCGGGGGAAGAAGGCAAGGGTGCTGCAGGTGATGCCGCGGGCGGGCCGGGCGCTCGTCGAGGGCGTGCACATGGTGAAGCGCCACACGAAGCCCAACCCTCAGCGGAACATCAAGGGAGGGATCCTCACGAAGGAGGCCCCGATCCACATCTCCAACCTGATGGTGATCGACCCGGAGACGGACCGACCGACCCGGGTGGGCCGCAAGGTTCTGGACGACGGGCGCCACGTCCGCGTTTCGAAGCGTAGCGGCGCGGTGCTCGACCGCTGAGGTCGAGGACGGAGGATCCAATGTCGAGGCTCGCGGAGCAGTACAAGAAGGATGTGGCGCCGGCGCTCATGCAGCAGTTCGGATACACGAGCGTCATGGCGGCCCCCAAGCTGGCCAAGGTGGTCATCAACATGGGAATCGGCGAGGCGATCAGCGACTCGAAGCTGATGGACCAGGCGGTGGACGAGTTGACGGTGATCGCCGGTCAGAAGCCGGTGGTCACGAAGGCGCGGAAGTCCATCGCGAACTTCAAGCTCCGCGAGGGGATGTCCGTCGGCTGCCGGGTGACCCTGCGGGGGAGACGGATGTACGAGTTCCTCGATCGTCTGGTGAATCTCGCGCTTCCCCGCGTCCGCGACTTCCGCGGGGTGTCGCCGCGGTCGTTCGACGGGAGGGGCAACTACACCCTCGGGATTCGCGACCAGCTCATCTTCCCGGAGATCAACTATGCGAAGGTCCAGAAGGTCAAGGGAATGAACATCTGCATCGTGACGACGGCGGGCACGGACGAGGAGGGGCGAGCGCTCCTCGCGGGCCTGGGCATGCCGTTCCGCAAGAACTAGGAGGAGCGAAGACGTGGCGACCCAGGCGTGGATGGCCAAGACCCGACGGGTTCTGAAATTCGCCGTGCGACGACACAACCGCTGCCGCCGCTGCGGCCGCGCGCGCGGCTACGTGCGGAAGTTCCACCTCTGCCGGATCTGCTTTCGGATGTTAGCGCTGGAAGGGGCCCTTCCCGGCGTGACCAAGTCGAGCTGGTAAGCGAACCGGCAAGGACGGAGACGAGCGACCATGAGCATGACCGATCCGATCTCGGACCTCCTGACGCGCCTTAGGAACGCGCAGATGGCGCGCCACGCGACCGTGGATGTGCCGTCCTCGCGGATGAAGCTGGAGATCGTCCGAATCCTGAGGGACGAGGGATACGTCGAGGAGTTCCAGGTGATGGAGAGCACGCCGCAGGACCTCCTGCGGGTCCGACTCAAGTACACGAACGCGGGCGAGCGGGCGATCACGGGGATCGAGCGCGTGAGCCGGCCTGGTCGGCGGGTGTACTGCGGAAAGGACGAGATCCCGAGGGTGCTGGGCGGTCTCGGAGTGACCATCGTGTCCACCCCCAAGGGTGTTCTGTCGGGAGTCGCCTGCCGGAGGATGGGCGTCGGCGGCGAAGTGCTGTGCAACGTGTGGTGAGGAGCGAAGAGGTTCGACATGTCTCGAATCGGTAGGCTTCCGGTGCCCGTCGGGGCTGGCGTGCAGGTGACGCTCGGCGCCGGCAGGGTGAGCATCCAGGGTCCCAAGGGCGTCCTCGAGCAGCAGCTCCCCGAGGGGATCACTGCGGATCTGGACGGCGGGAGGGTCGTTCTCAGACGCCGGGACGACACGAAGAGCCAGAAGGCGCTCCACGGGCTTTCCCGCGCGCTCGTGGCGAACGCCGTCCTGGGAGTGACACGAGGATTCACGAAGGACCTGGAGATCCAGGGAGTCGGGTACCGCGCGCAGATCGACGGCAAGGCTGCCGTCTTCAGCCTGGGGTTCACGCACCCGATCCGCTTTTCCATCCCCCAGGGGATCCAGGTCGCGGTGGAGAAACAGACCCGGATCACCGTGACGGGAATCGACCGTCAGGCGGTGGGCCAGGTCGCCGCGGACATCCGGGCGCTCCGGCCGCCGGATGTCTACAAGGGGAAGGGGATCCGCTACGTGGGCGAGGTGGTGCGCAAGAAGGCCGGCAAGGCCGGGGCGAAGTAGGAGGAAGGGGACCCATGGAAGCCCGTGTGGACCGGCGCGCGACGCGCCGCCGGATTCGTTACCGGATTCGAGCCAAGATGGCCGGGACCGCGGCGCGCCCGCGCCTCGCGGTCTTTCGGAGCGACAAGCATATCTACGCCCAGGCGATCGACGACGGTGCGGGACGGACCGTGGCCCAGGCATCCACGGTCGACGCCGAGGTGCGCGCCCAGGTGCAGCGTGGCGGGAGCGTCGAAGCGGCGAAGGTCGTGGGAGGCGTGATCGCAGCCAGGCTGCGGCAGGGCGGGATCGAGGCCGTGGTGTTCGATCGGGGCGGCTTTCGCTACCACGGAAGGGTGAAGGCTCTCGCGGACGCCGCGCGCTCGGCGGGTTTGAAGCTCTAGGGGCGGGGTCGTCGGATCGAAGGAGGTCGTGGTGGAGGAGCAGCGGGAGTTCGGTGAGATTCGCGACCGGGTGGTCCACATCAACCGGGTGACCAAGGTGGTGAAGGGAGGGAAGAACTTCTCCTTCTCCGCTCTCGTGGTCGTGGGAGATGGGCAGGGCGGTGTCGGCTTCGCGGCGGGGAAGGCGCGCGAGGTCCCCTCGGCCATCGCGAAAGGGGTGGAGCACGCCAAGAAAAACATGGTGCGGATCCCGCTCAACGGGACGACGATCCACCACACGGTGACCGGGCGGTTCGGCGCGGGGAGCGTGCTCCTGAAGCCCGCGTCGCCGGGGACGGGGGTCATCGCGGGCGGTGCCGTGCGCGCGGTGCTGGAGTCCGCGGGGATCCAGGACATCTTGACGAAGTCCCTGGGCACGAAGAACCCGTACAACGTCCTGCGCGCCACCATCGAAGGATTGAAGCAGCTGAAGAGTCCTGAGGCCGTGGCCCGGACGCGAGGCAAGTCGGTCGCGGAGATCCGCGGAGGAACCCGATCATGACGCCCCGCAAGTCCCCCGAGGGCAAGACGCTCAGAGTCCGCCAGATTCGAAGCGGGATCGGATTCGCTCTGCGGCAGAAGGCGACCCTTCGGGCCCTGGGGCTCGAGAAGCTGGGGCGCGTGCGCGAGCTCCCGGACAATCCGCAGGTGCGAGGGATGATCGCCAGGGTCGGTCACCTGGTGGTGGTGGAAGGTCCGGAACCGAAAGGGTCGGAAGGAAGGGGTTGAGCGGCATGAAGCAGCACGAGCTCCACCCGGCGGCCGGGTCGAGGAAGAGCCGGAAGAGGGTCGGCCGCGGGCCCGGTTCGGGCCTCGGGAAGACGTCCGGGCGCGGCGAGAAGGGGCAGAAGTCCCGGAGCGGGTACTCCTTGAAGCGTGGTTTCGAGGGGGGGCAGATGCCCCTCCACCGGCGGATCCCCAAGCGGGGCTTCACCAACGTGTTCCGGACCGAGTACCGGGTGGTGAACGTCGTCCGGCTGAACGCGCTCACGGCTGGCTCCATCGTCGATCCGGATGTCCTGCAGGAAACCGGGCTCCTGGCGAAGGGGCGCGACCCGGTGAAGATCCTCGGGGGTGGTGAGATTTCCGTTCCGCTCACGGTTCGAGCGCACCGGTTCGCGGCCTCCGCCGTGCGGAAGATCGAGGCGGCGGGCGGCCGCGCCGAGATTCTCCCCATTCGCGGCGGGAAGACCCATCGATGATCCAGTCGTTCAAGAACATCTTCAGCATTCCCGACCTGCGGAAGAGGGTCCTCTACACCCTGGGTCTCCTCGCCGTGTACCGGATCGGCGGCCACATCCCGACCCCGGGAATCGACAACGCCGCCCTCCTGAGGCTGTTCGAATCGCAGCTGGGCTCGCTCCTCGGCTTCGTGGACCTGTTCGCGGGCGGAAATTTCAGCCGGTTCACGGTCTTCGCCCTCGGGATCATGCCCTACATCACCGCATCCATCATCCTCCAGCTCCTGACGGTGATCTGGCCCTACCTGGAGAAGGTCAGCAAGGAGGGGGACGCGGGCAGGAAGAAGATCACGCAGTACACGCGCTACGGCACGATCGGCCTCGCCCTGGTCCAGTCCTTCGGGATCGCCCTTTTCCTCGAGGCCCAGAATCAAACGGGGTCGGGAGCGATCGTGCCGAGCCCCGGATTCGGCTTCCGGTTCATGACGATGATCACGCTCACCACCGGGACGGCCTTCATCATGTGGCTCGGCGAGCAGATCTCCGAGCGGGGGATCGGGAACGGGATCTCCCTGATCATCTACGCGGGGATCGTGGTGGGCTTCCCCAGCGCGGTCGCCGGAACCCTCGAGGACATCCGGACCGGAAGCCTCGGCTTCCTCTCCGTCTTGGCCCTGGTCGTCATCATGGTGGCGGTGGTCGCCGCGATCGTCTTCGTCGAGAGGGCCCAGCGCCGGATCCCGATCCAGTACGCCCGCCGGGTCGTGGGCCGCAGGGTCTACGGCGGATCCTCGACCTACCTCCCGCTGCGGGTGAACACGGGGGGCGTCATCCCGGTCATCTTCGCGTCGTCGATGCTCGCCATTCCGCAGACCATCGGTACGATCCCCTGGTTCCAGGACATGGGCTGGATCCAGGAGCTGATGCGTCAGCTCGACTACTCCGCGCCGATCTACAACCTCCTGTACTTCGTGATGATCATCTTCTTCTGCTTCTTCTACGTGTCGATCATCTTCAACCCGAACGACCAGGCCGACAACATGAAGAAGTACGGGGGATTCGTCCCGGGGATCCGCCCGGGGCGCAAGACCGCGGAGTACATCGATCGGATCCTCACCAGGCTGACGTTCGGAGGGGCTGTGTACCTGGGGCTGATCAGCCTGCTTCCGGTGTTCCTGATCAGCGGCCTTCGTCTCGACATGCTTCCCTGGGGAGTCGGGGCCACCCTCGAGGGGATCGTGCCCACGGTGGTCAACCAGGGCCTGAACGTGAAGTTCTACTTCGGCGGCACGTCCCTGCTCATCGTGGTCGGCGTGGCCATGGACACCGTGCAGCAGATCGAGTCCCAGCTGATCATGCGGCACTACGAGGGGTTCATGAAGGGTGCCCGGATCCGGGGCCGCCGGGGGTAGGGTTGGAGCCGTCTGCTATGATAGGACGTTTCCGCTCATGAGGATCGTGCTCATGGGCCTCCCAGGGGTCGGAAAGGGCACCCAGGCTCGAATGCTGTGCAAGCACCTGAGCGTCCCTCACGTATCCACGGGAGACATTCTTCGGGAGGCGGTGCACGAAGGGAGCGCGCTCGGCCGGAAGGTCAGGGCGTTCCTCGAGAGCGGAGGGCTCGTGCCGGACGAGCTCATGGGAGAGGTGGTCCAGGACCGGCTGTCCCGGGCCGACGCCCGGGGCGGGTTCGTTCTGGACGGGTTTCCGAGAACGGTGGTGCAGGTGACGACGCTCGATCGCGTGCTGGGGCATCTCGGGGTGGCGCTGGACCGGGCCTTCTTCTTCGAGGCTCCGGAGCACGAGGTCGTGCGCCGTCTCTCGGGGCGAAGGGTGTGCCCACAGTGCGGGTCGCTGTATCACCTCGAAAGCTGCCCTCCCCGAGCCGCCGGGATCTGTGACGGTTGCGGGTCGGCACTCGTGCAGCGGCACGACGACGAGGAGCAGGTCGTCCGCCGCCGTCTGGCCGTGTACGGGGAACAGACCCTGCCGGTCGTCCAGGCGTACCGAGAGCGCGGAGTCTTGTGGGAGATCGATGGAACCGGGGATGCCGACGTGGTGTTCGAGAGATTGAAGAAACGGGGGCTCGGGCAAGCGTGAGCGGCATGGTGCTGAAGTCTCCGGCCGAGATCGCGATCATGGATCACGCGAACCGGCTCGTGCGACAGATCCTGGCGGAGCTGCGACGGATGGTGCGTCCCGGTCTGGCCACCTTGGAGATCGACCGGTATGCGGAAGGCCGGATCCGGGACGAGGGGGGGACGCCGGCGTTCAAGGGCTATCCCCATCGCAACGACGGTCGCGACTTTCCGGGCACGGTGTGCACCTCCGTGAACGACGAGGTCGTTCACGGAGTCCCTTCCGCCGGCGTGATCCTCCGGGAAGGGGACCTCGTGTCCGTGGACCTCGGAGTGATCCTTCGAGGGTACTTTGGCGATGCCGCGATCACCTTTCCGGTGGGCAAGGTGGACGAGAAGGCGGAGCGGCTGCTCAGGGTGACTCGCGAATCCCTGGAGCTGGGGGTGCGGGAGGCTCGCCCGGGGAACCGGATCTCGGACATCGGGCACGTCGTGCAGGCCCACGTGGAATCCCATGGATTCTCCGTGGTCCGGGAGTTCGCGGGGCACGGAATCGGCAGCGCTCTGCACGAAGAGCCCCAGGTGCCGAACTATGGCGAGCGAGGGCGGGGCGTGCGGCTCCAGGCCGGCATGGTGCTGGCCATCGAGCCGATGGTCAACGCGGGGTCCAAGGACGTGGTCCTGAGCGCCTCCGACGGCTGGACGGCCCGGACTCGCGACGGGAGCCTCTCGGCCCACTTCGAGGTCTCGGTGGCGGTCACGGACGGTGGCCCCAGGATCCTGGGCGGGCCGCTGGGCGACCCCTTGGCGCCCTAACGGGGAGATGGAAACCATGGCGAAGGAGGAGGCCCCCCAGGTAGAAGCGACGGTGCTCGAGCCGCTTCCCAACGCCATGTTCCGCGTGGAGCTCGACAACAAGCACCGGGTCCTCGCCCACATCTCGGGACGGATGCGCAAGCACTTCATCCGGATCCTTCCCGGGGATCGTGTCCTCGTGGAGCTGTCTCCCTACGATCTGACGCGGGGCCGTATCGTCTACCGGTACAAGTGAGGGCGGATCCGGCGGGGAGCGATCATGAAGGTGCGGGCGTCGGTCAAGAAGATCTGCGACAAATGCAAGGTCGTGAAGAGGAAAGGCGTGATCCGGGTGATCTGCGAGAACCCGAAGCACAAGCAGCGGCAGGGCTAGACCACGAAGGCCTGAGCGGAAGGAGGCAGGAAGTTGGCACGCATCGCGGGCGTTGACCTTCCCCCGAGCAAGCGGGTGGAGATCGGCCTGACCTACATCTACGGAATCGGGCGTTCCCGTGCTCTCCAGATTCTCGGGAAAGCACGCGTGGAAGGCGGTACCAAGGTGCGGGAGCTCTCCGAGGACGAGATCCTCCGGATCCAGAGGGTCATCAACCAGGAGGGGCGCATCGAGGGCGATCTCCGCAAGGCCGTGGCAATGGATATCAAGCGACTGATCGAGATCGGGTCGTATCGCGGCATGCGGCACCGGCGCAATCTTCCCTGCCGCGGGCAGCGGACCCACACCAACGCTCGGACCCGTCGCGGGCCGCGCCGGACGATCGCCGGCAAGAAGAAGACGGCTCTGGGCAAGAAGGGCTAGGGCATGGCGCAAGAAGAGAAGCCAGGTGGCAAGAAGGGCGGCAAGAAGGAGCGGAAGAACGTTCCGCACGGGGTGGCCCACATCCACGCGACGTTCAACAACACCATCGTGACGATCACCGATCCCGTGGGGAACGTCCTGTCGTGGTCCTCCGCGGGAGTCCAGGGGTTCAAGGGATCGCGCAAGGGAACCCCCTTCGCCGCCCAGACCGCGGCCCAGGTCGCCGGGAACGCCGCGAAGGAGCACGGCGTGCGCTCCCTCGAGGTGCGCGTGAAGGGCCCGGGAGCCGGAAGGGAATCGTCGATTCGCGCGCTCCAGGCGTCGGGGATCGAGATCAAGTCGATCAAGGACGTCACGCCGATCCCGCACAACGGGTGCCGGCCGCCCAAGAGACGGCGGGTGTGATGGGCGCGCCCTGGATCCCGAGAATCCGCCGCGGCGTGTGGGCGCGGAGTCGCGTGACGAAGCGCGGGAGGTTCTGAAGTGGCGAGGCACACCGAAGCGGTCTGCAGGCTCTGCCGGCGGGAAGGGATGAAGCTCTTCTTGAAGGGCGATCGCTGCTTCAAGGAGAAATGCGCCTTCGAGCGCCGCGGGTACGCTCCCGGACAGCACGGGAGGCGGCGGAGCAAGATTCAGGGCTACGGGATCCAGCTCCGGGAAAAGCAGAAGGTCAAGCGGATGTACGGCGTTCTGGAGCGTCAGTTCCGGAACTATTTCCAGAAGGCTTCTCGGCGCAAGGGGATCACCGGTACGAACCTGCTCCAGATGCTCGAGCGTCGCCTGGACAACGTGGTGTACCGGCTCGGGTTCGCCTCCTCCAGGGCCATGGCGCGCCAGATCGTCTCCCACGGACACATCCTCGTGAACGGCCGCAAGGTGGACGTGTCGTCGAGCCTCGTGGCCGCGGGTGCCGTGGTCTCCCTCAAGGAAGCGAGCCGGAAGAACGAAGCCATCAAGATCTGCCTGGACACGGCCAAGGGACGGGGCGTTCCCGGCTGGCTCGAGCTGGACGCGGATCAGTTCCGCGGAGTCGTGAAGCAGCTCCCGGTCCGGAGCGACATCACGATGCCGGTCCAGGAGCAGTTGATCGTCGAGCTGTACTCCAAGTAGTCGACAGGAGCCCGGGGACGGGTGGAGGGGCGCGGATGCTCTGGAAGGGATTTCAGAAACCGAAGCGACTCGAGGTGGAGCGCGAGACGCTCACGAAGAAGTTCGGCCGTTTCACGGCCCAGCCCTTCGAGAGAGGTTTCGGGAACACCATCGGAAACGCGGTGCGGCGGGTCCTGCTTTCCTCCATCGAGGGGGCTGCGGTCACCGCGGTCAAGATCGACGGGGTCCTCCACGAGTTCTCGTCGATTCCCGGGGTCGTGGAAGACACGACGGACATCATCCTGAATCTGAAGCAGATCCCATTCCGCGTGCACAGCGAGCATGCGGAGACGCTGACCCTGGAAGCCGCGGGGCTCAAGACCGTCAAGGCGGGCGACATCCGGGCGGGCGCGAACGTCGAGATCCTCGACCCGACGGTTCCCATCGCCACGCTCTCCGAGGACGGGAAGCTCTCCATGGAGATGCGCCTGAAGCGCGGCCGGGGATACGTGCCGGCGGATCGGAACTTCGACGACGATCTGGGGATCGGATACATCCCGGTGGACTCGGTCCATTCCCCGGTTCGCAAGGTCAACTATCTCGTCGAGGACGCGCGGCTCGGCCAGACGACCGACTACGACAAGCTGACCTTCGAGGTTTGGACCAACGGCGCCGTGAATCCGCAGGACGCGGTGGCTCTGGCGGCCAAGCTCCTGAAGGACCACATGGCGATCTTCATCAACTTCGAGGAGGCGCCGGAGGAGGAGCTGGATTTTCCGACGACCGAGGACGAGAGGCTCCTGGATCAGCTGGGCCGCTCGGTGGACGAGCTCGAATTGTCGGTCCGCTCGTACAACTGCCTGAAGAACGCCAGTATCAAGACCATCGGCGATCTGGTGACCCGAAGCGAGACGGAGATGCTCCGGACGAAGAATTTCGGGCGGAAATCGCTGAACGAGATCAAGGAGATCCTGGCCGAGATGGGCCTCTCTCTGGGGATGAGCATCGATCCCAAGAGGCTGAAGGCCCGATCCTCGTAGAGGGGGACCCCGAATGAAGCACCGGGTGGTCGGGCGGAAGCTGGGGCGGACCTCCGCCCACCGCCTCGCGGTACTCCGCAATCTGTCGACGGCGCTCTTCGATCGGGAGCGGATCACGACGACTCTGGCCAAGGCGAAGGAGCTCCGTCCGTTCGCCGAGAAGCTCGTCACGCTCTCGAAGAGGGAGACGCTCCACGCGCGGCGCCAGGTCCTGAGGGACATCCACGATCGGAGCGTCGTGTCGAAGCTGTTCGACACGATCTCGGCTCGCTTCGCGCAGCGCCCCGGAGGGTACACGAGGATCCTGAAGCTGGGGCCCAGGATGGGCGACAACGCCGAGATGGCGATCGTCGAGCTCGTGGGATTCGAGCCGTCGTTCGCCAAGAAAAAACCGGCGGCCGAAAAGGGCAAGGGGAAGACCCAGAAGGAGGCCCCTCCCGCGGTCGAGGCGGCGCAGCCCCCGCCGAAGAAGGGCAAGGAGAAGAAGGCCAAGCCGGACCCCTCGAAGAAGAGGGAGGCGGCCGCGAAGACGAAGAAGGCGCCGGCCGCGAAGAAGGGCAGGAGCGAGGCACGGCCCAAGGCCGGTGCGTCCGGCGCCAAGAAGTCTCAGAAGGGCAAGTGAGCTCCAGAGCTCCACGACGTCGGAACGATCAGGGGAGCCCGAACGGCTCCCCTTTTCTTGTGTGCGCTGGGCATGGCACGGGGTGTCCTTGGGGCACCCGAACCGGCAAGGGAAACCGAGCCGGGAAGTGACTTGGAGGTGGAAGTCCTCTGGAGGTCCAGGTGACGGGTACTCCTAGGAGCCTGTCCGAGTAATCGTTTTGGGCCTCATAGATTGCCGTGTTTGCCTCGCGGAGCCCGACCTCCCCGAGGCAAACATGCCCATGGACGAGGACGAGGTGCCATTACTCGGTCAGCCT
>Ga0247727_10010609_pt1 | contig 16280 bp, 12 predicted proteins | sample WisWelCaveWW1625_FD_202498 | JGI IMG/M metagenome (GOLD analysis project Ga0247727, IMG submission 202498) | Biofilm microbial communities from Wishing Well Cave, Virginia, United States - WW16-25 | ecosystem: Environmental > Aquatic > Deep subsurface > Groundwater > Cave microbial mat | place... | reverse complement strand
TTCTCCTGTGTGCGACGTACGGTGGTCTTGTCACACAGAAGGACCCCTTTCCTTACCTCATTTTCGAGTAGATTTGCATTTGAGGCAACGATATGCGTTCGAGAAGATTTTGAGTGAGGCAATTCGCAGGATTGCCTTTTCCTTGATCTTCTAGTAAATTGAAGAACCTTCCTGCTCAACGGGTCGTTCACGTGCATGAAAAAGTTCCGGCCCACCAGCAAGGGGCCAGGATGTACGGTCATGGTTCTCAGGATTGCAACTCCGTCGCTATTACTTTTCTTGACCAAAGGGTGAAAATGCGAGACACGGATTTCTGCATCCCGTACCGGGCATTTCTGTTCTCGCACCAAGGCCTTTTCAGGTCGGTGTGACCAATCCACACACAGTTCGGGGCAACTCTTTCACTCCCAACCATCCGCAAAGCCTTTCATATGCAGCAACCGCTTAGAGCTTCGCGCGAGCTTGTCGTCACCACCTTTCTGCTGAACATGGCAGCCTTACAGTTTCTCTTTCCGATGACAGGCACTATGCGATTTGATCGCATCTCGATCGAACAGGGATTGTCACAAAACACCGTCATCTGCATGTTACAGGATAGGAAGGGTTTCATCTGGATCGGCACTCAAGATGGCCTGAACAAATATGACGGGTATAGTTTCACCACCTACAAGAACGACAGATTTGATCCAGGTTCACTCTCAGACAACTCGATCCGGTCGCTCTGTGTGGATGGTTCCGGAATACTCTGGATTGGGACGGACGGCGGCGGCCTGAACAAATTCGATCAGACCACAGAACGGTTCACTCATTTTGTGAATGACCCGGACGACTCGACCAGCATCAGCGACAATCATGTTTTGACGATCTGCGAAGATTATCACGGAACACTCTGGGTCGGAACATTGAAGGGGCTTAACAGATTCGATACTGCCAAAGACCAGTTCACCCGCTTTGTCTCCAATCCCGATGATCCTACGAGCTTGTCTCATGACATGATCCGGGTGGTATATGAAGATCAGACAGGTACGCCCTGGGTCGCAACAAATCTTGGCGGGCTGAATCGATACGATCGACTCACCGGACGGTTCACTCAATTCAGGAAGGAACCGCACAATCCCAACAGTCTCAGCGACGATCGGATTCGGTCCCTCATCGGAGACCGCTCAGGATTCCTCTGGGTCGGAACGTGGGACGGCGGCCTGTGCAGATTTGACCCTCGGAAAGAACGGTTCACTCGTTTTCTCAATGAAGGGAAGAACCCTCATAGCCTCAGTAACAACACTGTAATGTCAGTCTATGAGGACGACATGGGAAGGGTCTGGATCGGAACCATGGGCGGCATCAGTATCCTGGATCAGCACAGCGCGCAGTTCGTCCATGTTCGCAACAACCCCACGAATCCACACAGTCTCAGCTCCGACCGTGTTCTTTCGATCCTTGAGGATCGTTCAGGCACGCTCTGGTTTGGAACAATGGGTGGCGGACTCAATCGGTATGATCGCTCGCAGGAGCAGTTTACACACATCGTCTCGGATCCAGGCTCACCAAACAGTCTCATCAATAACAATGTCTGGGCGATCACGAAAGATCGGAATGGTGGGGTCTGGATTGGAACCGATGGCGGGCTCGACAAGTTCGATCGCGGCAAGAACAGGTTCACGCATTACGTGAATGATCCGAACAACGGCCGGAGTCTCAGCGGCAACAATGTGCGTTCCGTGTATGAAGACCAATCAGGGACCATATGGGTTGCCACTTGGGGGAACGGGCTCAATCGATTTGATCGTGAGAGGAATCAATTTACCCGTTTCCTTCATGATCCAGAGGATCCGCACAGCCTTTCCGATAATCTTGTTCTCAGGATCTATGAAGATCGCAGGGGTACAATCTGGGTGGGAACCATCGTTGGTCTCGACCGGTTTGATCACAACACCGGGGCATTTACCCGGGTGCTCCCTGCCTCCCGCAATTCTCACGTCAGCAGACCCATGACCGTTGTCAGCGCACTCTGTGAAGACCACACAGGGATGCTCTGGATTGGCACGGAGGGACTTATTCGACTTGATCTCAAGACAGGCCAGGAAAGACTTTTTCTGAACGATCCCACCGACTCAACCAGTCTCAGTCTGAACCGAGTCTTCTCAGTCCACGAAGATCCGACGGGTGTGTTGTGGATTGGAACAGGGGGCGGCGGACTTGATAGATTTGATCGGCACAGCGACCGGTTCACCCATTACACAGAACGGGACGGCCTGGCCAACAACACCGTGTATGGGATATTAGAAGACAGCACTGGCCGCCTGTGGCTGAGCACCAACAAAGGGATATCCCGCTTCGACCCGCGGACCGAAACGTTCAAGAATTTTGACGTCACGGACGGCATCCAGAGCAACGAGTTCAACGATGGGGCATTCTATAAAGCGAGAGATGGAGAGATGTTTTTCGGCGGAGTCAATGGAATGACCGCCTTTTACCCCGGTAACGTCAAGGATGACTCCGGGATACCTCAGCTTGTGATTACGACGTTTAGGATATTCGACAAGATCGTGAAACCCCAACCGGATATCACCGAAGGGGGGATCGTTTCACTCCCTTTTGAAAGCAATTTCTTTTCCTTTGAGTTTGCCGCCCTGCATTACGGTAATTCCCGGAAGAATCAATACAGCTACAAGATGGAGGGGTTCGACCAGGATTGGATCTACTGCGGGACAAAGCGAGAAGCGACCTACACCAATCTTGATCCCGGCGAATATACGTTCCGCGTGAAAGGATCCAACAAGGACGGCATTTGGAATGAGGTAGGAACATCGGCACGCATTGTGATCCTTCCTGCCTATTGGCAAACCTGGTGGTTTCGAGCAACCACTCTTGTTGCGATCGCCGCTCTCGTATGGAGCCTTCACCGTTATCGAGTCCGCCAATTGGTGGAGGTCGAGCGCGTTCGAACGTCCATTGCCACCGAGCTGCATGATGATATCGGCTCGGGCTTGACGAGGATCGCTGTTCTTTCCGATGTTATGCAAAAGCAGCTCGCTGATCTTCACCCTTCGACGGATGGCTTTTCGGAGCAACCTATCAAGCCCGGGTCTCATGATGTCAAATCAGTCATGAGGTCTGCGACCAGGATTGGGAGTTCAGCACGAGAGCTCCACGAAGCAATGAGCGATGTCGTGTGGTCGATTAATCCTTCGCATGACACCCTTGAGAGCTTCATCCGGCGGGCGAGAATGTTTGCCGTAGAGGTGTGTGAGGGGAGGAATATCCAGCTGGATTTTTCTGTTGACCCCGGTGCCGAAAAGAGTTCTGCACATCCTACCATCTTGCGAAACCTGTTGTTGCTCACCAAGGAAGCTGTCACAAACGCTGTCCGTCACGCACAATGCCACAACATGAAGATAACGATAGGTGGATCATCCGCCGGTCTACACCTCGTCATTGCAGATGATGGGAAGGGGTTTAACCCATCTGCAGATTCAACCGGAAACGGGCTGAAGAACATGAGGATCCGGGCCCAAAAGTTGGGAGCGACAATTGCTCTTGACTCCGCGCGCGGAAAAGGGACCAGGATTAGCCTCGTCGTTCCAAGGAGCTAGAAAAACCCGTACGTTTGTTCAGTTGCGTCTGGGTACAAGATTAGCTTAAATTGGAACCAGAATGACAGAAGAATACCCTCATATCATCCACGTCTCCATTACTGACGACGATGAGGAAATCAGGAACGGATTGAGTTGGATTATTGGTAGGTCGGATGGCTACAGGTGCGCCGGAGTCTATGGCACGGGCAGCGAGGCATTGCAAAAGATTGAAGATGATCCGCCAGATGTCATGCTCATGGATATTGGGCTTCCTGATATGTCGGGCATCGAATGCACCGCGCGCATCAAAGCGGAGTTCCCTTTTGTTCAGGTCGTGATGCTTACGGTCTACAGCGAGGCTGACAAGATTTTCGAATCGCTTCGTGCCGGCGCTGTGGGGTATATCCTGAAGAAAACGCCACCGGCGAAGCTCCTCGAGGCCGTACGTGACGCCTGTTCTGGTGGCGCTCCAATGTCAGGAGAGGTTGCCCGGAAGGTTCTCTCCTTCTTCCAGCGCGAACGCGCTGATCTGACTGCCTCCGAGCTTTCACGGCGGGAGGCGGAAGTGCTCGAGTTGCTGATCGAAGGGCACAGTTACAAGGCCATTGCGGATAAGCTATTCTTGAGTGTCCACACCGTTCGCTTTCACCTGCATAACATCTATGCAAAGCTCCACGTGAGCTCTCGTGCTGAAGCCGTGGCAAGAGCCACAAAGACCAAGATCCATCACTAAATCCCCCACCTCGCCTCTGCTTCGAAACCGGACATTCGTTCAGTTGATTTCCGGACCCCAGCGCGTATCTTGTTTGTGCGACCTTCCGCTCCAAAAATGGATCATGTGGTTCCGGTGCAGAACCGTGTGAGCGCGATGGGATATTTCCTGTTCTCTGCGTTGTCTCTCCTGCAGACAAACAGATTACTGAGACACACAGTACGGACCAAACAGAAAACTCTTTCACATCATCAAAGGGGAGGGAGAAACAATGAAAGTGTCCACTGGAAAAACACGCATGGACAAGGTGTGTATGCTTCTTGGCATGATTCCCTCTCTTTTCCTCATCCACAGCGCCGGGCTCGCGCAAGGCCGTTGGGAAGACAATCCGGCAAATCCTCAGGCCTGGACCACAGGAAATGTCGGGATTGGATTACCGGTACCATTGGCCCGTCTCCACGTTGAAGGAGGTGTTGCGCGATTCGGATCTCCGACAAATTATGGCCAGTTTGATGCCAACGGCAACTTGAGGTTCTTCGGGACTTCGCGCTACACTGTTCCGGGAAATACGCATGCCTTCAAGTCACCTTCGAATAACATAGGCCTCTATTTCAACTCGACGAGCAATCGGCTTGAGTTTACCAACAATGCAGGGGCGCGGATGTTCAGCACCGATATTGCCGGAACAAACGCAGGGGACGGCTACTTTGCGCAAGATCTGACCGTCGTGGGAACGGTGACCGGTACCTTTTTTGTAGGCGATGGATCAGGGCTCACGAATCTTCCTTCCGGTCCCTGGGTCGTGAATGGACCAAACATTTTTTACACAAGTGGCAGTGTTGGCATAGGAACGACTTCACCCTTGAGGACCCTTCATGTGTCGGGCGTGACAAGGCTTTCGAACTCGTCGATAACCCTTCCTCCTGTCAATATTCTCGAAGTTGTCAAGGGTCTATCGGGCTCTGAGGACACCATCGTGGTGGTCCAAACGGATGGCCGTATTGGCATAGGAGTGACGGAACCGGACGAACGGCTGCACATCGGAGGGAATGTTAAGATCGCGGACGACAATGGCAGTGACCCAGTGTTGGAGATGTATGATGACACAGGACTGAGAACCGTCGAACTTTTGGCCGCCTCAAGCGAGGATGCGGGTGCACAATTGAGTCTTTACGACCGCAATGGAACAGAGACAGTTCAATTATATGCGGACATAGGCACAACCCGTAGTCTGCTTCGCCTGAAGAATCAAGGTGTCATAGAGCTCTATAATGATGCTGATGAAAAGACCATCACGCTCGACGCAGAGTATGGGGGGGGAAGTGGCCGGATCATTACCGAAGTACTGGAAATCACTGGTGGCTCCGATTTGGCCGAGCAGTTTGAGATTAAGGGGAAGGTTTCTCCTGTGCCTGGCATGGTTGTGTGCATAAATCCTGACAGTCCGGGCCAGTTACAAGTTTCGAAGGAAGCTTATGATCGTTCCGTGGCTGGAATCATCAGCGGTGCGGCCGGCATCAACCCGGGCATGTTGATGGGCCAGCTCGGTTCGGAGGTCAACGGGAGATACCCCATCGCACTATCCGGTCGAGTCTATTGCATGGCCGACGCATCCAATGGGCCGATAGAACCAGGAGATTTGCTGACCACGTCCGATGTTCCAGGCAATGCTATGAAAGTGACAGACCACACGAGGGCGCAAGGCGCTTGCATAGGCAAGGCCATGACTGAACTTCGCGAGGGACGCGGGCTCGTTCTGGTCCTGGTTTCATTGCAGTGATTGACCGTCAGCAAGGAAAGATATTGACCACCTACGTCAAGGATTATCTTATGGCTAGACAAGTCCATTCACACATCATTAGGTTCGCACTTGGGAGCGCCCTGCTGTTTGCCGTCATCGCATCACACGCCGTAGCTCAATCAACTCTTCCCACACCACCCGTACCCGGGATGCCTAAGGAAATGCCTATGCAGTCGGTGTTGTACGAACTTAACGAGACCATCACGGAAAACAACCTGGCAGGCGGACAGGTTGTTGAACTGCTCAAAGGTAAAGGACTGTTTCATCGTCGCGATGGGCGCGTCAACGTAGAAATCATTAATCAGAAGGCAGAGATTGCGCTCCCCCTTCATCTCATCACTCGATTTGGAGGAGAAGTTAATGGAAAATGGCGACGTCTGTTGAGTGCCTGGTTGCCGCCGGATCAGCTGATTGCCTTGGCGCGAGCATTGCCTCCCGGCTACTACATGGAAGCGGTGCGAGTACCGGCGCACGACAACGAAGGTCCTGCTGCGACAGGATCGGATGACTACCGCGACAATGGGGCAGACGGTGCCGGCATTTCCGTTGGAATTATCGATGGCGGATACAGTGGCTTAGCAGCGGCAACAGATTCAGGCAATGCGCCTGCGAGCGCAACAAGGATTAATTATGTTGGAACGACGTTTGAGGACGATGGGGATCATGGGACGCGGTGTGTGGAAAATGTCTATGACCACGCACCTGGCGGCACTTACTATATCTACAAGGCAAGCAACTCCACTCATCTGGGTATGGCCGTTGACCACGCCATTGCCAACGGTGTGAACATCCTCTCCCATTCAATCACTTACTTTAATGATGGTTGGGCAGATGGTTCCGGTGACGCTTGCGAAGCTGCAGAAGAAGCTGCCGCCAACGGAATACTGTTCTTCACTTCGGCTGGGAACCGAGCGCAGCAACACTGGCAGGGAAGCTTAACTGACGCCAGTGGAAATGATTGGCATGAGTGGAGCGGGACCGATGAAACGATTGACATCTCTCTGAGTAGTACTGACACGGTTGATTTCTACCTATCCTGGGATACTGATGGGGGTGTTTACGACTACGACCTATACCTCTTCGATTCTACTGTCAGCAATATCCTGGCGAGCAGTACAAACGGTGCAAATAACTATGAGTCTCTTACCTATGGTAGTGGCTTGGTGCAAACAGTGCATCTCGCAGTATTTCGAAATCGTGGTGGCACAACGGAGTTTGAAGTCTTCTCAACCGTAGGCACGTGGCAGGAGCATAAAGTCGTGGAGAACTCAACAACGTCACCTTCCAACACCACAGAAGAAAATGTCATCTCGGTCGCCGCCGTAGATGTTGCGGATTTTGATTCTGCCTCGGGGGCAAGCAACATCGTCATGAGCTACAGCGGTCGCGGGCCGACGAACTCCGGCAATCAGGCACCAGATATTACGGGACCGACAAACGTCACGATTACTGGTGGGGGCACTTTTGGTGGCACAAGTGCTGCAACCCCTAATGCCGCAGGAACAGCGGCCGCGTTTTGGTCGAGTGCTCCGTCCCTGGATGCGGATGGTGTGCGACACTTGCTCTTCCAAAAAGCAAGCATCTTTAAGGATTGGGGTGATGCTGGCATCGAATATACTTACGGACAAGGAGGGATACGTCTCTACACATATCACGTCAACACTGTATGGGCCGACCGAGACGCTGGAAACGTATCGGGCTGGTCTTCGGTCCCCTATTTCTTTCTTGACGATGCTCAAGCTGCAGTCTCAACACCAGGCCGAATCGTTATGCTGGGCGACGCTTACTCTGAGTTTCCTATAACGCTTGACAAAGGAGACGTGGATTATGAATCTATTGGGACAAGTGCAATTGTAGGCGCGACAAGCATTGTGGCCAGCATGGAACGAAAATCTTCAGAGAAGCCATTGCTGAAAATCTCCAAGAAGATGAAAGACCTTCAAGTCCTTGCTAAGGATGCAAAGATCAGGGGCAATCTTGTTTCACTTCCTACTGAATTCAGCCTCTCCCAGAACTATCCCAATCCCTTTAACCCATCAACCGTAATTGACTACGCGCTTCCAAAGGACGTGCATGTGACCCTCATCGTATATAATATCCTTGGACAGGAAGTTGTGACGCTTGTCGACGAATTCCAGACGGCCGGCTACAAGTCAATAATATGGGATGGGAGGAATGCTGCCGGTGAGTCTGTCGGAACCGGTCTCTACCTTTACCGCATGACGGCAGAAAACTACATCATCACACACAAGATGTTGTACGTGAAATGAAACAAAAAGCAGTCTCTGCTTCCGGTCTCCACGGTTTCTTGTGCCTACACTCTCCGTGAGGTTGTGCGCCACGTCTCGCATGTGGGACTTCCTATCTACAATCAGCCCTTCCCATTTCCTTTGACAAGCCCCCAGCCGTCCGTTCTCCGCACGAATTGGTAAAGCTCCGCAGCCTTCACACGAGGACACTTTCATGCGCGATGGCCTGCGCCCCTCGTTGTCCATAGCTTCCTGCTCAGTGGAATTTGTCAGGTACAGTGGGCCCGCGAGAAACGGGGAAGTCTGATTGCTTCGGACTGGCTCGTGGGAAACAATCGTGCGTGCCGCGGACAGTAGCATCTCGGGCCAGGACGGAAGCCTGGAGCAGAGACCGGGAGATTTGCGGCTAAGGTTCTTTTCGGATATATTTCCAGCAGTGTGGCATCGGAGGTGGCAGGAAGACGTGAATTGAACAAAGCACTTAGGGACAACATTCCACAAACAACGGGAGGTCCGCATGCAATCTGTCCAGCACAGAGCAGTATTGTTCCTCGCTCACTGCATTCTCCTGACCGGGATCGCCTCGGGCCAGGGGACATATGAAATCCTTCACGACACGCTCAGTGCGACGGGCTGGTTTGGCGGTGACAACAGATCGCCGGGCGGACCAAGATGTGTTGGTGTCGGGCAGGGGGTGCGAATCGATACCCCTATTGTGCTCAATGATTTTTCCTTCTACTTTGATTCACGGTTCGACTACGTCATGAACCCCGACGGGTTCGGACACGATGTGACGCTCGTGCTCAATATCAGAGATTCATCGGGGACCATTCTGCAGACGGTGGCCATCCTCGTTCCTGCCTCCTTCGAGAGTGGCTGGGTAACATGGACCGATATCAACATGAGTGTTGATGAAGGAACTTTGCTGATCTTCACAACCTACCTTGTCGGAGCATACGATCTGAATCAGTACACGTCATCCCAAGGATGCGACCAGTATCACTTGTATACACAGGGTGAGAGATACGGCAAGGATGGGATAAGCGACCCAGATATGGAGGATTGGAACAATTGGGTCATTCACGGTTCCTGGGTCTCGATGTTCTGGCTTGTGGGTACGATCAACACGGTCGAAGTGAATGATGAGGGCCCTGCAATCCCGCGGGAGCTGGCGCTTCATCAGAATTATCCGAATCCTTTTAATCCGGAGACCACACTGGAGTTCACACTACCTCAGCCAACGGAAGCATCTCTCAAGATCTTCGATCTTCTCGGAAACGAAGTGGGCGCGCTTGCAGAAGGCACGCTGCCTACCGGTCGACACAGCCGGTTGTGGAGTGCTTTTGGCCTTCCGAGTGGAGTATACTTTGCCCGACTTCAAGCAGCCGGACAAACAAGAGTTCAAAGCCTCATGCTTCTTCGGTAGACTCCTGCTTTCACCAACCCGAAGGATTCCGATTGAGCGGGGAGGGATGCAACTCGCCCCCCACCGCTCAAGCGGAGTCGACCTCTCGAATACGGCGGGCAACCCGCCCGCCGCGAGGATGAATACAGACTTGCAGAATCCCACCATCCATGAACCTTCCGCTCATCCTCTCTAAGGATAATGATCCCTGGCCTCTGCGTCACTTCAAGCGGGTCCTTCTTTCTTCCCTGCATTGGCTCAACCGCCTGCGATTTCTCACGAACAGAGAAACTCCACACTTGACTGGCCCGGCAGTAATGTGGCTGCGCCGGTACTTGCAGACATCAATGAAGTGTTTTGAATGGGGAAGCGGAAGCAGCACGCTTTTCCTCGCCAAACGCTCCTTCCTGGTCGTCAGCGTGGAGCACGACATGCGGTGGCACGAAAAAGTGAGCGGATGGTTGCGTAGTCGAAAGCTGACCAACGCAGAGGTTTTCTTGATACCGTCCGATCCCATCACGAGGCGAACATCTCCCGAGTACTATGGCCGCATCCTCTCGTACCCGGACGAATTCTTTGATCTCGTCCTTGTGGACGGGCGCATGCGTTTGGAATGTGCCCGCAACGCGCCGGCAAAGGTAAGACCCGGAGGAGTCGTCCTGTACGACGATTCTCATCGCGAGGTAGACGTGCGTAGTATCTTTCGGGGCTGGGAGACAATTGTCTTTTCGAGCATGATCAGCCAGACGAGTATCTTTCTCAAACCCGGAACGAGCCCATCACATGGACATACCTGAAAACGGACCCTCCCGGAAGGGCGGACTGTGAACGCGTGACAGATCCATCTAAGCAAGGAGACGCTTGCAGACTCACTTTTTCATAACTGGCGGCACCGGCCTTGTCGGGACGAACCTGATTCCGCGTCTTCTGAAAACCCATCCCGGCTCGACTTCAACGCTCTTGGTTCGCGCGGAAGGTCAGGCGGATGCCGACGAGCGCGCAAAAAAGATTGCAGCGCGCGTTTTCAGCGAATGGGGCATTCCCGACGCTGTCCAACGAATCAAGGCAATTCCGGGGGATGTATCCCTCGACGATTTCGGCATGAATGGAGGCCAACTGGAGAGGATCGTCCGCGAGACCACACACATCATCCATGGCGCTGCGACGATCCGGTTCGATCATCCCATCGACGAAGCACGGGCAATCAATTGCGGCGGGACACGGAGAATGCTCGCCATCGCACATATGTGTGTGGAGAAAGGGAGACTGGAACGCTTCGTGTATATCGGCACGTCGTCCGTGTCGGGACAGCGGGGAGGAGCAATCTATGAACATGAACTGGAGATGGGCCAGAAGTTTTTCAACACGTATGAACAGTCGAAGATGGAATCCGAACGGATTGTCCGCGACCAGTTCCACCGCATCCCGTGCACGGTGTTCCGTCCAAGCATCATCGTTGGAGATTCACGGACGGGAAAAACAAGTACGTTCAATGTTATCTATATTCCGCTCCGATTGCTGCAAAAGGGTCTTTTGACATTCGTCCCGGGAAAACCTGAAACCACTCTCGATCTTGTTCCAATCGATTGGGTGGATGACGCCATGGTCTGCATCATGAAGAGGCCGGAATCGGTGAGCGGAGTGTACCACATTACCGCAGGCCCGCAGCGGGCAGCTCCCCTTGAGGAGGTGATCTCCCGCGCCATCCGTTACTTCGATCATCACACACCCCTGAAGCATCCCCGCACGATTGAGTTCATCAGCCGGGAGGAATTCGAGCAACGCCGTTCCATGATGCGCGGTCGCGAAGAAGCCCTGATGTCTCAGCTCGATACCCTGCTTCCGTACGTCAGCGTCGACCGGCTGTTCGACTCCCGTCACACCGATGCGCTCTTAAAGGAAAGCGGACTTGTTTTCCCGAACTACGGTGACTATGCTGAGAGGATCCTTGCGTATTGTGTAAAGACGAATTGGGGAAAAAAGATTTAGCTCTCAGCACTCAGTCGGTCAGCAATCAGCCCAGAGAACAATGTCCCTAAGGAGCAACGACGATCAAACGATGCCCTCCCCCGGACAACCGTAATTAACCGCTTAGAAATCCGGTCGGAAGGCCGTGATTTCTCGCCACAAAGACGCCCCGGCCTCGCCCGAGGCTCGGCCGAGGGCGGGCAAAGTCTCAAAGTCAAGCGAAAAGCTGTCGAACACGAAGGTCAAGACCTTTGAAAATGAAACCCAGTTATAGAAACATCTATCTGACTATGTCCCTTCGGATTTTTATTTGTGTTCCTTCGTGTCTTAGCGTCTTCGTGGCTACTTTTCAACCACACTTTTAGCCTCATGTACGACGTCATCATCCTCGGTGCCGGCGCTGCCGGAACCATGTGCGCCATTGAAGCAGGAAAGCGCGGCAGAAAAGTCCTGTTGCTCGAACGGAACAAGAACATCGGTGAAAAGATACGGATCTCCGGCAGGGGCAGATGTAACTTTACCAACGTGATCACCCGCCATGAGCACTACCTTTCAGAAAACCCTCACTTCTGCAGATCGGCACTCGCACGGTACACCCCGGACGACTTCATCGCACTTGTCGAACGGCACGGGATCCGGTATCACGAAAAGAAACTCGGTCAGCTGTTCTGTGATGAGAGCTCGCGGCAGATCATTGATCTGCTCAAACGGGAGTGCCGTGATGCGGGTGTGGAAATCATGACGGGATGCGACGTCACGGGAGTCTGCAAGGAGGGCCGGGTTGTCGTCACAACAGACCAGGGTGTGTTCGATGCGCAATCGCTGGCCATCGCGACCGGCGGACTTTCGATCCCGAAACTCGGAGCCACAGATATCGGGTACCGCCTTGCGATGCAGTTTGGTTTGAATCTTATCCCAGCCAGGCCGGGACTTGTGCCGCTGACCTTCAACGCTGCGGACAGAGAGTTCTTCGCCGATCTCAGCGGCGTTTCCGTCGATACGGTGGCGTCCTGCAACAAACACTCTTTCAAAGAGAACATTCTCTTCACCCATCACGGACTGAGTGGACCGGCAATACTGCAGGTCTCCTCCTACTGGACCCCGGGGGAATCGATTGTGATCAACCTTTCCCCCGACCGTGATCTCGCGGATCTCTTCAGGAGGAACCACCGGTCAGACGTCGAGCTCGCGACACTCCTTTCGGATATCCTCCCGAAGCGTCTCGCCAGGAAATGGTGTGAACGCTACGGACCCTCCATGCCGATGCACCGCTATGACCTCCGGGATCTTTCCTCAATAGCTGCACAGCTTCACTCCTGGAATGTGGTCCCCGATGGAACAGAGGGTTATGCAAAAGCAGAGGTAACGTGTGGCGGCGTGGACACGCATGATCTTTCATCGAAGACCATGGAGGCAAAGAAGGTCCCGGGACTCTTTTTCATCGGCGAAGTGGTGGATGTGACCGGACATCTCGGCGGATACAATTTTCAATGGGCGTGGGCATCGGGATTTGTGGCGGGACAGTTTGTGTAGAACCATGAGAGCATGTTGAGATGCAAGCCGGGCAAGGAGAAGAAAGAGGTCAGAATCCAGACGCCAGAAGCAAGAATCAGGACGAGACCGATGGAGGAGAAGATGGCAGATGCAAGAAGCCGGAAGCCAGAACCAAGAATCTGAAGGGAGCAAGGAAAAAATGAAGGAGAATCGGGGAGAAGAGAAAACCGTGAGGGATCGAGGCGGGAAAACTACATCACCTGTAATTCGCTCCTTTCGTGATCTCAAGGTCTTCACATTGGCATACGATCTTTCAACAGACGTATTCCACAAGACGAAACAGTTTCCCAGAGAGGAACTCTACTCACTCACCGATCAAATCAGGCGATCGTCCCGATCAATCTCAGTAAACATAGCGGAAGGATGGGCAAAAAGGCATTTTGAAAATATCTTCAAGCGTCACCTGCTTGATTCCATGGGCTCATGCGACGAAACCAAGGTGTGGTTGGACTTTGCTCTCAACTGTCAGTATATGACCAAGGAGGATCACGCTGCTCTTTCGACCCGATGTGAGGAAGTCAGCAAGATGCTGTATTCCCTTTTCATCAATTGGAAAACGTTCAAGAAGTGACTTGTGGCTGGAGTCTGGTTTCTGCTTTCCGGTTTCTGCTTTCCGGTTTCTGGCCTCTGGTCTCCGGCTTCTGTCTTCTCTCGTTTCGGCTATTGCCCTAGTCTCGCTTTTCCCCTATATTCGATGCAATCGTCTGTCCCCAGAATCACTTCGAAACAGCCAGGAGGCCCAATGAAGCTCACGCTCGTTCTCCTTGTGGCGCTGATTCAGCTTCCCTACACAGCGGTTTCCCAGAAAATGCAGACTCTCCCCATTGCGCCTCAGGGCTCGAAGGGTGTATTCTATGAGAGCCCCCCCCTCGTTGTGATCAAAGCAATCGACAAGGATATGAATACCCGTGTCGCACCGCCTGAGAGGTTTCTCACTTCCTTGCTCCCCACTGCCGACATTCAAGTAACGTATATCGGTTTCCCGACAAACGCGCAGACCGCGTTCCAGTACGCCGTCGATATCTGGGAGGTTCTTATTACATCGACGGTCACGATCAAAGTCACGGCCCGATGGACGCCGCTTGATCCGGGTGTGCTTGGTTCGGCTGGGGCCACAGCCCTGTACCGCGATTTTGGAGGGGCTCCGGTTCCAGGAACATGGTATCCGGTGGCTCTTGCAGAAAAGCTCGCGGGTGGAAACGTCAACCACCCTGACAGTTCGGAGATCAATGCAAATTTCAACAGCACACAACCGAGTTGGTACTTCGGCACCGACGGCAATCCTCCTTCGGGCCAGTATGACCTGGTGACGGTGGTATTGCACGAGCTCGGCCATGGCCTCGGCTTCTTCGGCTCGATGACTGTCGCAAGCGGCATGGGAAGCTGGGGAGGAGGAACCGGGTTCCCCTTTATCTTCGACCGGTTTGCAGAGAACGGATCAGGCCAGCAGCTGATTAACACCTCGATCTTTCCCAACCCTTCTGCAGCGCTTGCGACACAACTCACGAGCAACAACATTTTTTTTGACGGGACCAATGCCAACGCAGGCAACGGGGGGACGCCGCCAAAACTTTACACACCTGCCACCTGGACGCCGGGATCAAGCTTTTCCCATCTTGATGAAACGACGTTCCCTGCGGGCAATCCGAATTCCTTGATGACTCCGGGTCTTGGGACTGCGGAAGCAATTCATTCGGCGGGAAACGTCACGCTCGGGATGTTTGAAGACTGGGGCTGGACGACAACGCCTCCACCTCCATCCAACATTAAGTGGGAAGAGATTTTCGACGGAACTACTCCACCTGCAGGATGGAGAGTTGTTGACAATGACGGGAGCGGATCTGCCCTCGAATACACGCAACTCATCGTGTTTACCAGCGGTGATTCGGTGCTGCCACAGATAGGCGCCAGCTACTGGTACAGCAACTTCACCAATGCGAATGGCAGCGGCCTCATCGATGAATACCTGATCTCTCCACGCGTACCCGGAATCCAGAACGGAGACAGTCTCTACTTCTACGCGGGCGCAATTGGCGGAGCGTTTGATGACTCACTGAGGGTCTTCATTTCCACCACCGACAGCCTGCTCGGGAGCTTCACAAACCAGATTGGATACTTCCGGGTGGACGGCCCTGTCGGCTCATGGCACTCGTACGGATTTGATATCTCCCAGTTCGACGGTGAGGACATCTTCGTGGCGGTGAATTACTTCATCGTGGATGGTGGGCCCACGGGAACGCACTCGGACAATGTGTGGATCGATCATTTCCTGATTACAACAGACAATCCGACGTCCGTTAGTGATGACTCACCCAACACTCCGGGCGAGTTCATACTGGCGCAGAACTATCCGAATCCGTTCAATCCGGAAACAGCAATCAGCTTTGAGCTATCAGCGATCAGCTTTGTGGATCTCCGCGTGTTCGATCTTCTTGGGCGGGAAGTCGCAACCCTGGTGAATGAAGAAAAAGGTCCGGGAACCCACAGAGTATTCTTTGATGGAAGCGGACTCTCGAGCGGAGTGTATCTGTACCGGTTGCGGGTGGGAGGCGACATCAGGACCAAGACCATGGTGCTGATGAAATGATCCCCCCTTTTTGAATTTTGAATTTTGAATTTCGTCTCTTGACTCTTGGCTCTCGATTGTTTTCGACTTTTGACTCTTGGTTGTCGACTCTCGACTTTTTGACTTTTGCCTTTTGACTTTTGACATTATCTAAGGAGACATCCTGATGCAAAGAACCCTTATAGCTTCCGTCCTCGGGGGAATTGTATTGTTCATTTGGGGAGCGCTCTCACATATGGTGTTCGGCATTGGTGATACTGGTGTGAAGTTCATGCCCAATGAGGAAACCGTTCGTGCAACGCTTGGCGCGAACATCCCGGAGGAGGGCTTTTACTTTTTCCCTACACCGGATGCTGAACAGAACCTTTCGGCCGGCCCTTCCGGCATTCTGATCTACCACCCTGACGCCGCCTTGCAGATGACATCGAAGCAACTGATCACCGAGCTCAT
>Ga0247727_10010608_pt1 | contig 16281 bp, 9 predicted proteins | sample WisWelCaveWW1625_FD_202498 | JGI IMG/M metagenome (GOLD analysis project Ga0247727, IMG submission 202498) | Biofilm microbial communities from Wishing Well Cave, Virginia, United States - WW16-25 | ecosystem: Environmental > Aquatic > Deep subsurface > Groundwater > Cave microbial mat | place... | reverse complement strand
AGCGCGGAAGTTTCTTCCGTTGTATCTGGTCCAGTTGCCGTCCCTGTGGTCCCTTTTCATCGTTGCGGCCCATGCGACATTGTGGCTCTCGCTTCTGGCTGCAATTCCGATGTGTTTGTTGCCCGTCTCTCAGTATCTTGCTGCCCGCGTCAGTGATGTGCTGAATGACCGCCGGAGATTGTTCGCGACTCGCTCAGGCCGTGCAGTGCGGAGGATACTGATTGTCAGCGAAGTTTCGCTAGCCTTTGCGCTCACGGTTTTTGGATTCCTGTCGATTTCAAGTTTTCTGAACTTGACGAGCCTCGACCTCGGGTTTGATCGGCGGGGCAGGATGATAGTCCCACTTGATTTTTCCGGACCCGGGTTGAGTAAAGAGCGGTTTCTTGCCACCCAGCTCGAAATCCTGAGCGGGGTGAAGACAATTCCCGGCGTCAAATCTGCGGGAGCCGTCAGCGACTTGCCGGTGCTTGGCCCCGAAGGAGGCTACTGGATCAGGCGAGGAGAGACGTACAAATTTTGTCTGGCCACGCTCGTTGCCGGCGACTATTTTCGCTCTCTGGGTATTCCAATATCTGCGGGCCGGGAGTTCTCTGAAACGGACCGCGACTCTGTGATCATCGGAAAATCTTTGGCTGAAGAATTCTGGAAGGGAGGCAACCCTCTGGGCCAGGATTTGTGGATCGATGGCGAGGCGGCGCCACGCCGCGTTGTGGGCCTCGCGGGAGATACGACACCTCTGGAATTTGGCGCAGGACGCTCGCTCAACCTGTACCTTCCCTATGGCTCGTCATACCGCGGGGAGTTGCGGGTCTATCGAATGTATCTCACGGCGGAATGTGGCGCGCAATGCGGGGAATACCTTCCGCGCTGGATCCGGCCTTTTGTGGAATCGCGCGGCGGTGCTGTGCGCCGCATCCAGAGCCTGGAGAGTATCGTTGCTGCAACGATGGCGCCCACCGAGTCTCGGGCGATCGTGCTTGGAGCTTATGCAATCGTCGGGTTCGCTGTAGCTCTCGCAGGTGTCTTTGCCCTCGTTTCGTATATGTCCGTTCTGCGTCAGCAGGAAATCGGGATCCGAATGGCGCTGGGGGCGAGCCCGGCCGGCATCGTGCTCCTCGTAATGCGCGAGGGCGTGGTCTGGCCATTTTTCGGAGTCCTGATTGGAGCGGGCCTGTCACTCGCCGGTACCAGGTTATGGCAGAGCTTGCTCTTTGGCATCCAATTCCTCGATCCTGCCACTTATGTTCTTTCCGGATTCCTTTTCATGGTGGGATGCGCGTCGGCGGCCCTGATTCCCGCTCTGCGGGCTGCGTTGAGTAATCCGGCGGACGTGCTCAGGTCTGGCTGACCAGCTTCCATGGGCTAGTCTTTTTAAGTTTTCCACGCAAACCCGGTACAATCCGGCCACCGCCCAATCCCGGAGGAGCCTGCCATGGCCCGGATGATTGAACAAATGCGCAAGATTATCAGCGGCGAATTGCCGCCGCCGGGCGTCGGGCGCACCGTGGGCTTCCGGCTGACCGAAGTCGGCGACGGCACCGCCGTTTTCGAAATGGAGGCCGGCGAGCAGCACTGGAACCCCATGGGCACGCTGCATGGCGGAATCCTCTGCGACATCGCCGACGGCGCGCTCGGCGTGGCCTATGCCAGCCGCCTCGAAGAAGGCGAATCGTTCACCACCCTGGAGTTGAAAATCAATTTTCTGCGGCCGTTCTGGAAGGGGCGGCTGATTGCCCGCGGCCGCGTGGTCAGCGCGGGAAAGACCATCGGCCTGACCGAGTGCGACATCACCGACGATAAAGGCCAGCTCATCGCTCGCGCCACAAGCACCTGTATGACCCTGCGCGGCCAGCAGGCCGCGGGCCGATGACACCGCGCACACGCGCCGCGATCCGGCCCCGGGCGCGCAGGTCCAGCTTAAAAATAGAAAGGGCGGAAGGCCCTCCTTCCGCCCTTCACTGATCTGGTGGCTGATCAGAACGAGTAGCGCAGCGACATCTGCATCCGCCGCGCGGCCCCGAGAACTGCCGTGTAATCCCCGAAGGTGCTCTGCGTCTCGATGTCCAGGTTCAAGTACACGGCATCGAAATACGCGGAGTTGGTGAAATTGAACACATCCCAGCGGAACTTCAGTTCGTGGCCTTCCCACGGCAGGTCAATGGACTTGATTAACGCGAAGTCGAGGTTCGCGTAGTTATCCGCCCGCAGGTTGTTCCGTCCGCCGCGCTCGCCGGTTTCCGTGAAGCGGAACTGGGTGAAGGCGCCATCCGGGTTCGCAAAGATGTTGGGACCACGCCCGTTCACGTCCTTGACGTTCTGCGTGGACGGGCAGGCCGCGCGGGCCAGTCCGAAGCGATAGGCACCGGCAGGAGTGCAGGTTGCATTGCCTTGCAGGTCCCAGTTCGTCGGCCAGCTCCGGCCGTTGACCACTCCGGCAGGCAGCGAGCTGTTCCAGCGCAGAATTCCAGATGTGGTCCACCCCCCGATGAGTTGTTGCAGGACGGGATTGGCATCGCTCCCGAATCGCTTCCCTCTCCCGAAGGGCAGCTCGATAATCCAATTGGAATTGAACTGATGGCGCATGTCGAAGTCCGAGAATCCATACTCCTTCTCGAAGTCCCAGGAGTTGATGGCTGCCCCGCTGTAGCCGCCGGCGAAGAATCCGCCGATGATTTCCTGGCGCTCCGGCGTTGAACTGTGGTCCAGGGATTTCGAAAGCGCGTAGTTAGCTGTGAAGGTGATGCCGTGCCTTGTAGCTTTGCGGACCGTGAGCTGGAAGGCGTGGTAGTTGGACCGTGCCACGGAGCCCCACGTATGCAGGTTGACGTACTGCGCCGGGAAAAACGCATTCGGGCAATCCAGCAAAGTATCGCCGTCCAAATCCGTCCCCGTCGGGCAATTCAGGAATCCCGGGAAGCCGAAATAATCCACGTCCTGCCAGAACGTGCTGGTGCCGAACCCGGCGCCAGCCGCCGGCGTCCCGTGGTAGCCGATCATATAGTCGAAGGCCACTTGCGTTGCCGACCAGCCACACTGCGGAAGGTCGTCCATCGTGCCGGCCATTCCGTCCGGGCCGTCCGTCACCCCCAGCGCGCCGAACCGGAGACATCCGCCGTTATTGCCGGCAGGGCCGAAGCTCGGGAACAGGTTTTCCCAATACTGCATGTTCGGCAGTGTGAGGAAGCCATTGGCAAAAACTGCGGAATTCTGCTCGGCAAAGCCAATCAGGTCCCGCGCGGCTTGATACGCAGAAATGCCCGAAGTCGCGTCCACCAGGTCCGCAGGCATCGCGTAGTCGCGGATGAGGAGCAACTTCCTCCCCAGCCGGCCCACGTAGCCTGCTTCCACAGACATTCCCCAGGGCAATTCACGTCCCACAGTGAGGTTGACGAGGTGCGCGTAGGGTGTGCGCAGGTTGTCGTCCACGCTGGTGGATACCGTTAGCAGGCCGGAAGGCGGAGTGCTTGGAAACGAGGCCCCGGGAGATGGCACCAGGCTCTGGGCCGAGGCCGCAGCGGTGTCAAACACACCCGTGAACCGCTCGCACGCCGGATCCGTGATAAACGCGTTGGGCCCGATACTGCATCCTCCGAAAAAGCTAGTGATGTTCGTGGAGAGTCCGAACGAACCGCTTTCATCAAATGTGGCGATCAGGGCGCTTCCGATGCGGTCATAGACCACGCTCCATCCGCTGCGGATTACCGTTTTGCCGTTGCCGAACAGCTTGCCCAGCCAGCCCTCGCTGAACCTCGGCGTCCAGGCCGCGGCCACACGCGGCGAAAAATTGTTGTAGTCCCAATCGTAATAACCCTTCCGGCTGTTCGCCGGCCCACCCAGCGCCAGCCGGATGTCGCCGGCGTCGCTGGTGGGCCGCCCCGCCAGCATCAATTGCCGCCGCATCTCAAACCAGTCGCCGATCCCCGGTGAGGGGGTCACCTGGTTCCCCTCGGTTTCCCACGGCGGCGAGAACAGCGAATAGCGCAGGCCCAGCGTCACGGTCAAATTGTTTGTCAGCCGCCAGGCGTCGGACACATACAGCTCGTACTCGTTGGCCGCAAACCGCCGCTGAACCGCTGTACCGGCTGGCAGCGTGTTCCCGCTGCGATCGAAGTTGTAGAACGCATCCACCTGGCTGATGGAACCAAGCATCGCCGGCATGGCGTCCCGGAAGGAGGAAGCAAAGCCGCTGGATACCGCCGGGACCAGCATGCACGCGGGTTGCACCAGGGGATCGCACTCCGGCCGGCCTGGCTGCACCTGGCGGCCGCCGTCAGGCAGCCAGGACGGATTGATGAGGAAGGTATGGAAGGAGTTGCCGTTGAAGAACCGCTTGTTGCGGATGAAGCGCATCTCTCCGCCGAAGTTCCAGGCGTGCTTCCCCGTCGTCCAGCTCACGTCATTGCGAATGTGGTGCACGGGCAGGATACGCCCCAGACTGTTGCTGTCGAAGTCCTGCAAATTGGATATGAACCGGAAGTCCACGAACTCCCCGGTCTGCCGCCCCGCGGTCTGCTCGCCGATCCGCGACATCCCGTAGGTGAACGAGTTTACCAGGCGTCGGGAAAAGATGGCGCGGTACCCGAGCGAAAACCCTTTGTTGTTGGCTACCCCCAACTGGTTCGGCGGCTCCCCTGGCAACTGCGGCGGCGAGATGGTGAGGTTGTCGTCATGCATCGTGCCGCGCCAGAACAGCGTGTGGTTCGAAGCGGCGTCAATATTCAGGTCTGCGCGCAGGATCCACGTCCTGAAGAAATTGTTGGTCGGCGCATTGAAGTTGAAGCCAACAATGTTCAGCCGGTCGAAATTTCCGGGCGCGTTGGGCGTGGGAAAGAGCGCAAAATGCGCGGCCACGGCCGGATTGGGGCCAATGCCCAGCGGATCCAGGGCCGTGATTTCCGCCGGGCTGAGTCCATAATGGTCGGCCGGGACGTTGTACACCGTGCCGCTCAGCCCCATCACGGTTGTGGCCGTGGTGGGGCACGCAGGGAAGCCGACGACGTTTTGGCACTCGTAGATGACCACGCCGTCGCGGAACGACAGCGATGGCACGTCGCGCACTGGGTTGCTGGTTATGTTCTCGCGAAGTTCCTCCCAGTTGCCGAAAAGGAACAGGCGGTTTTTCTTGATTGGCCCGCCCAGCCCCAGGCCGTAGATGTGGCGGCGAAATTTCCCGCGCTCCACGCCATCGCGGTTCGAGAAGAAGTCGTTGGCGTTGAACACCTCGTTGCGGTGCCCCCAGTAGGCATCCCCGTGAAGCTCGTTCGTGCCGCTCTTGGTCACCAGCTGGATCTGCGCCGCGGAGGACCGCCCGGCCTCGGAATTGGCATTGGACGTTGTGACTCGGAATTCCTGGAGCGAGGCCTGCGTGGAGCGCAGCACGCTGGTGAACGCGAAGCCGTTCTGCGAATCGTTCACGTCCGCGCCGTCCAGTGTGATGTTGGACTGGTCGCTGCGGCTGCCGTTTACGCTTCCTCCGCGCCCGTCAAAATTCGTCGAACCGCTGTAGCCGCCGGCGAGGTCGGATTGCCCGGGCACGAAAGTCACACCCGGCTGAAGGCTCAGGAGGCCGGCCGGATCCAAGTTCAAGGACGGCAGGTTTTGGATTTGCCGTCCCGTCAGCACGTTGCCGATGCTGGCGTCGGTGGTATTCAGCGCCGCCACCTCCACGGTCACCACCACGCGGTCGGCCACCTGCCCCACTTCCATTTGCACGTCAAACGTGCTGGTCTTGCCCACCACGACCTCGATATCGGCGCGCTCGGCAGTCTTGAACCCTTCGCGCTTGATTTCGATCTTGTACCGGCCGGGGTTCAGCTGCGTGAAGACGTAGACGCCGTCTTCCGAGGTGGCCGTGCTGCGCACCGCGCCGGTGCTCCGGTTCGTCAGCGACACTTCCGCCTTGGGGACTCTGGCTCCAGATGCATCCGTCACCGTCCCCGTCAGGCCGGTCGCCTGGCCCCACGCGGGAACGCTGGACACCACCAACAGCAACACCGCTACGCACACCCATCCCAACCACCGGTGAGCTTTCATTGGCCACCCCTCTCGAGTGCGTTCATCCATGCCCGCTCCCGCCCCAATGTCCGGGAGCTCCGAAGAAGCGAAGAACCAGCCAGGCTGGGATTCGGGGTTCTTCCTCTCGGTTGAGCACTTCTTACGCCCGGCGGGGTTTGAAGTCAAGTATGGATTCGTTTCGTCCCATAATCCCCCAGGGCGCGGCGATTCTCGCGGTCCCGGAAAGCAGACTGTGTTACCCTTTGCCCTCTCCGGAGTCCAAATGCGTATCAGGTTCCCCGGCTCACCCTTCGGAAAGCCGGCTGCGCCCCAGGGGTTGGATTGGGAGGAGCTATGAAATCCATTCGTTCGCTTTTTGCAGTTGCCGCGCTTTGCGGCATCGCAATTTCACCTGCTGCCGCGCAGACCCCGGATGAGATCGATGCGTTCTGGAAAGCGTGCCGCAGCGGCGACGCGGCCGCAGTCCGGAAATTCCTGGACAGCGGACTGAACCCGAACCAGAAGTTCCAGGGCGGCGTCACGCCCCTGCTGGCCGCGACTTTGCGCGGCCAGCTCGAAGTGGTCAAAGTGCTGGTGGAGCGCGGCGCGGACCCCTCCGTCCGTGACGATTCCTTCAAGATTACACCTCTCGGTATGGCCCTCTTTTTTGGACAAATGCCCGTAGTGGAATACCTGCTGCCGCGCGCCACCTCGGACCTGGACCTGGTCCTGCGCCTGGGGGCGGCGCGGGGAGTGGCCCCGCTGGTCGAAGCAGGGCTGCGCAGCAATCCCACCCCGCAGGATCTGGCCATCGCCCTCGTCCTGGTCAAGTCCCGGCAGAAGGCCGACCTCGTGGCTATGCTCGAGAAAGCCGGGGCCAAAGCCCCGCCGGAATTGACGACTGAAGATTTGCAGCGCTTTGTCGGAACCTATGAAGATCGGGCGAGAATGGATGTGCAGATCGAGATTCGCGACGGCAAGCTGATTGGCACGGGCGGCGCCGGCTTTGGAGAATTCTTTGAAGAAGAACTGGTGCCTGCTGGCCCCAATCTTGTGTTCTTGAAGATTAATCCCATTCAGTCCTTCCAATTTGAAGGCTCGGGAAAGCAGTTCAGCCGCGTCACTATGGCCTCGCCGGGTTCGTCGACTACGCTGGAGAGGGTGGGAGGAGAGAGAAAATGAAAAAGCTGCTGATCCTGGTCCTGCTCACTTCCGCAGCCGGCACGGCCCCGGCCCAAAACTGGCCGCTGTTTCGCGGGCCGGACTCGACCGGCGTGGCCGAAGGGCCGGCGGTTCCTGCGCAGTGGGACGCCGAGAAAGGGACCAACCTCCTCTGGAGGCGCGAAATCCCCGGCTTTGGCCACTCCAGCCCCATTGTCTGGGGCGACCGCATCTTCGTAACCACGGCTGTAAGCAAGAGCCCCGGGCCAGGCGTGGACCGCAAGGCTCAGACCCTTACCACAGAGGACAAATCCGAATTCGAATGGCGCGTGTACGCACTCGACAAAAAGTCCGGTAAGATTCTTTGGGAACGCACCGCGCATCGCGGCATCCCGCATTCCAAGCGCCATCCACAGTCCAGCCAGGCTTCTTCTACTCCCGCTACCGACGGCAGAGTCATCGTGGCGTACTTCGGCTCCGAAGGTCTCTACGCCTTCGATATGAAGGGCAAGTTGCTGTGGAAGAAAGATCTCGGACTCATCGACACCTCGCTGCACATTGACCCCGATATCGTCTACGGAACGGCGAGTTCTCCAGTCATCTATCGGGACGCGGTAATTCTTCAGGTGGACAAAGACCGCGATTCGTTTATCGCCGCTTACAGCCTGAAGGATGGCAGTCAAGTCTGGCGCGCGGCCCGCGATGAATTCCCTTCCTGGAGCACCCCAGTGCTGCTCCGCGGCCCGCAGCGCGACGAGCTCGTCACCCAGGCCTACAAGTTTACGCGCGGCTACGACCCGGCAACAGGAAATGAGCTGTGGCGCTTCGGAAAAAACGGTGAGCAGCACATTCCCTCGCCCGTGCCCGCTAACGGCCTCGTATACCTGGTCAGCGGAGGCACAGATGTTGCGCCGGTGTATGCCATCCGCCCCGGCGCTTCCGGCGACATCTCGCTGCCGGAGTCCGGCCCCCGGAGCGAGCATGTGGTCTGGTACCTGCCTCGCGGGGGAGTGCACATCGTCTCTCCCCTGGTGTATCGCGGGCATATGTACGTTTGCGCCGACAATGGCGTGCTCAGCGTCTTCGACGCCGCCAGCGGCGAGCGCCTCTACCGCGTCCGGCTGGGCAAGGGGGGCGAATTTTTTGCCTCGCCCATCGCCAGCGGCAATCACATCATCTTCTTCAACCAGGAAGGGGAGTCGTTCACCATCAAAGCAGGCCCGAAGTTCGAGCTCGTCTCCCAGAACAAGGTCGGCGACCTGGTGATGGCCACGCCGGCTGTTTCCGCCGGCGTGCTCTACGTGCGCGGATACAAAAACCTCTACGCCATTGCAGAAACGAAGGGCAAATAGGGACGCGGGGCTGAGGTACAATTCTCCGGAGCGATGGACGACCAGCAGCGCATCCTGCAGGCCATGACCCCGGCTCAGAAGTTGCGAGCGCTGGATCGGCTTTGCCAATCCTGGCGCCAGCTCAAAGCCGCGGTACTGCGCGCACAACACCCCGAGTGGACCGAAGATGACATCCAGCGCGCGGTCCGCGATGCCTTCCTGTATGCCCGAGACTAAAACTCAACTTAAGCGGTAAAGCCAAGCACCATAGAACACTGAGGCGGAGCACAAGTGAGCGTGTTCAATGATCTCATGCAGTCCGGCAAGAGCCTGATGGCACGGATGGAAACGCAAATCAAATCGGGTACGTACTCACTCCAGCCCTTAGAAAGAGTAATCGTAGGTGAGGCAGAAGCCTGGTTGGAAGCAGTGGTTAATGCCGTGCAAAAGTGTTTCGGAAATGAGTCCGCTGAGCTGCGCAAGTTTCGTTCGGACATGGACACCGAGTACCGCAGAGTGGAACGATGGGCTGAGAAAGGATATCAGGGAGGGCATGGAGACTGGCGAATCCACATGATCGGACATGCGATTGGATTGATAGCTCCATTTCAATATGATCTCCAGCTCCCGAAGCAGCCACTCGAAGGAGGCGATCCAATGCCAAAGCCTACAATCCGCCTGTTTATTTCTCACTCTTCTCGGGATTCTCAACTCGCGGAACGATTGATCCACCTCATCGAGTCGGCCCTGAAGCTATCCTCCACCGCAATTCGCTGCACGAGCATCGACGGTTATCGGCTGCCGGCCGGGGCGAAAACTGATGAGCAGCTACGTCGGGAAGTACACGAAGCCGAAGCGTTCGTGGGAATTATCTCGTCCGAGTCTGTGCAATCCATGTATGTCCTGTTCGAACTGGGCGCGCGCTGGGGCGCAGGAAGACACCTGATACCTCTGTTGGCGCCGGGTGCCTCAACTTCCACGCTTGCGGGACCATTAGCCGGGCTGAATGCGCTCCGGTCGGACAACTCCGCGCAGTTGCAGCAGCTCGTCACGGACATTGCCAGCGTATTGTCAATCCCCACCGAGCCGCCCGCCGCTTACCAGCGTTATTTGGACCAAATTATGACAATCAATGCAGCTCCGGCGGAAGCCGTGTTGCCGCCAGCGAAAAAGAGTTTACACTCAGTAGCATCATCTGCTGTCAAAACACCGAGAGATCAACTTAGATTTCTTCAAGTGTTCACTGAGGGAAAAGAGAGGATAACTCGAGATGACCTCGCAGGCGCAGCTGGGATCAAACTGCAAAAAGCGCAGTATTATCTTGACGCGCTCATTGAACGACACCTCATTGCCACGGACGCTCCGTATGGTATTCCGCCCAGCTATTGGCTTACAGAGGAGGGTCGAGCACTCCTTGTTGAGAAAGGATTGCTCTGATGCCAGCACTCCTCGCCACACTGCGCGTCCTAGGTAGAATTCGATCAAGCCATTGATGTATTGGCTTTTATTCTGTTCACAGTATCCGTCACATCGAAGGCAAATGAGAGTTCGCTGCCGGCGAGCGTCCCCGAGTAGCACGTCCCCAAATTGGAATGTGCCGATTGCGGTCCGGGAGCTGTACCAGGAATCTCGAAGACCCGCCACAGGTCCGCCGCAGGCGGAGAACCCACAACCTGGAAAACCGGCGGAAAGAATGGAAGGATTGGTAGCGGTACCGGGAATCGAACCCGGGTTTCCAGATTGAGAATCTGGCGTCCTAACCCCTAGACGATACCGCCGGGGAGAACTTCGAGGTATTACATCGCAGCGGGAAAATACTCGCGCATCCCAAGCTGCAATTTTTTATTATACCGCGCCGCCGCAGACCCCTTCAAGACGGCCCGGCCTGCCCTGCGACTCCTGCCGCAGCGGTTTCCGCTTCTGCACAGTGCGGGTCCACCCGGGTTGGCGCGATGGGATGAAACGCGCGCAGCGAAAAAAACCGCGTGCGACACAGTTCGCAGCGGTACGCGGGGACTCGCAGCCAGCGCCGCACCGTAACCAGCCGCCCGTGCACCACTTGTTCCGGGGAAATCCGCTGCAAGTTCAGGTTCCCGCAGCGCCCGCAATGCACATAGAACAAGTGCGCGGCAGCCACGCTTCCCCCATGGAATCGCGTCTCGCACGTCTGGCAGCGCCACGGCTTCAGCCCCATCAGGGCATGAAACTGGTCACGCAGGCCCCGCCGTTTTGACCGGCGGCACTGCCCGCTATGACACACGGGACAGATCACGCGGTTGCACCTCCCAAGCGGTGTTCACGCCGCCTTCAGCATACGCCGCGAATTGCTGCCGGGCAATGCGCTGCGCGCCGATCGAGCTCGCGCCACGTTGCGCGCGGGCTGCGTGTACAATAACCGGCCAGGAGCGCGTATGCCCGACTACACCTCCGCCCATGCCCGCGCCGGAATCGCAGTGAAACTTCCGCGCATTGACACCTGGCCGAACCAGTTCCCCGGCTACGACATCACCATCCGAATGCCGGAATATTCGTCGGTGTGCCCGAAGACCGGCCTGCCTGACTATGGCACCATCACCATCATGTACTGCCCCAAAAAACTGTGCCTGGAATTGAAAGCCCTGAAGATGTACCTGCTGGCCTATCGCAATCTGGGGATTTTTTATGAGAATGCGGTCAACCGCATCCTGCGCGACATCGTGGCCGCAGCGCGCCCCGAATCGTGCCTGGTGCGCGGCGAGTTTACCCCGCGCGGCGGCCTGACCACCACGGTCGAGGCCCGCTGGCCGCGGCGCCGAGCTTCCTAATCGCTTCATGAACCGGCCTGAGTTTTTGGCTGGACCAAGACGGCAGACACTTCACTCGCCGAGCAGCTTGTTCACCAGCTTGCGCAGCTTCTCGCGCTCATCCTGTTTCATATGCACGAACTCGATGCCCCCGCCGCGGCCTTCCAGGTTGCGGACCACCGCGGTGCTGCGTATGCCGCGCAGCCCGGTGCGAATTTCGAGGTCCAGCGAGTCTCCAATTTGAAATCTGCGGCTGGACTCCAGAAACGCGCCGCCCAGGCTGATGGTTTTTACGCGCGCGCTGGCCGCCTGCGGGCCGTCAATGCGCGCCGTCAGCGGCGTCTCCAGCGGGATGCGGATGTAGCGCCGCGGGCGGCTGCGGGCCAGGCTGGCCTTGGCCAGGGCGTCCTGCGCGGTGCGCACCCGCGCTGAGGAAGGCCGGTTTTCGATTAGCCCCAGCGCCTCTTCGGCGGCGGCGCGGAGTCCCGCGGGCTCCACGTGCGTCAGTCCATTTTTTTCGCGCAGGATGGTGCGCAGCAGGTCCGCCGATTCGCGGGCCTGCATCCGTCCCAGGGCTTCCACAGCCTTGATGCGCACGTAGACGTCGCGCATGCGCTCGTTGCGCCCCGCGGCGATTTCCACCAGGGCGGGGACGGCCCCGGTCTCCCGCGCCATCCCGATTTCATCCAGCATCATCGGCACCACCAGGACATGTGCGTTGGGTAAGGCCTCGAGAAACGCCCGCGCGCAGCCCGGCGTTCCGCAGCGCACCAGTTCCCCTACCGCCATATCCTGCAGATTCCAGTCCCAGCCCGATAGGGCGCGCGGCAGCACTTCCAACAGACGTTCCGGGTGCGTGGCAATCAGCGATTTGGCCGCAGAAGTGGACCTCGGCGTCCGCGGATCGAAGACCCGCGCCACCAGCGCGCTGGTGGCAGGCTCCCCCACGGCTTTCAGCAGCCGCGCCATCGCCGGCAGGGCATCGGCCCCCTTCTGGTCGGAATTTGCCGCGGCTCCGCCCGGACCGCCATTGCCCGCCAGCATCACGCTGAAATCATCCAGAAGTTTTTCCGGGTCCCGGGCCAGCAGACGGGGCAGCGCCGGATGCAGGGGACGGTGCGCCAGCGATGCCGTCACCAGCCCTTGCCAGCGGTCTTCCTCGAAGATTTTCTTGGCCAGCGAACCCAGGTGCGCGAACTGCGCCCCGCGCGGGCGCCGCTCCAGGACTTCCACGATGCGCTCCAGCTCGCTGTAGTCTTCCCGCCGGATGGCCAGGCGCGAGAGGCGGTCCGCCACCGCAGAAAGCAGGCCAGCCACCTCCGGCGTCGTCTCAGTGGCCAGCGCGCGTTCCACCGCGCGCGCCAGTTCCGCGGGCATCTCCGCGGGCCACAGCGTTTCCACCAGCGCGCCCATCTCGCTTAGCCCCGCCGCTGCCGTTCGCCGGGCCGTGAACTGTTCGGACTCCAGGCATCGTGCATAGTTCAGCAGCAGCGCGCGCGAATTTCGCGTCGCGGGCTCTGATCCCGCAGAGGCCTGGCGCTCCAGGAATTCCCGCAGCGGCTCCGCCAGCACGCACCAGATTTCGCGCCCGCGCAATACCTCCTGCACGAAGTCCGCATCCGGCTCGGCCAGCCATTCGCGCCAGCAGCGGGCCATCAGCTCCTCGGTCTGCGCCTCGCGGGTCTTCCACGCCCCGCCGGTGCGCCGCACACCGGCTGGCTCTCCGTGCGCTCCGAGCTCGCTCACCACTTTTTCCATCAGGCTGCGAAGCTCTTTCGCATCGGCGCGGCCGCTGCGCAATTCCTCGCGCACGAATTCCATCGCCAGGCGCTCAGCCAGGCGCTCAAAATAGGCGGGCATAGCTTCGCCCGCCTGTGGGGTCACGCGGTGCATCGCGGCCACCAGCACCGCCGTGGCCCGCGGGTCTGCTTCCGCGAATGCGCTGCGCAGGCCCTGGGCCATCTCCTGCGGCGACGACTGGTCCAGTCCCTCGAGCGGTGCCGCGAGTTCTTCCTGCACCCGCAGCACCGCCGCCAGCTCCTCCAGGCTTTCCACGGTTGTGCCGGGCAATGCGGTGGCGGCGTTCGCGCCGGACTTGCCCACTTCCGGCCCCAGCAGCAACGCCAGCAGGCTGGTCATCGCCGCGTCGGCCTTTTTCTCTTCCAGCGGCGCATTGATGCGTATGCCTCGGATGCGCTGGGCGCCCAGCAGGGCCGCCCATTCGGCGCCCACGGGAATCTCGCCGCCCCCCTGCGCGGCAGACTTCAGGCTCGCGCGGGATCCGGGACTTCCGTCCAGCAGCCGGGCGAGGGTTCCCAGTTCCCCCAGGTGCGTTTCCGCGTGGAAAGCGATGGAATGGATTTCGTACTTGGCTAAGTCTTCAGCGAGCGACTTCAATTCCCCGCGCGGGTCGGCCAGCATCCGCCCGCGGAAGCTCATCCCCGCATGTTCCACTCCGGCTCCCACCGGCGACACCAGCCGCAGTGCGAGCCTCAACTCTTTCTCGGCCTGTTCCAGGCTCTCGGTTTCTTTCGGGTGGTTTTTTCCGTAGAGGCGCGCGGCCCGCAGGAGCACATGGAGCGCGCGCAGAAAGCGGCTGACGGCCGTTCCGGCGGCGAAGTCTTCTCGTGTCGGCGGCCGCCCCGCCGCGGCTGCCGCTCCTCTGCCCGTTTGACCCATCATCTGCTCTTAACCCCCGGCACCGTGGCTCCCAGTGCCGTCCAGACTATCTCCGGCCAGGCCGCAGATTCAATGCCCAGAAATAGAACGGGCCGCCGATTGGTCATCCCGGCGGCCCACCTCGCATCACGTCCCTGCTCGCTTGCACGCCGGATTCAAGGGCTGGCGGGGCGCACAATATCGGAAAACTCGAATTTGTTCCCCGGCTTGACGTAGATGATCGATGCCAGCGCGTTCTTGGTGTCCAGCACCTGGGTCACCTCGATGATCCCGATTTGCGTTTTGGCGTCGGCGACGCGGAACACGCTGAGCCGCATCCCTTCCCTGAGCGCCTTTTCCACCTCCATCACCACCTTGACTTCCTTATCGCTCACCACCGCGGAGATGTACCCCTCGACAGGTTTCGCGTCTCCTCCTGCCGGTGCTGCGGGCGCGGGATTTCCCAAGGGGGGTGCTGCCGTCTGGGCTGCCGCCGTCATCCGCCGAATCAATTCTCCGAGCGACATCAGCTCCTGGCGCAGGTTGGCGAGGTCCTGTTTCAGGCTGAGGAAGTCTGACTGGGTGCTGACACGCTGGTTGTTCACCGTCGTGTCCATTCCCTTGACCAGGTTCTGCATGCTGCGCAGCTCATTTCCCAACTCGCCCAATTGCTGCTTCAAACGGGTGTTTTCGGCCTCCGCGGCAGCCAGCCTCTGGCTGATCTCGACCAGCGAGTTCTTCAGCTGGGCGAATTCGTTGTCCAAATAGAGTTTCAGGACCGGGTCTTTATGCTTCTGCTGTGCGTCCGCAGCCGGGACCAGGCCCAGCGCGGCCAAACATAGCGTCGCGAGCTGGATGCGCCGCATAGACCCTCCTCTCCCACGGGGCGTCCCGTGACTCGTCTCCCCGTAAGGGCATTCGGGAAGACGGGGTGTTGCTAACTTTACCAAAGCCGCCCGGGAATCGCACGTGGCAAGGCCAAGCTCGGCAGGAGCGTCTTCATCCAGGGAGAAACTGAGGGACGAGCCCGGGGAGAGTCTGTTGCCTGGCACGGCAGGCCGCGCTGACCTGGAGAAGCGGACTCAGGGCTGTTTTTCCAGCGGCGCATTCACCTGCTCAGTTTTCCCTGCTTCAATCACCACTGTGCGCCGCACTTCCCTGAATCCGCGCAGGTAGAGAGTCAGGGAGTAACGCCCGGGCCGCAATTCCAGCCGATGGGGACTATTCCCGCTATGCTGGTCGTCAATCAGGATATCCGCGCCTCGCGGGATGGTGCGGACCTCCAGGTATCCCCACCCCGGCGCGGCTCCGGGCTTGGCTGGCAAATCGAAGCTCAGCCTGCGCAACTCCTCGGCCTTCAGATCCACAGTCTGCTGGATGCCCTCGTATCCCGCCTTCTGCACGCTGATGGTATGCGTTCCCGGCGGCAGGAAAATTGTGGTTGGAGTCAGCTCGCCGTATTTCTTGCCGTTGACCAGAACTTCCGCGCGATCCGGTTTTCCCTCCACGCGAATCCCTGAGGCCTCCGCCTTGAGTGTGACCTCCACTTTGCTGATGTTCCCCGCCCGCACGTTCACAATTCGTTTCTCGGTCTTGAAGCCCGGGCTGCTCACTTCCAGAGCATAGCGGCCGGGTGGCAGGTCTTCGAAGCGCGTCGGCGTTTTCTCCGTCGCTACCACCTGGTTTCGCGAATCCTTCAGGGTGGCCACAGCCCCCGCCTCCGTCAGCACTTCCACTTCTCCCATCCCCCGCGTTGTGGTGGGACGCAGTGTTTCGGGGTCCGGTTCGGCTCCGATGGTAGGCGCCGCTGGAGCACCTTCCAGACTTGCCCGCGCCGGTTGCACGCGGTTTTCCAGCCGCACCCCGGCCGGGGGAGTCCACCGGCGCATCCCGGCTTCAAGCAGCCGCATCTCCACCGCCGTCAAGTGTCCGGCCAGGATGATGGTATCGCCGCTGGCCCGCACCTGGATTTTCTGGCCGATCCGCGTGCGTTGCAGCCGCGCTTCCAGGTCGCTGCGGGCGGCCTCGACTCCTGCAGGCAGGGTTTCAGACGGCGCACTCTTGGATTTCGTGGCGGGCGGTGCAGCGCCTCGACCGGCAGATTTTTCCGGGACCGCGGAGGTTCCGGGAGCCGTGGCTGGCGGCGCAGCAGCTTCCGGCACCGCAGTTCGCGGCGGGGCGCTCAGGCCGAGGATGTCGCGGATGTCCGGCCACATGAAGTATCCGCCGCCGGCAAGCATCAGCAGCAGCACGAGCGTCAGCCAGATTCCGCTGCTGGATTTTCTTTCCTCCGGGGCGGCCTCTTCTTCGTCCGGCGGCAAATCCGGGAGTACCTGCGTCCCAGGTCTTCGGGA
>Ga0247727_10010607_pt1 | contig 16284 bp, 16 predicted proteins | sample WisWelCaveWW1625_FD_202498 | JGI IMG/M metagenome (GOLD analysis project Ga0247727, IMG submission 202498) | Biofilm microbial communities from Wishing Well Cave, Virginia, United States - WW16-25 | ecosystem: Environmental > Aquatic > Deep subsurface > Groundwater > Cave microbial mat | place... | reverse complement strand
AGAGATTTTTTTCCCGGAAGAAAAAGTCGAGCTCGTTTTAGAATTTGCCGATGGCGGGCAGATCTCATCGGAAATTTTGCCGGCCCCGGGAAATAACTACAAGATCAAGGCCAAACTGAAACACTTAAAGGCCTTGGCCGTTGACTTATCAACGGAGTTAGAAAGCGCCGTTGAGAAAGTCCTGGTAGACGAAGGTAAAAGCCAATCCATCCGCGGGACGTTCGCGAGCCAATATTCTTTGCTTAATTATAAACCCACCTATGAGCTTTCCGGCCAATTTGAAATCAGCAACGGACGTTTGATTTTTAATGATTTATCGTGGGGTGGCTTGAGGGCGGAAGGGTTTATCAACTTGCTGGCGCCTAATGAAGTGAGTTTATCGGTCTTTATGGACGAGGTGATGACCAAAGACGTTTTGTTTCTAGTCGGGTACAAGGATGAACAGGCTCAAATCACCGGTTTGATGTCCGGAGGCATCAAGCTCTCCGGTTTTTTAGACCGGCTGTTTATCAAAGGTAATCTGAAAGCGACCGACGGTTTTATTCAGGATTTACAATACGATATCTTCAACCTGAATTTTGAAGGGGTATACCCGATTGTTTACATCAGCGACTCCAACATTATCCAGACCAATGGAATTAGTTTTAATTTAGAGGGAAATTTTGATGTCCCCAAGGGGCAGGTTAGTCTCATGGATGGACTCTTGGCGTTGGAGAAAACACCGATGATTGATGAACGCGGGAGCAGCCGGGAATGGACCATCAAGCGCAAACAGGAAGCCGGTGATAAGGCGGTTACGGAGTTTAAATACCGTGTGCAGGACCCGGCCCAGGAGAAAACGTTTGGCAAAGATTCGGATATGCTGGGTGTTGAGCGGAGTATTAAATTTTAAGAAAGACAAAATGGTCAAATGGTTACGGTTAAGGTGACGAAGCCCGTTTCGGTAAACGGTTTTGGTTTATCGAAATTTTACGTAGCGTTAAAGAAGGAGGAAAGATTATATGGTTAAGCAAAAAGCTGATCAGTTAACAGTTTCTTATGATAAAGATGCGGATGTTTTGTACATCAGTGAAGGTAAACCGCGTAAAGCCATCGGTGAGATAATGAAAGATGGCGTCATTGTCCGGCGGGATCCGAAAACGAAAGCAGTCGTCGGATTTACGATTGTGGATTTTACCGAGCATTTCACAAATTCGAAACCACAGAGTATACCGTTAAAGGCACATTTTTCAATGTTGCAAGCGGGTTAAGTGTCAGCAAAAAGCAGAGGGATAGCTGCCTCGTAAAATGGAGAATCAAAATGACTTTATTATTCATTCGTATTTTCTTTTTAATTATCAGCGGCGTGGTCGGTTATCAAGTTGGCCTCATTAATGAAAAGCCCTTCTGGGGACTGGGGATGGGGTGCTTCTTTGGCATTGTTCTTATTGTCCTAGAGGCTAATATGCAGCGCGTTTCGGTGCGCGGGCTTTCCAGCATGGTTTTTGGTTTGATCTTAGGCATGGTCATGGCTAAATTGATTACGGATGTGCTGTCACTTTTGCCACTTGGAGACATCATTCAGTCAATCTTAAGAGTCGTGTTGACCTTGATCTTTTCTTACTTAGGCGCGGTGATGGCCCTTCGTGGAAAAGACGATTTTAATGTTATCATTCCGTATGTCCGTTTTCAGCGGCAGGATTTCAATGAGAATGTTTTTTTGCTGGATACCAGCGCGATCATTGACGGCCGTATCGCGGATATCTGCAGATCCAATTTTTTTCAGGCGAGGATTGTTGTCCCGCGGTTTGTCCTGCAGGAACTGCAAAGAATAGCCGATTCCGAAGATACGCTGAAGCGTCAGCGCGGCCGGCGGGGCATGGAGATATTGCGTTCCATGCAAAAAGATCCGCAGGTTGATCTTAAAATTCATGAGGACGATGTCCTCTCCGGCAGCCATGACGTGGACACGAAATTGATCCGCCTCGCCAAGATATTGGAAGCCAAGATATGCACGACGGATTTTAATTTGAACCGTGTTGCCGAAATCCAGGGAGTCAAAATTTTAAACGTTAATGAATTAGCCAATACCCTGAAAGCGGTTGTTTTTGCTGGTGAGGCCTTGGAAGTCAGGCTGGTGAAAGAGGGCAAGGAGGCCGAGCAGGCCGTGGCCTATTTGGATGACGGTACCATGATTGTGGTCTCGGATGCCAGAAAGATGATCGGACGGAAAGTCAAAGTGGACGTCTCTTCGGTTCTGCAGACCCAGGCCGGCCGGATGATTTTTGCAAAATTAAGCAGCCATCAATGAAGACGCAAGTCATTATCCCGGCAGCAGGATTAGGCGTGCGGCTTAAAATCACTGTCGCGAAGCCTTTAATTGAACTTAACGGAAAACCACTTATTGTGTATTCCCTGGAAGTTTTCGAACAATGTTCCTGTATTCATAGCGTTATTCTCGTTGGTGGAAAAGATAATCTTTCTGATTTTAAAAAAATTATCTCCAAATACAAAATTAAAAAAGTCGCCGAGGTCATTGAAGGCGGGACGACCCGTCGGGATTCCGTTAGAAATGGTTTAGAAATCTTGGACGCGGACACGAAATTAGTGATGATCCATGACGGGGCGCGGCCGTTTATTACGCCCGGGATCGTGCAAACCTGTTTTTTGTCCGGGACAAAAGCAGAAGCCTTGGTAACCGCGGTGCCGGTCAAAGCCACGATCAAGAGAGTCAACCCTGTGACCATGACCGTGGAAGCGACTTTAGACAGAAATAAACTCTGGCAGATACAAACGCCTCAGGTTTTCAGAAAAGAATTGATTGTTAGGGCGCACAGGCAAGTCCAGCTTTATGATCCATCCGATGACGCCCTTCTGGTAGAAAGGTTAGGAGTTGACGTTAAAGTCATCCATGGGGATGAGAAGAATATAAAAATCACGACGAAGGAAGATATTGAGTTGGCGGAAGCGATTCTGAGTATCTCATGAATTCCACCTACGAGGTGTCGCACGAGTTATTCTCCCGCGACACCTCGTAGGTGTGTAACAAGGTTAATCATATGAACGTAAAAATCGGCATAGGCTATGACATTCATCGTCTCGTAAAGGGGCGAAAGTTATTTTTAGGCGGCGTCGAAATTCCGCACTCAAAAGGTTTGCTGGGGCATTCCGATGCGGATGTAGTTTTACACGCGCTTTGCGATGCCCTGCTGGGGGCCTTGGGCTTGGGAGACATCGGTGAGTATTTTCCGAACACGGATAAAAAATATAAGAATATTTCGAGTTTGGTTTTATTGGCACAGGTACGTAAATTTGTTGTGAAGAAAGGTTATCGTATTGCTCATATCGATACCGTTATTCTGGCCGAGGAACCTTTGCTCAAAGAATTCAAGTTGAAGATGCGCGAGGCGATTGCCCGGACATTGACTATTTCTCAAGATGCGGTTAATATAAAGGCCACGACGCAGGAGGGTTTAAGTTTTGGGAAAAAGGGAATCGCGGCGTACGCGGTTGTTTTGTTAGAAGGAGGTAAAAAGTGAATTTTCTATTTGAATTGATAGTATTTTTTGCTGTTGTTTATGTGTCTGTCGCTCTCTTGGCCTTGATTTTTGAAGATGAAGTCAAGGCCGCCCGGGAGCGCGACCCGGCTGCCAGAGGACGCTTTCAGATTGTTCTTTTGTACAGCGGTTTTCACGCGATTGTCTTTCATCGCCTGTCGCATTTATTATGGAAAATGGAAATCCCTTTTCTACCGAGGGTGATATCGCAATTGGCCCGTTTTTTAACCGGCATTGAAATTCATCCCGGCGCTCAGATCAGCAGAGGACTTTTTATCGATCACGGGATGGGTGTGGTTGTTGGCGAAACTACCATCATCGGCGAGAATGTTACGCTTTTTCAGGGCGTGACCTTAGGGGGAACCGGCAAAGAGACCGGTAAGCGGCATCCCACCATTGGCAATAATGTTGTTGTGGGAACGGGGGCGAAGGTTTTGGGGAATATTAAAATTGGCGACAATTCTTATATCGGTGCCAACGCCGTTGTTATTAAAGATGTGCCTGCCAATGCCACGGTGGTCGGCGTCCCGGGACGAATCACCAAACAGGACGGTAAAAAGATGGATATTTCCATGGACCATATCCATGTTTTAGATCCCGTGATGCAGCAGATTGACGAATTAACCAAAAAAGTTCAAGATTTAGAAAGTAAATTAAAAGAGAAGAAATAGCGTCGCTCCTTATCCAGTCCACCTCGGGGGTGGATAAATGGTTGTCTATTTTTTACAGTGTAGGAAAGTACAAAGAAAACTTTTCTTTGCTGCTTGGAAAGTTTTCTAGTAGTCTGGAAAGTGTTAACTTTCCAAGACTGTAAAACTTTCCTAACTGCTAAAAATTCTTTTTCTACACAGCAAAGAAGATATGAGGACCGAAGGGAGGAATTTTCTTGTGCCCATCCTTGTTTACAATTCTTTGACCCAAAGAAAAGAAGAACTCATCCCTCTGCAGGACAAAACCGTTAACATTTATACCTGCGGGGTGACCGTGTATGACAAATGTCATATCGGCCATGCCCGTAGTCTTTATGTGTTTGATGTTATCCGCTGCTATCTTAAATATCGAGGATACGATGTCCGCTTTGTCCGAAACATCACCGATATCGATGATAAAATCATCAACAAGGCCAAGGAAATAAATAAGACCAGCCAAGAGGTGGCTGAAGAAAATATCAAATCCTATCGGGAGGACTTAAAGCGTCTTAAGATTGAAGAAGCTGATGTCGAGCCCAAGGCGACCGAGAATATCCCGGGGATGATTGAGCATATAAAAGAACTCATTGCCCACGGGGCAGCGTATGAAGTCAACGGCGACGTTTACTTTAACGTACGCAAATTCGAGAAGTACGGACAACTTTCCGGACAGAGTGTCGAGAAGATGATGGACGCTGTGCGCATTGAACCGATTTCGATAAAGAAAGACCCGCTGGATTTCGCTCTCTGGAAACGCTCCAAAGAAAATGAACCTTCCTGGGACAGTCCTTGGGGCCAGGGGCGTCCGGGCTGGCACATTGAATGTTCGGTGATGAGTTTAAAACATCTCAAATGCGAGACGCTGGACATTCACGCCGGCGGGCGCGATTTGATTTTTCCGCATCATGAAAATGAAATTGCCCAAGTAGAAGCCATTTCCAAAAAACCTTTTGCCAAATACTGGCTCCATCACGGGCTTTTGACCATCAACAGCCAGAAAATGGCCAAGTCGGCCAAAAATTTTATTACTATTGAAGAAGCGGTCAAGCGTTATCCGGTGGATGATTTGAAGATGCTCTTTTTGTCTTCGCATTACGCGAGTCCGGTTGATTTTTCCGAAGAGAAAATGGCGGAAGCCCACAAGGCCATGCAGCGGTTTGATATCTTGTTTTGGAAGGCCGCCAAGATCATGGAAGGCAAAGAGTCCTTGGATTTTGTGGACACGGATTTCATCGAAGTCCATCGCGGTCGATTTCTCGCGGCCATGGATGATGATTTCAATACGGCCAAGGCATTGGGAAATCTTTTTGATCTGGTCAATGACACCAATAAATTCATAGATGAAAAACAAAGTGACAAATATTACGTGGACATCATCCACACGTCCGTGGATACCATTGAGAATTTGGCCCGCGAAGTTTTTGGTTTGTTTTTAGATGAAAAGGAAGTGGAATTAACCGAAGCAGAGCAGACTTTGCTGGAAGAACGTAAGACCGCCCGCTTTAAAAAAGATTTCAAACGTTCCGATGAGTTAAGGGAACGGTTAAAGCAAATGGGTATCGCGGTGGAAGACGCCAAAACGGGTCAAACCTGGAGGCGGATATGAAGGGTAAGTTCATCACCTTTGAAGGTTCCGAAGGGTCCGGCAAAAGTACCCAGGCGCGGCTTTTGTATCAGCATCTTAAGGTCAAAGGAAAAAATGTTTTGTTTATCCGTGAGCCGGGCGGGGTAAAAATTAGCGAGGTGATCCGTAAAGTTCTTTTGGATGTGCACAACGACAATATGACCAAAGAGTGCGAGACGCTTTTGTACATGGCGGCCCGCGCGCAATTGGTTTTTGAAGTGATTGCCCCGGCATTAAAGGCAGGAACAATTGTCATTTGTGACCGTTTTTTAGATTCAACCGTTGCGTACCAGGGTTACGGCAATGGTGTCGATATAAAATTTATCAAACAGTTGGGGCAATTCGTTACCGACGGGATAAAACCCAACCTGACTTTTATCATGGATTTGAGTGCAGCCCAAGGTTTGTCCCGGACCGGAAAGAACAAAGATAGAATCGAACAAAGGGCCGCGAGTTATCACAACCGCGTTCGCAAAGGTTATTTAGCGATTGCTCATCAGGAACCGAACCGGGTGAAGGTCATCGACGCCCGTGGCAGCCGGATGGAGATTCAAGATAAAATCCTCGGTTTTGTGGATACGATATTGTGACACCTACGAGGTGTCGCTTACGCAATCCTTCAACGACACCTCGTAGGTGTAGATAAGGTTCCAAGCATGACAATTTCCGTTAATGAATCGATAGTTAAAAGATTCGGACAATTTATTCAAAACAGCCGTCTTGGCCACGCCTATCTTTTTGTGGGGCCTATTCGAGTGGGCAAAACGTCAACGGCCGTACGTATTGCCCAGTTGGCCAATTGCGAGAAGGTCATTTCGGGTGGACCATGTGGCAGCTGTGAATCCTGTGTCAAGATTAGCAAGACCATTCATCCGGATGTTGTTTTGCTCACCGCTGATGAGAGTGGTTCTGTGAAAATTGAAGCGGTCCGCCAATTAACCCGGCTTTTGCAGTTAAAACCTTATGAGGGCAAAAAGAAAGTCTGCATCATCAAAAATATCGAAGACCTCACGGTCGAGGGGGCCAACGCCCTTTTAAAAACACTCGAAGAGCCCAGCGCGGACAGTCTTCTTTTATTAACGACCGCGTTTCCCGACAGGGTTTTATCCACGGTCAAGTCGCGCTGCCAGATTATTCATTTTTTTTCTTTAACCGCTGAAAAGCTTAAAGAACATTTAATGAGCGGTCAGAATTTAAGTGAGGAGATTTCCCATTTCCTGGCGTTTTTTAGCGAAGGCAATCATGGCCTGGCGGAGAAACTGCGGGAGCAGAAAATTTATCAGCATAAAGATGAAGTGATGGATAATTTCCTTTTGACGCATGACAGCGAGACGTTTTTAAACGGTATTGTTTCGGACAAAGACAAGACCAGGGAAACCCTGCAGATTCTTTTGAGTTTTTTCAGAGACTTGATTTTGCTTCAAACCGGCATCAACTCTGTCCGGCTGATTCACAAAGATCGGATCGCCGATTTAAAAAAGATAAACAGCCGCTTTTCGTTTGATGAAATCAGCGATTGTTTTTCCGAAGTCGTTAAGACAACCCAAATGCTTGAGGACAATTTTAATATCAAGATCGCCTTAACAGTTATCAAAGAGTTATGCACCGACAGAAAATTATCATAGGTTGTATTTTAAGCGTGTTGTGTGTCTCCTGTGATGCCATAGATAAGGAGAATTTATCCAAAAAGGGATGTCGGGGTTATTTATACAATTGTCCACAGGAGATTTTGTCGATTGAAAAAGAATATCGCAAAATCCCCGGTCTCGGGATCCCTCAAGATATAGCGCAAGAATGCTTAAAGATATTTACTTTTGGTGGGGAGGGGTATCTTACATTCAGTGTAAAGGGAGATAAAGATTATTATTGGACTGAGGACCCGAGGGGTTATGATTCCGCCCGAGTCTTAGTATTTTGCCCAGGATACCAGATAGTTAAAAAGAAAATTCAATTTAAGAAATTTAAGGTATTCAAAGAAAATCTTAAAAAAATTCGATTGGAAAAAATTCCTTCTTCTCTTGTTGAAATAAATGGCCGGTTGATGGATTCCTGGGGCAATCCCGTTGAAGAGCGGAAGTTAGGATTAAGTTATTATCTAGAAGCAATGCTTCAAGATTATTGCATTGACTGTTTGGGGAGTTATTCAACGGTTGGAATAGCGACCACCGATCAAGTTGGCAACTTTAAATTTAGGATACATCCATTCATGAATGATAAATTATTTTCGAAGCAGCTTAGTAACACCCAATCATTTGACTTGTTTTTGGAGGTCGAAGGCCGTAATGATACGCCGACCTGGGTGCTGGAACCCGCAACTATTCCTATAAGACAAAAATATGATGAAGTAATCTCATTGACTATGAAAACGGCGCGTCTTGAAGGAACGATCCCTGAAAAAACATGGCACGAAAGTGGACTCAGCGGAGAAATTGCGCCGAGTGGTTGGGATCCGCGCTTGTCAGAAAACTGGGGTGATCCCCAGCCTAAAATTATCCTTCAAGCCAGATCAGGCCCGTATGAGAGAGAAGAGTGGAAGTATAATTCGAAAACCAAAAGAGAAGAATTAGGCTCAACAGGAGAAATAGCCTATCATAAATATCTTAATTGCCAGCTGAAAGATGATAGAAGTTTTTCGGTTATATTGCCGCCAGAGACTTACGATATATACCTAACTGGGTATAAAAATGGTGCTGTATATGAAAATATTTTAATTAAGAAAGATGTCGTTCTTAAAGAGGGAGAATCGAAATCTCTTATTTTTGAATAAAAATGAGGGTGCGATAACATAGAGATTCTATCTGTAAGATTAAGGAGAAGATATGGCCAGAATAATCGAGATTCAGCTGGGCGAGTACCGTCCGGTTCAGAAATATCAGGTTGAAGATTTGGCGTGCAACCGTGATGATATTGTCATCATGGAAGTGGACCGTGGCACGGAATTTGGCCGCGTGGTTTCGGATGTCAATTCCGTATGTAAAACAAAGGGCGAAACGACCAATGACAAAGTTTTGCGTGTTGCCACCGAGGAAGACTTGAAACAGATTGCCCATAATCGCCTCAAGGCGCAAGGTGCCTTGGCCGATTGCGAGAAAAAAGTCAAAGAACAAAAGCTGGACATGCAACTCATTAAGGCTGAATACACGCTTGATGCCACTAAGGTCATTTTCTTTTTTACCGCCGAAGGCCGGATTGATTTTCGCAGCCTCGTTAAGGATTTAGCTAAAATTTTAAAGGTAAGGATTGAACTCAAACAGGTCGGCGTGCGCGATAAAGCCAAGATTACCGGCGGCTATGGCGTCTGCGGCCGGGAACTTTGTTGCTCATCATACATGAAGGGATTTCATCCGCTCTCGATTAAAATGCCTAAAGAACAGGGTCTCCCTTTAAACCCAACCAGGATTTCCGGGGTGTGCGGCCGCATTAAATGCTGCATGGCCTATGAATATCAGGTGTACCGGGAATATGCCAAGGACTTGCCGAGCGTCGGTGAATCTCTCACCACTCAGGAAGGCAAAGGACATGTTATTGAGGTAAATATTCTTAAAAGATATGTCCGAGTTGACCTTGGCGAAGGAAAAATTTCCAAAGTGGCCTACGCCCAGAAATATGAGCTCTAAGTTTTACGTCACGACACCGATCTACTACGTCAACGACAAACCGCATATCGGCCATGCCTATACGACGATCTTGGCTGATGTCCTGGCGCGTTTTCACCGCGTGGCCGGGGATGAAGTCTTTTTTTTGACCGGCTTGGATGAACACGGCCAGAAAGTCCAGCAGGCCGCCCTGAAACGAGGGTTAGCCCCCCAGGCGCATTGCGATGATTTGGCCCCCCGTTTTCTGGAACTTTGGAAAACCTTGGACATCCGTTATGATGATTTTATCCGCACGACTCAAGCGCGGCACGTGAAGGTAGTCAGGGACATTTTGCAAAAGGTCCATGATAACGGTGATATTTATTTAGATGAATATGAGGGCTGGTATTCGGTGGCCGAAGAACGGTTTATCACCGAGACCGAAAAGGATTCAGGACAATTTCGCGACGTTAAAAAACTCAAAGAGCGCAACTGGTTTTTCAAAATGGGAAAATACCAGACACGGCTGATTGAGTATATCGAACAGCATCCTGATTTTATCCAGCCCAACCATCGGCGTAATGAAATCCTCGGATTCCTGCGCCAGCCGTTAGGGGATTTATGTATTTCGCGTCCCAAAGCCCGGATGAGCTGGGGTATTGAAATTCCTTTTGATCCAGAATACGTGACGTATGTCTGGTTTGACGCGTTGATTAATTACATTACAGCTCCAGGTTATGGGGCTGATGAAAATAAATTCCAGAATTGGTGGCCAGCCTCGGTGCATTTGCTCGGCAAAGATATTTTGACGACGCATGCGGTCTATTGGCCGACCATGCTTTTTTCTTTAGGGCTCCCGCTCCCGAAGACGATTTTTGCCCATGGCTGGTGGCTGATAGGAGAGAGCAAGATGAGCAAATCTTTAGGAAATGTCGTTAATCCGTTGGATTTGATCGACCAATACGGTGTGGACATGGTTCGTTATTATCTGATGAGAGAAATGATCTTAGGCCAGGACGCGAATTTTACCATGGAATCATTTATCAAACGGGTCAACAGCGACTTGGCTAATGATTTCGGGAACCTTTTGAATCGTGTCAGTGGTTTGATAAACAAAAATTTTAGTGGCTGTGTTCCGGAAGCCCAGCCGCTGACGGCGGTCGAGGAAGAGATCAAACAATACGCGTCGGATTTGCCGAAAAGAGCTGTTGATCGGATCAATCAATTGCATGTCGACGAAGCCCTGGAAAATATTTTACAGCTGGTCCGGCAGGTGAACAGATATGTCGAGCAGCAGGCGCCCTGGAAGGTTGCTAAAACCGATTTAAAGGCCGCCGCCCGGATTTTGTATACGGCTACGGAAGCCTTACGTTTAAGCGCGGTTTTATTATCCCCGGTCATGCCGAAGAAATGTCATGAGATTCTAGACATTCTTGGCGCGGCTTCGACGGGAACAAAGTGGGGCGAACTTAAATCCGGAACAAAATTGAAAACCCACGGCCCGCTGTTCCCGCGAATTGAGATCGAGAAATAATCATGCCGATCGAAACCATCAAACTGGTCAAAGATTCCGCCCGGCTTATCGACCAAAGAAAACTTCCGTTAAAGTTTGAATATATTTACTGCCGAGACGTAAAAACAATTTGGCAGGCGATTCGGAATTTGAGTGTCCGCGGCGCGCCGGCTTTAGGTGTAGCGGCGGCGTTTGGCGCGTTATTAGGGATAAAAGATTTTAATGGCCATGACCGCGGGAAATTTCTCCGGCATTTCGAGAAAATGTGTCAGTATATCGGCAGTTCACGGCCGACGGCGGTGAATTTGTTTAATTCACTGAAGCGTTTGCGAGCGGTTGTCCGTTCCCACCCGACCGCGCCGGTTGTTGAGCTTAGAGATTTATTAAAACAAGAAGCCCTGGCAATTTATGAAGAGGACAGGCAAAGATGTCGCCAAATGGCTGAATTCGGCGCCGGACTCATTAAAAATAACAGCAGTCTTTTGACTATCTGTAATACCGGGGCTTTAGCGACGGTAGATTACGGAACGGCCGTGGGGGTGATGTATAAAGCCAAAGAACAGGGGAAGAAATTTAAAGTCTATGCCTGCGAGACGCGGCCGCTATTGCAGGGCGCGCGGTTGAATACTTGGGAACTTTTGCGAAACAATATTGATACAACTTTGATTTGCGACAGCATGGCGGCCACACTCATGCGGCAGGGAAAAATTGACGCGGTCTTTGCCGGCGCCGACCGGATTGCCGCCAATGGCGACACCGCCAATAAAATCGGAACATACAGTTTAGCCGTCTTGGCAAAGCATCATCGGATTCCCGTTTATGTGGTGGCGCCATTCTCGACCTTTGACATGGGAATTTCCAGCGGCCGGCAAATTCCCATTGAACAGAGAGATAAAGAGGAAGTGACTCACCTCAATGGGCAGCGCATTGCCCCCCGGAGGGTCAAAGTTTACAATCCAGCTTTTGATGTGACGGATCATCGTTTGATTACCGCTATTGTCACGGATTTCGGTATCATTTGTCCGCCTTTAAAGATGAACATCAAAAAACTTTTTTCGAAAAATGTCCGTCACTAAAATTCCTTTGTCAAAGATCGGCGAGTTTGGTTTGATTGACCAGATCTCCCGGCTGATCAAAGTTGATAAACGCCGAGTCATCAAAGGCATCGGTGATGATGCCTCGGTCTTGACGATTCCCAGCGGAAGTAAATATCTGCTGCTAACGACCGACATGCTGGCCGAAGACGCGCATTTCACTAAAGCGATGGGCGCGAAACGAATCGGCCGAAAGGCTTTGGCCTGCGGCATCAGTGATATCGCGGCCATGGGAGGGATGCCGAAGGCGGCGGTGGTCTCTTTGGCCGTGCCGCCGCGATTAAGCGTTGACTTTGTCAAGGATATGTACCAAGGGATGCAAACGCTGGCCGGGCAGTTTCAGGTAAGCATTGTCGGCGGCGATACGATTGCTTACAAAGAAATCATCATCAATGTCGCGCTTTTAGGTGAGGTCGAAAAGAAATATTTTGTCTTACGTTCCGGCACTCGAAAAGGGGATAGGATTTTCGTCACGGGATCCCTTGGAAGGTCTTTGAAGACAGGAAAGCATTTGTCTTTTATTCCTAGAATTGAAGAGGCCAGGTTTTTGGTCAGGAATTTTAAACCGACCTCTATGATGGACATCTCCGACGGCTTGGCCGGAGATTTAAACCACATTTTAAAGTCATCTGGCGTGGGGGCCAATATTTATACCGAAAGAATTCCAAGGAGAAAAGGTGTGACGCTTAAAGAAGCCTTGTACGATGGCGAAGATTTCGAACTGCTTTTTACTTTGTCTGAAAAGAATGCGTACCGGCTGGCTCGTTTTAATAATCAACCGTTTCGATTTATTTGCATCGGCGAGGTGGTCGGTAAAAAAAATGGAATTAAACTAATTGACCACCGCGGGCAAATGAATTCATTAAAAACAAAAGCGTTCACGCATTTTTAACTACATTTACACCTACGAGGTGTCGTTTGAGGATATCACGGGCGACACCTCGTAGGTGTTCCCGGCCCAGAATGCAATGAAAAATTTTAGATTTATTTCAAAAAGCACACAGGAAACGATTCGGTTGGGGACTCGTTTGGCCGATTGTCTTAAAAAAGGAGACATCGTTTGTCTCTTCGGAGACTTAGGCAGCGGCAAGACCACTTTCACTAAAGGGATCGCCCGGGGTTTAAAGATCAACGCCAATAAAGTCAACAGCCCGACCTTTGTCCTGATGAACGCCTATCAAGGCAAGCACCCTTTGTTTCATTTTGATTTTTACCGTCTCAATACGCCTGCGGAAATCACGGCCATTGGTTACGAAGATTTTTTTTATGATAATGGTATTACGGTGATAGAATGGCCGCAAAGGTTGGGACGGCTGCTGCCGAAAGATTATCTTCGCGTGAAATTTGCCAGCAAAGGTGAAGAAAAGCGGTTCATTCATGTTTCCGTCCGCGGCAAACGTTCCTCTGAAATTTTAGCGCGTCTTTTGAAATGAACATTTTAACTTTAGAAACATCCACGCGTAAATTTAGTTTGGCCGTGTCCCGGGATGAAAAGATTCTCGTTTCCAAAAGCATGGTCTTAAACGGCGTGCTTTCTTCGTCCATTATTCCGGCCATTGATAAACTTCTTAAAAGCGCCGGCCTGCCATTGTCGGACATCCATGGGTTTACGATTGGTCTGGGGCCGGGATCGTTTACCAGCCTGCGGATTGGGCTTTCGACGGTTAAAGCCTTGAGTTTTGCCACCCATAAACCGGTTGTCGGCATTGCCAGCCTGGATGCCCTGGCCTTGGGGGTTTTAAAACAAACGCCGCCACAGGCACAGATATGCGCCATTTGCGATGCCCGCCGAAATCTGGTCTACAGTTGTTTTTATCAGAACAATAAAGGAAATCTTCAAAGGACATCTGATTATTTTCTGATCAGCATAAAAGATCTGGTTAAAAAGATTGATAAAGAGATTTTGTTTGTTGGCGATGGGGTAAAATTATTTCGTGAAGAGATTTTGAAATTGATGGCCGGGCGCGGTGGCTTCAAAGTCCATTTTGCCCAAGAGAAATTCTGGTATCCTCAGGCGAAGCATTTGGCGGCTTTGGCCTGTGAGCGTTTTAAATTAAAGAGATACGATAACCCGGACAGATTGGTCCCGCTTTATCTATATCCGGATGATTGTCAGGTCACTCGATGAAAACGTCCGACGAAAAAAAGAATATAGTCTATCGCCCAACGTGGGCTGAAGTTGATCTGCAAGCCACCCGGCATAATTTCCGGCAGATAAGACGACTTTATCCGCAAAAAAAAATCATTGCCGTTGTCAAAGCCGACGCCTACGGCCATGGCATGAAAGCGGTGGCGGGTCTTTTAGACAAAGAAAAGGTGGACGTCTTCGGTGTTGCCAATGTCCTGGAGGCAATACAATTGCGGCGGCAGGGAATCCGACAGCCTATTCTGGTCTTTGAAAGTCTTTTGTCCCCATGCGAAGAAACGATTGTCCGGTATAACTTAATCCCTTCAATTTGCACTTTGGAATTTGCCGAGGGACTCAACCGCTATGCCCAGAAAAAGCGCAGGATTATCGACGTTCATATTAAGGTAGACACCGGCATGGGGCGCTTGGGTGTTTGGCATAAAGACGCTTCTGATTTTGTCCACCGGGTTTCTCAGTTATATCATTTGCGCATTACGGGACTGTACACCCATTTCCCGTCGGCTGATTCGGACGTCCTTTTTACGAGAAGGCAGATGCGCGAATTGACAGAGCTTATTCAAAAGCTTGACCGCCAGGGATTGGTTGTCCCGGATATTCATCAGGCCAACAGCATGGGATTGATTGGATATCCGTCGAATCTAAATTTAGCGCGTCCGGGGTTGATGCTGTATGGTTTAAGTCCGAAACCCGGCGTCCGGTCTAAGATTCAGTTAAAGCCGGCTTTAAGTGTCAAATCCAAGATTGTTTTCTTGAAAGAACTTGCTAAAGGCCGCGGCATCAGTTATGGCCGCACGTTTGTCGCCTCGCGAAAAATGACGATTGCCACACTCCCCATTGGTTACAATGACGGATACCCGCGTTGCCTTTCGAACAAATCTTTTTGTCTTGTCGGTGGTAAGCGTTGTCGTGTCGTGGGACGGGTCACGATGGATCAGCTGATGGTCGATGTCAGCCAAGTGAAAAATGTATTTTTGGGAATGGAAGTGGTTTTATTGGGCCGGCAAGGGAGGGTGTCCGTAACCGCTGATGACTTGGCCCGGTGGGCGGGGACAATTAATTATGAAATCGTCTGCAGTTTGGGTAATCGTTTACCGCGGATTTATAAAGAATAGAGTCATCAGCTATCAGCTATCAGCTATCAGCTATCAGTCTTCAGCTGGCTGACAGCTACTGAAAGCTGATAGCTGATAGCTTCGTTAGAATTTCTTCCGAATCAAATACATCGCCAAACAAAGGAACAAAAGCGGCGCCAGCCAGGCCGCGAGCATAGGAGCAAAAAGCCCGCCTTTACCCAGAGCGAGTCCCAGGGCATTACAGACATGATAGAGAAATCCGATCGCCATCGCTATCCCCAGAGAAGTAAACGTCATCGCCTTTCTTCGCCCGGCCATCAGCGAAAGCGGCAGCCCCACCAATAAAATAACCATATTTCCCGCCGGATAAGCGATCTTTTCATAGAGGTCGACGCTCAAATTATTTAAGGCCTTGGTGGCTCCGCTGTGAGAGAAGCGCTTGATGTAATCGTATAATTGGCGGATGTTCATGGAGGTGACGTTCAGTCTTTGTTTTAAGAAATCCTGGGGAGTTTCCTTGATGTCCATCAGTTTGGTTTCGTGATAATTGATTTGCATCGGGTTGGCCGCTGAACTGACAGGATTAAACGTGGCAATTTGGCATTGGGAAAATTTCCAGGCGATCCCGGTCCATTCCCCCTTAAAAGCGACAATTTTTTCGATGACGTTTTGCTGATTGTCATGTCCGAGGATGGTGATTCCCGTCAGTTCGAAATTATTCTGGTCAAAAGAGTCGATAAAATAAAGCCGGTTTTTCAGCCCGTAAAAGGTCAGGTTTCGGATTTTAGCCTTCTTTTTATTTTCAGTGTCCGCCCGCAGGATGATATTTTCGTTTCGGATCTGTTCGGAATTCATCGCCGCCCGGGGAACAAACCGCTCGTTGACCCAGAAGATGAACGCCGAAACGACTAATCCAAAACAAATCGTGGATTTGGTGATGCGCCAGAAATTAAGCCCGCCGGAGCGCAGCGCGATAATTTCATTGCTATTGCTCAATTGACTGAACGTCACTAGCGAAGCAATCAGGCAGG
>Ga0247727_10010606_pt1 | contig 16284 bp, 17 predicted proteins | sample WisWelCaveWW1625_FD_202498 | JGI IMG/M metagenome (GOLD analysis project Ga0247727, IMG submission 202498) | Biofilm microbial communities from Wishing Well Cave, Virginia, United States - WW16-25 | ecosystem: Environmental > Aquatic > Deep subsurface > Groundwater > Cave microbial mat | place... | reverse complement strand
GACCCGGAAAAATGCGTGATGTGCAATCGCTGCGTGGATATTTGCCCGGAATATTGTTTGAAGCTTGTGCCCGTCGAGCAACTGGATATGCCTGAGGATCAACTTCAGGAATTGAAAGAGCACTATGGTCACGATGCGCTCGTCACACTTTCGGCGATGATCAAAGATGATGAGAAATGTATTCGTTGTGGCCTGTGCGCCATCCGCTGCCCGACCGACGCGATGACGATGGAGATGATGGCTTATGAGCCGGGATAATTATACATCAACTTGAGCAACTGCTCTTACTCGTACTCTTACGCGCTTTTGATTTTCAAAAAGCGAAGAACGAGTATGAGTAAGAGTACGAGTAGGAGTAAGAGAAAAAATAAATGAATCCAAATTTTGAAAAGACTATGGAAGAAAAGAATCAAATCAACCGTCGCAGCTTTTTAAGCCGCCTCGGCCTCGGCTCCATCCTCGCCAGCTTCGCCGGAATGAGTTTTTCCTTTATGCGCTCGCTGGTGCCGAACGTTCTCTATGAGCCGCCGCGCCGCTTCAAAGTTGGTACGCCGGATTCTTTTGCCGAAGGCGTAAAATTTCTTGCTAACGAACGCCTTTATATCTTTCGCGAAGGCCGCAGCTATTATGCGATCTCTGCCTCATGCACGCATCTCGGCTGCACGGTGAAATATGCTGCGCTTGCCAAACCGAAGATGATTTCAATCAACGGCGAGACCAAAGAGATTCGTTGGGAATTTCATTGTCCCTGCCACGGCTCGAAATTTCACGGCGACGGAACGAACTACGCTGGACCAGCGCCAAAGCCGCTAACATGGCACAAGATAGAAGTTTCTCCGGATGACGGACAACTCATGGTAGATCTCGGCAGCGAAGTTGAGCAGAATTTTAGATTGACAGTGTGAAAATAAAGAGAGGGAGAGTGGATGAGTGGGAGAGGAGAAGAAGGACGAGATTATCGATATCTCCCTCTCACGCACTCACCCTCTCTCCCACTCATTCTAAGCGAGAGCGAACATGCAAACTAAAGAGATGTTGGAAAAAATTACCTGGACATGGAATCCGGAAACCACTCGTGAGGCCGGCGATTCTGTGGTGCGAAATTTTTTGCTCCACTGGTTTCCCGCAAAAATTCATCGCCGCTCGTTGAGTTGGAATTATTCTTTTTATCTCGGCACCATCTCGGCGCTGTTGTTTGGCATTCTCTGCGTCACCGGCGCGCTGCTGATGTTTTTCTATGTGCCCTCGGTCGAGCGCGCTTATGGCTCGATCAAGGATATTGAGAACGTCATCGCCTTTGGGTGGTTGTTGCGCAGCGTGCATCGCATCTCGGCGCATTTGATGGTGGCCGTCGTATTTTTGCACATGGTGCGAGTGTTTCTCACCGGCGCCTACCGCAGCGCCGTCGCCGCGGGCGCTCATCGTCCGACCAATTGGATCATAGGCGTGGCGTTGCTGCTCATCACCATGTTTCTTTCATTTACCGGATATCTTTTGCCGTGGGATCAGCTCGCCTATTGGGCGATCACGGTCGGCACCAACATCGCCAGCGCCGCGCCGCTCGTCGGTGAGTCGATTCGTTTTATTCTCCTCGGCGGCCATGAGATCGGCCAGAGCGCACTGATTAGATTTTACGTTTTGCACTGTTTCTTCTTGCCCACGATAGTGCTGTTTCTTTTCAGTTGGCACATGTGGCGGGTGCGTAAGGATGGCGGTTTGGCGGCGGTCGACAATGAAGTGCAAAAGCAGAAAGCGCAGAAGGTGCCGCTTGATCACAAAAAAACTTATTCGTTGTTGGGAATTACCAAGGGCCGCACGGTGCACGTAGAGAACGCGCTGATTGACGACGAAGCCAATTTGGTTTATTCGTCGCCGCATCTCACGCGCCGACTCAGCGTCGTCACCATCTCGACCATCGTTGCGACGATCTTGTTGTCGATTGTTTTTCGCGCCCCAATTGAGGAGCCTGCAAACCCTGCGGTTACCCCGAATCCTGCAAAAGCGCCGTGGTATTTTTTGTGGCTGCAAGAGATCGTGACCGACACCACGATTCGCATCGGCAGCTTCACCATTAATGGCGCCCTCGTAGGTGGCATTCTGCTGCCCGGCCTGCTGATCGCGTTGGCGATAGCCTGGCCTTATCTCGATAAGTCGCCGTTGTGCGCCATCGGCGTGTGGTTCGCCAAAGAGCGGCAGCGGCAAAATTTTATCTTCTTGATCATCGTTGCTTTGATTTTGATTTTCACAATCATCGGCACGTACATGCGCGGCCCGTTCTGGCAATTCTACTGGCCGTGGGAAGCGTGGCCGGAGACGCCAGTTAGATTCTGAAGTATAGTGGCAAGAGAATGTGAAGGGGAGATGTGGTGTGGGAGAGTGGGGAGAGGGAGAAGATGAGAAACGAAGCATTGCCATCAACATCTCCCACTCACGCCATCACCCTCTCTCCCTCTCAGCTTGGTTAAAAAATGATTGGAAGAGAAATGGACAGGCTCGAACCCAAAGGCGATTCTAAATTCGTGACCCGAGACCGAATGCTGCTCGCGATATTCGGCGTGGCATTGTTGGGTTTCACCGGCTTTGCGTTTTATGATTACTTTACGCCCGAGTGGAAATATTATCAACGCGACTTTCGAGCAGTCGTGACGGAAACCTTAGGCCCGGGGAAAGCAGATTTAGCGCCGAGCGGCTTGCAGCAAGTTTGGGTGAAATCTTTTGATCGCGTCGATCGCTGTACGACTTGCCATCTCGGCATCGAATGGAAAGGCCTCGAGCGCGTGGATAATCCTTATCGCTCGCATCCCAAGGAAATCTTGGCTAAGCACCCGATTCAAAAATTCGGCTGTACCTCGTGTCATGGTGGACAGGGCTATGCCGTGAAAGCAGAGGATGCGCACGGCTTGGTTAAATTCTGGGAAGAGCCGATGCTCGGCAACGAGCTGGAAGATTTCTACGTGATGAGCGACAAGAAAGCCTTGATGCAAATTAATTGCAACGCTTGTCATCGCTATGAAAGCGAGACCAAAGGCGCAACGCTGATCAATCATGCCAAGAAATTGGTCGGTGAAAAAGGCTGCCGCGCATGCCATGCGATCAACGGCCGCGGCGGAACCCGTGCGCCCGATCTCACATTCGTCGGTGGAAAAAGTGGCGAGCAGTATGATTACTCTCGCATCAAAGGGTTGGCGACGGTCTTCTCGTGGCATGTCGCACATTTCAAAAATCCAAAAGAGACCGTGCCCGAAACCATCATGCCGAATTTTGCTTTCTCGACGCGCGATGCCCAGTCGCTGACCTTGCTTGCATTGAGTTGGAAAAAAAGTGAATTGCCGGTGGAGTATCTGCCGGGAGTTCATTTGAAAGACGTGCCGACGCCCGCAGAACTAGAAAAAGAAAAACAAATGCGCGAAGGACCGGGGTCGTTCTTTGTTGAAAAGACCTGCTTCGTTTGCCACTCCGTTTCTTCGCTCGGCATCGATGCCGCATCGCAAATCGGCCCGGATTTGACTTTTGCCGTTGAAGACGTGCAAAAACGCTTTGGCCGCACACTGGATGATTTCCTCCATGCGCCGACCGGCACGATGTCGGTTGTATTATCAAAACAAATTATTTTGACTGAGGAAGAATTGAATGAAGCGATTCGCTTGTTGCGGCTTGCTTACGAACAAAGGCCGGCAGCGAAAGAATAATGCGTAATACGTGATACGTAAGCGCTGTTTACGGATTATGTTTTACGCATTAGCAATCAGCATCAATCTGGGATGATGAAATTTAACCGTACACGTTCAAACCAAATATTGAGAGGAGAATGTATGAAGAGTAATGCGTTGTTGAAATGGCTTGGAGGCATCGCACTTGGTGCGCTGATCACCTCCGTGTTGATGGGCGGATGCGGCGGGCCGAAACAGAGCGGTCGCACTGCACGCTCCGACGTTCAGGAAGCCGCGATCAAAACATATGTCGCGCCGGGTGACTTGGATGAATTTTATTTATTCTATTCCGGCGGCCATTCCGGAAATGTTTACGTCGCCGGTATTCCGTCGATGCGCCACATCGCAACGGTTCCGGTGTTCACGCCTTATCCGGCCACCGGCTATGGGTTCGACAAAGAAAGCAAGGAGATGCTCGGTGAATTCACCTGGGGCGATGCGCACCATCCTTCGATCTCCGAGACCGGCGGCAATTATGATGGCCGCTGGCTGTTCATCAGCGACAATGCCAACAACCGCATGGCGCGCATCGATCTAAGAGACTTCAAAACCAAAGAAGTTTTCGGTCCCATCCCGAATGTCTCCGGCAATCACTGCTCGTCGTTCGTCACCGAAAACACCGAGTACGTTCTTGCCGGTTCACGTTTCTCGATCCCGCTGCCCAAGGGCCGCTTTGAAAGCCTTGATGATTATGCAACGAAGTACAACGGTCTCGTTGCTGGAATTAAAGTCGACCCGCAAAGCGGCAAAATGAATTTGGGCTGGGAAGTTTTGATGCCGCCGTTCAACTATGATCTTGGCGATGCGGGCAAAGGACCGAGCGCTGAGTGGGGCTTCTGGACGTGCTACAACTCCGAGCGCGCCACCGGCAAACTCGAAGTGACCTCCACCCAAAACGATCGCGATTACATTGCGATGGTAAACTGGAAGACTGCCGAAAAAGCCGTGGCCGAAGGCAAGACCACGCCGCTCAGCGGCGTGCCGGTCATTGATCCGAAGAAAGCGCCGGGCGTGGTTTATTTGCTCCCATGCGCTAAGAGTCCGCACGGCGTCGACATCAGCCCGGACGGCAAATACATCGTCGGCAGCGGCAAGCTGCAAAGCATCACCACGGTTTATCACATCGAAAAAGTCATGACCGCGATCAACAACAAAGATTTTGCCGGCGATGAGGACGGCATTCCGGTGTTGAATTACGATAGCGTGAAAGAAGCCGAAGTCAACGTCGGGCTTGGACCTCTGCATACTCAATTCGACGACAAAGGCTTTGCCTACACTTCGTTGTTCGTTGAAAGCGCGGTGACCAAATGGAAACTCGGCACCTGGGAAGTCATTGACAAAGTGCCGGTGAGCTATAACATCGGTCATCTCTCTGCCGCCGAGGGCGACACCAAGACGCCAGCCGGCAAATATCTTGTTGCGCTGAACAAGCTCTCGCATGGCCGCCACCTGAACGTCGGTCCCAGCCAGCCGGAATCGAGCCAGCTCATCGACATCAGCGGCGAGAAACAGGTGCTGCTGTATGACGCGTTTACCGAGCCAGAGCCGCATTACGCGCAAATCATTTTAGCCTCGAAGCTCAGTCCGATTGAGGTTTATCCGCAGGCTGAAAACAAAGATCCGAACGCGATTTGGGATGTGAAAGACGCCAGCATCAAGCGCGACGGCAACAAAGTCGTGGTGAAGATGATCGCGGTTCGTTCTTCTTTTGAACCGTACAAAGTCGAGGTCAATCAGGGTGATAAGGTTACGATTCATCTCACCAACATCGAGCAAACCACCGACGAGCTGCACGGCTTCGGATTGAACGAACACAACATCAACGTCGTCGTCGATCCCGGCGAAACCAAGACCATCGAGTTCATCGCCAAAAAGCCCGGCGTATTTCCGTTCTACTGCACGAACTTCTGCTCGGCGCTGCACCAGGAAATGCAGGGGTATCTTTTGGTGAAACCTAGAAGCTAAGTTGTTCTGCTCTTACTCTTACTCATACTCCGGCTCTTACGCGCTTTTGATTTTTGAAAATACAAACAGCGAGTATGAGTACGAGTAAGAGTAGGAGTAAGAGAACTCCACCATTCGAATTTGGAGTTCAAAAATGATTGAGAAGCTAAATCGTTTTTTCGAAATAAATCTCAACGCCCGCAGCCGCCTATTGATCATCATCGGCGCTCTCGTTCTGATTCCGTCTTATTTTTTCCCGCTCTGGAATATGAACATGTTTTCCAATCAGTTTCCAGATGGACTGCGGTTGATGATTTATTCCTACAAACTCGAGGGCGGCGACACGCCCGGTCGCGATGATCTCGCGGAGATCAACTCTCTGAATCATTACATCGGCATGAGGGCGCTCGACAAGCGCGATTTCGCCGAGTTCAACTGGCTACCGTTCGCCATTGGCATTTTCATGCTGCTGGCGCTGCGCGTTGCCGTGCAGGGGAAAATGTCGATGCTGGTCGATGTTGTGGTGCTGTTTGGATATTTCGGATTATTCTCGCTGTGGAGTTTTTACTATCGCATGTACACGTACGGCCACAACCTCGAGCCTACTGCAGCGATCAAAGTGCAGGGATTCACCCCGCCGCTGATCGGGCATAAAACCGTGGCAAACTTTGAAATCTATTCCTATGCGGGCATTGCCAGTTACTTTATTCTGTTGTTTGGCGTGTTGATTGTCGTCGCCGGTTACTTGGCCTTCAAAAATAGCAAAAGTCTTGTGCAGGCATGACTTTCACAACATCACATTTTTCTCGGATCGTTGCCACTGTACTGTTTGTCTTGAAGACGCCGGAGATTTTCGCGCAAGATGGCAACGCGGCGTTGATGCAGGCAAGTGAGATGAGCGCCACTCCCGGCCGTGCAGCACAGGAAGGGCGTGTCTATGCCGTCAGTCCCTTGCAGACGCAAGTTGACGCGCTATCAAGCGGCGACACGCTGAAGATTGCACCCGGAGTTTATGCCGGTAATTTGCGATTGATAAAACGCGTTGTGCTCATCGGCGAGAACTGGCCAGTGCTTTCCGCCGGTGGACAAGGCAGCGTCGTCGAAATCGTCGCTGATAGCTGTGAGATTCGCGGCTTCAATGTTGAGAATTCTGGGCGTCGTCTCGTCGATGAAGACGCCGGCGTGTTGGTGCGCTCTCGCGGCAATCGCCTTATCGGCAATCGCTTGCGGGACATCTTGTTTGGCATCTATCTCTTTGAGGCCAATGACAACCTGCTCGCCGACAATGTGATCGAAGGGTTGCTCGAATTGGACTTGGGCGGACGTGGCAGTGGCGTGCACATTTGGAACTCGCGGCGCAACCGTCTGCACAACAATCAAATCACCCACACCCGCGATGGCATTTACATGCAGTACGCACCCGCAACCGCAATCACGAATAACGTGATCTCTGATGTGCGTTACGGGTTGCATTACATGTACTCCGACTCCAACATATTTATCGACAACACTTTTTCCCGCAGCCTTGCCGGCGCCGCCATCATGTACTCGAGCCACATCGTTTTCAAGCGCAATCGATTCCTTTAGAATCGCGACTTTGCTGCATTCGGCCTGTTGTTTCAGGATTGCAGCTTCTGCATGGCTGATTCGAACGTGATTGCTGATAATGGCATCGGCATTTTTCTGGAGGCCGGCGAACAGAATGTGTTTCGCAACAATCGCATCGTCGGAAATGATGTAGCAGTCGAAATTTTTTCAAGCACTGACAAGAATATTTTCACGAACAACAGCTTCGAGGACAACCGCAGCCCACTTTTTCTCGTTGGCAAACGTACCGGCACAGTTTGGGAAGAAGGTGGGGTAGGAAATTTTTGGGGCGGTTACGAAGGCTTTGATCTCGATGCCGACGGCATCGGCGACGTTCCTTATCATATCCAGAATATTTTTGATTTCATCGAAAGCCGCCATCCGGCGCTGCGCTTGTTTTTGGAAAGCCCCGCCAGCCAGGCGCTGGCTGCTGCAACCAAGACTTTTCCGATCTTCGACATTTCTGCGGAGCGGGATGAACATCCTCGTATGCAGTCGCTTGATTTTTCTCTTGAGCATCCTTCTGCGCCAATGACCAACTCATGGCCGGAAATATTTAGCGCGTTGTCAGTGATTGTCGTTTCAGTCGTCTTGTTAAGAAAACGGTATCGATACTAACGTTTCGAAAATTGGCATGAAGAATTCTTCACCACAAGTTTTGAAAGTCGAGCGTCTCGGCAAAAGCTTTGGTCGAGTTGCCGCGGTCCGCGGTGTCAGCTTTTCCGTTTATTCGGGAGAGATCGTGGCTCTGCTGGGTCCGAATGGCAGCGGCAAGACGACCACGCTGAAAATGGTCGCCGGTTTGATTCAACCCACGTGCGGAGCTCTCCGTATCGCCGGCTATGATCTGCTTACTGCGCGCGATCAAGCGCTGGCGTCACTGAGTTTTCTGCCGCAACGCGTCGATTTTCCGAAAAATCTTTCGGCGCGCGAAATAATCGATTTCTATGCCGGCCTGCGCTCCTTGCCGCCTGCTGCCGCGCAAGAAGCATTGCGACGCACCGAGTTCAACGGCTTCTGCGATCGTCCCGTTTGCGAATACTCCGGCGGCATGGTGCAACGGCTTGGATTGGCCGTAGCCTCGTTACCCCAAGCGCCGCTGCTCCTCTTGGATGAGCCGACCGTCAGCCTCGATCCAGCCGGAGTGCGCGACTTTCGCGAGTACGCTTTGGCGCAAAAACATTCCGGGCGCTCAGTGATTTTTACGACACATCTTTTGGCCGAAGCTGAGCGTTTGGCCGATCGCATCGGCATACTGGTCGCTGGCCGTCTCGCGATGATGGAACAGGTCGAGAATGTTCGGCACCGAGTGCAATAGCACGGCGGCCTCGAAGAATTTTATCTGGATCTGGTGCAGGATGAAAGCCATGCTTAGGATTTTCTCGAAAAAAAGCAGGAGCTATTTTTTTGTCATTGTCATTCTCTGCAGTTGCTCTTCCAAGCCGACACCGGAACCGATTCATGTTGGCGAAGACGTATGTGCAAATTGCCGTATGGCTATTATCGAGCCGCAGTTTGCATCGGAAATTATTTTGTCTTCCGGAGAAGTTCTCAAATTCGACGATCTTGGCTGTCTTGCCGCTCGCTCCAAAAGTACTGAGACTCCCGTGATGCAGAATACCTTTGTGAATGATTACTTAACAAGAGAATGGATTAACGGCGAGAAAGCGGTGATCGTTCGAGGCGCTACTGTGCAAACCCCGATGGGATCTGGCGCAGTGGCTTTTACCAGTCCCGAAGAGGCGGAGAAGTTCGCAGCGGTGAATGAAAGACAGTGCATTACTTTGCAAGAATTCTTACAATAGTAACGATAAAGAAAGAAAAGTACTTTTGGCGACTATGTTGTTTTTATCCGTTAAATCCGCTCAATCCGTTTACAAAATGCTTTGAGAGAAACATGAAACACGCAATTTATAAGATCGCCCAACAGGAATTCACCATCGCGCTGCGCAGCCGCTGGTTGATGTCTTTTGCCATTGTCTTCGGCGCGTTGGCGATGGGCTTGGCGCTTTTTGGCGCGCGCGTCGAGGGGCTTGCGGAAATTCAAAGCTTCTCCCGCACCGCCATCAGCATTTTGAATTTGCTGCTCTATGTTGTGCCGCTCGCGGCGTTATTGATGGGCACATTGAGCTTCAGTATTGAGAACGGCGGCGCAGAGTTATTATTTTCCCAACCACTGCCGCGGCGCTGGATTCTCACTGGAAAACTTCTCGGTATGTGGGCATCGCTCTCCATCGCAACGCTCATCGGTTTTGGAGCGTCGGGAATTTTCATTGCCGGGCAAGTAGGATGGGAGGGAGTGGGACGTTACACGCTCGTCGTCATGCTGTGCGTCGTGATGATTTTCATTTTTTTGGCCATCGCCGGCGCTATTACTTTTTTCTTGCGTGACAGGATGAAGGCTGTAGCCGCGGCGCTCTTTGCATGGTTTTTCTTTGTAGTGTTTTACGATCTGTTGATCATGGGCGGCGCGGCGCTGCTACACGGAACTACTGCGAATCGATTCATCTTTCTTTCACTCTTCGGAAATCCGGCCGATCTCGTGCGCGTCACCGGACTCATCGCGCTCGGCGGTAAGCATGTGTTCGGCATCAGCGGCGCAATGCTGCTGCGATTCTTGGGTGGCTCGCTGGCGAGTGTGGGATTGCTGCTGGCGGCGTTAATCGTCTGGATCGTTTTGCCTTATACGCTTGCAGCGAGGCAGTTGAGGAGGTTGGATATTTAGTTGGCCGGTTGCATTTTATTCCGAAATGCTCGTGAATATAATTTCATGTCACTTTCGGCCTCGCCATCGAAAACACCCCGCCGATTGTCGAGTACTCATCACCACCAAGTCTTGCGATCGGTCGTACTAACGTCGCATCTACCAAGCCGTTTGGTCGCACCAGCTCATCGCGAATGTGATAACGAAGAATTTTCCCCAAAACCATTGTACTGGTTGTGCCTACGACTGGAACGATTTGCGTGACTTTGGCTTCCATAGCTACTGGCGTCGAGGCAACACGCGGCGGCTTGACGTCGATTGATGGCGTCGTCTCCAAACCCGCCAGCTCAATTTCATTCAGTTCATAATTCCACTCACCGGAAGTGATATTCATCGCCTCGGCTAATTCCTCGCTCACGATGTTGACGACAAATTCTCCGGTCTCTTGAACATTGCGCAAAGTGTCTTTGGTTTTCCCTTTGCGCTGACCGACGGAGAACATGATCGTCGGCGGTGTGCCGCCAACGCCGTTGAAAAATGAAAATGGCGCAAGATTCAGCGTGCCGTCCGCGCCGATGGTGGAGACCCAAGCAATCGGTCGCGGCGCAACAACGCTCAGCATGAGGCGATATGCATCACGCGGCGGCAAATCTTCCGGAACGATTGAAAGCATCTTTGTTTGAGTTTTGATAGTGGTCATATTCAACCTTCAGTTGCATTAGAAATTGCGCAAGAATCGGGTGGAGAAGAGACGGTGGCGAATTTATATTGTTCACAGGCAACCAGATAGCATTGCCAATCGAACTTCACATTCTTTCTGAAAGGAGAAACCATGACTTCATATCGAGTGACCGCCATTCCTCTACAAATTGCCCAACAGGTTCGCGCTACTTTGAAATCTCCCCAGTACGGGCATCCGGCTCATGTCGAAGTGGCGAAGGGCTATGGGCCCTGCCGCTCTTGTTTGCAAACATTTCGCACCGGAGAAGAGAATCGCATTTTATTCACCTACAATCCATTTGCAGGAGTCGATCCTTATCCATCACCGGGGCCGATCTTTATTCATGAGAAAGATTGCACCGCTTACGAAGCGCCGGGCTTTCCGAACGCATTGCGAGAACTGCCGCTTATTTTAGAAGGGATGGGACGCGGGCGCTGGCTTATTACTCGAGAGCAAGTTGTACGGAATAATGTCGATGATGTCATTGGACGGCTCTTCGCACTCTCTGCTGTTGAATACATTCACGTCCGAAACGCGGAGGCTGGTTGCTTTGTTGCGCACATTGAACGGGCGTAACTTACCCTAATCATCGGCTTTCGCATAGAATCTTTTTATCGCGCGAGGCTTTTGCCATCGAAGACGATTTCGCGGAGATCGCCATTCAATGAATAGACGAAACGCAACACAAACGGCGCGAATTGTTCGGAAGAGCCGAAGAAATTCAGGATGGTCTTGTCAACTGTGAATTGGAGGTCTCGAAATTCCACGACGTGCGAATCACCATTTTGCGTCGATTGAATCCACGGATGGCGGGAAAAGTTCATGTACCATTTGGCGGCCTCCGTTTGCATGGCCTTTTCGACGAAACCATTTTGTGTATTGCTGTGATTTTCGAAGGTTAGAGAATCCGCATCGCCGGGCACTGAGAAAAAAGTTTGCAGCACGCGCTCGTCGGTTTGCACCAAACCTTTCCAGCGAAAGATGCTGAGCGGTTGCGGGAGAGCAGAAATTTTCGTTGGAGTGATTCCTGCTCGACGTACTTCATCTTCTACTCGATTGTAGGCAAGCTGATGACTGATCGCCTCGATTGACAAATAAAGTAAAACGGCAACGCCGCCGCTCAAATAGATCAGCTTTGCGCGTTGTTTGATAAATTTTCCGGCGAGCAACGTTATAAGCAACATACTTGTGAAAAACAAATCGACAATGAACATCATGTCGAAGGTATAACGCGTCGTGGTAAACGGCGCAAGAAGCTGCGTGCCGAACGGGGTGATGAGATCGAAAAAGATATGTAAGAGAATTCCGATGAGCGAGATAACCCAAAGTCTTTGGAAGGATTTTATCTTGAAAAGAAAATAAAACACCGCTGCAAGCAGTATCGCAAACACCGGCGCAAACAGGAGGGAGTGGGTGACGCCGCGATGGTGTTGCGTGGAAAAGATGCTATCGCCGAAAAAACCGGCAAGGACATCTATGTCCGGGAGATTGGCGGAAAGAACGAGCATCCAGAATATTTTTTTCTTCTGCTCCTTCAACTCTTCGGGGAGCTTCCGAGAATGACCGATAATTTTTGCGGCAAGCGCGCCGGTTAAGCTATGCGTGAGATTATCCATGCTCCATTCTGGTTTGAGTTGTGCTGTAAAATTCGCAAGCCGAATTCAACTATGCCCCAACACCGGATGCGGTTGATATAGCTCCTCTAAAAATTTGCATTCTTCTCTCGAAAGCTGAATATCCAGCGTGGCTACAGCCTCTTCTAATTGATGCATTTTGCTGGCACCGATGATCGGCGCGGTGACGCCCAGTTGATGCAGCAGCCAGGCTAACGCGATTTGCGCCGGTGAAACGCCCCGACGCTTCGCCAACTCACTGACTCGATCAGCAATCGCAAAATCTCCATCTTGATAATACATATCATGAGCGAATTTGTCGCTTTGAGCGCGTGTCGTCTCGCCGCTTTTATTTCGCGTGCGATTGCCTGCTAAAAATCCCCGCGCCAGCGGACTCCACGGAATAATGCCAACGTCTTCTTCTCTACACAGCGGAATCATCTCACGTTCTTCTTCACGATAAATCAAGTTGTAGTGATTCTGCATCGACACGAAGCGCGTCCAACCGAGCAATTCGACTTTATACAGAGTCTTCGCGAATTGCCACGCAAACATGCTCGAAGCGCCAATGTATCGCGCCTTGCCCGCTTTCACGACATCATGCAAAGCCTCAAGCGTTTCTTCAAGCGGCGTTTCTTGGTCTAAGCGGTGAATCTGATAAAGATCAACATAGTCTGTTCCCAAGCGTCTCGGAGAAGCATCGATAGCATCCATGATATGCTTGCGCGACAAACCGCCTTGATTGGGTTTGTCTCCCATCGGAAAAAAAACTTTAGTGGCAATGACTACCTCACCGCGCTTGGCAAAATCGCGCAAGGCGCGTCCAACAACTTCTTCACTCGCGCCGAGCGAGTACATATTCGCGGTGTCAAAAAAGTTGATGCCCAACTCGATGGCGCGTTGGATGAACGGGCGGCTTTGTTCTTCATCCAAAACCCAATTGCGCCATTTCGATGATCCGTAGGTCATCGTGCCGAGGCAGAGGCGGGAGACTTTGAGGCCGGTTTTGCCAAGGTTGACATAGTTCATAAGAAGCGCACTTTTGTTTTATTGGGGTCAAGAGTTAGAAAGAATTTCCGAGAGTTCGGCCCGCGAAACACGCGAAATACACGAGTAGTTTTTTCGCGCCTTTTAGTGTTTTTCGCGGGCTGCTCGAAAGGCTTCAGTCTGCGGCTCGCCCGAAAATGTTGCGTGGTCTGTTATCTGAAAAAATCAACCCAGTGGATTGAGAATCTTCGATGCTTGCTTTTTAAAAAATCTTCGGGAGCTTCGATCTCAATATACCCATCTTGAAGCGGGATTTTGATTTGGGTGGTATCTTGAGAAACGAGGCGCATCGGCATCCAATATGAACTCTTCGAGGTGATGATTTCAGGCTTGCCACCGGAGGCGTGCACGCTTTGGTGAACCCTGTTTGATTCAGTGCTTGAAATTGAGCCAGTAACAACGCTTTCACCATATACAAAGCGCAGCTCTTCGAGACCTTGCAGGTGGAACTGCAAGATGAGACGTTTGGGCACCGTTTCAGAAATGATTTCCAGGTCGGCATGACCGATGCCGCTCTGACTCAGTACCTGGATATACGCACCGTCGTCGTTACTATTAATGATGATTTGAGCATCTGCCGTTACGGAAATGACCGTGACCACACTATGCTCGCGATGAGAGGTGCTGCACGATATTGAGCAGGCACCTGCGGCTACGCAGAATAGCGGCAGAAAAATCCAGGCTCTTGTTTGCATTATTCATTGGACTCATTCGCCAGTGGACTGGTGTGACCATTGCTTCATTGCCAAATCAAAGGACCGCCGCAGGAGGCCGATCGCCAGATCAACATCAGATGGTCCTTTTAGATAAAAACTAACCCAACCGCTGCCAGGCAGGATGTGATGCGGCTCAACACGATCAGCAGCGACAAGCTCGTCGCGAATCTTCTTCGGAAAGGGAATATCCACCAGCTCGTTGCCATGAACGTGGCCCAACTCGCGCTTGCCGAGGCGAAACTCGATGCCACCGAAGCGATGCGGTGAGGCTGTCACGCCAGGCCAGCTCATCACTGCATCGTGAATTTTTTGTCGTGCGCCGGTTGTTGACATGACTCTTTAGAAACTAATGGAGCGCTTGCCGCGAGATCACGCAGTTTCCTCGAGGAGTTTCACGAGCGCGTGGAGGGTTTGATTGGCCGGGGTGGCGACGCCAAGCTCTGCGCCGCGGCGAGCGATGTAGCCGTTCAGCGAATCAATTTCGGTGCGCTTGCCGCGTGCAATGTCTTGTGCCGTCGATGAAGTGGCGTTGGGCATGGCTTCCGCGAGCTTCCATATCGCATCGAGCAGGTTGATGTCCGTCATTCGAACTCCGGCGGCGTTGGCGACGGCGAGAGATTCTTCAACGACTTTTTTCATGAGTTCATGCGTCCACGGATTATGCACGATCCGGTCGTAGCTTGAATGGCTCAACGCCGAAATCGCGTTGTACGCGCAATTGATGATTAGCTTGACCCACAACTCGCCCTCGATATTTTCCGAAATTCGGCAGGGGATGCCGGCGCGATTGAAAAGTGTTGTGAGATGCTCAAACTCACGCGGATTGTGCGTTGATAAATTTCCAATGATGAGATCGCCGCGCCCGGTGTGCTTCACGCGTCCCGGCGCAGTCATCTCGGCGGCCACATACACGACGGCAGCCATGGCGGCGACGTTGGCGGCACTGCGAATTCGTTCGACATTGTCAACACCATTTTGCAGACTGATGACGACTGCACCGCTTGCGAGATGCGGCGCCAGAGACTTTGCAGCTTCTTCAGTATCGAGCGTCTTCACGCACAGCAGCACGATCACCGCCTCATGCACAACGTCCACCTCTGTGGAAGCGGATATCGGAATCTGTTGCTGAAAATGAATGCTGTCGAGGAACAATCCATTTCGAGTCATTGCCTCGACATGCTGGCTGCGACCGATCATCGTGACCGGCGCGCCTGCCCGCGCCAGCATGCCACCGAAGTAACATCCGACAGCCCCTGCGCCCAGCACGGCAATTCGCGGCCACTTGTCTGATTGCACAACTCCTCCAGAGGTTGGGCGAAGCCTAAGTTCGGCTCCGCCCCGTTTCATTACAAAGACAAGGAAGCGGAGCAGGGCATGCTCACTTACCTATTCACCCGTTTTAAATCCACACGATGAATGTGCCGCCTATTTTATGCAACTGGTACTTGGGCGCCTCTTCTCTCCTCGTGCGTCGTCATTGGCTCGCCGCCGCTGGTCAATAATCCTTCCGGTGAAACTTCCGTGTTGGCAGACCGCGACAATAGTGTGTAGACAACCGGCACCAAAACCAAAGTCAAAAATGTCGAGAGCAGCACGCCTCCAACAACGGCGATGCCGAGTGGACGCCGCGCTTCAGCGCCGGCGCCTAACCCGATGGCGATGGGCAGAATGCCAAAGACGGTAGAAAATGAAGTCATGAGAATCGGCCGCAAGCGAATGGTGGAAGCCTCCGCAACCGCGTCAAACAACCGCCGGCCTCTTTCGCGCAATTGGTTGGCATATTCCACAATTAGAATGGCGTTCTTCGTCACCAGGCCGACCAACATGATCAAGCCGATTTGCGAGTAAATGTTCATGGTCTGTTTGAACATGAAGAGCGCGATCAACGCGCCGGCAACGGCGAGCGGCACGGAGAGCAAAATCGTTAGCGGATGAATGAAGCTTTCAAATTGCGCCGCCAACACCAAATAGATGAACACTACCGCGAACAAAAATAGAAAATAAAGCGAGCCGCTGGATTCGCGAAACTCGCGCGATTGTCCGGTCAAATCACGTTTGATGGTTTTGGGCAAGCTGGCGTCGGCAATATGATCGAGATCATTCAGCGCTTGGCCGAGGCTCACGCCGGGAACCATGCTGGCGGTGATGGTTGCCGAGCGGATGCGATTGAAGTGATTCAACTCTTTTGGCGCAACGGTTTCTTTGACATTCACAACATTGGCAAGCTGCACCAATCCGTTTG
>Ga0247727_10010605_pt1 | contig 16284 bp, 9 predicted proteins | sample WisWelCaveWW1625_FD_202498 | JGI IMG/M metagenome (GOLD analysis project Ga0247727, IMG submission 202498) | Biofilm microbial communities from Wishing Well Cave, Virginia, United States - WW16-25 | ecosystem: Environmental > Aquatic > Deep subsurface > Groundwater > Cave microbial mat | place... | reverse complement strand
CCGAGGCGTTCGAAGAAATCAGGGATCTCCAGGCCGGAGAACTCCTCGATGCGGGAATCCAGGTCCGTGAAGTGCCAGCCCATCTGCTGCGCCAGGGCGCGTCCGACGGAGGTCTTGCCGGCGCCCATGAACCCGGCGAGGGCCGTCATTTTTCTGCTGCGCGTGTCGCTGGCGGCGGGCATTTCGCTCCGGGGCATCCGCAGTTCGCAGGCGCGCTATTGTCGCCGGAGAATCCGAATTGTACCACTGAAGGAGAAGAGTTCGACGCGCGCCAGGCCCTCGTTGACGTTGCCGAGGAGGCGGTTGGAGACGCCGGCGCGCGAGGCGCGGCGGTGGGAAGGCTGGCGCAGCGTGGCCTGGTTTTCCACCAGGCCCTGTACGGAACTGGCGTTGAGCGCGAAGGAGTCGTCGTCGGAAAAACGGACTTCGATGGGGCCTTCGACACTCTTCAGGATATAGATCCCGCCGCGCTTGAAATCTCCGTCGAAAAACAGGCTGCCGGAATAGGTCTGCGCGCGAACCGTGGCGCTGGCCGGCTGCGTGAGGCGGATATTTCCGCTGATAGAATTGGCCTCAATGCGCCCCGCGCAGCGCGTGCAGTCCAGCGAGCCCCCCACAGTCTTGAAGACCAGGAATCCGGCTACTTCCTCGAGGGTCACATCGGCGGCCACGGTGTCGAAGGTCATATCGCCCGTAATGCCTTTGACCACCACGGTACCGGCGTCGGTGCGGATTTGCAATTCCGTTTCGGCGGGCACGGTGATGTCGTAGTCGGCCCGCAGCTCCGGGGGAGTAACTTTCTCGGAGAGCAGGTGAGTGACCACGTCCACGCGGTTGCCCATCTGCTCGGCGTAGGTTTCCACCTTTTCGCTGGTGTGGTCGGCCACGACGCGGACTTCGGATTTCTGCCAGGGATGGATGTTGATTTTGCCACTGGCATTGCGGATGGTGACCACCGGCTGGGTTTCGACCTTGAAGGACTTCTCAATGCGGTGGGCCGAGACGGGCAGGGCGCCCGCCAGCAAAAGCGCGGCGGCGGCAAACGGAATAGGCCGGATCATCAGTCCCCCATGGCCCCGCGTTCGGCGATGACGGCGAGTAGGTCGGCCTTCTGCTGATAGGCCGCATAGAGATACTCGCGCGCCAGGTCGTTGCCGGGCTGTTCCCGCACTGTTTTTTCACACAGGCGGATGAAATTGTCAACCTGAAACAGGCTGCGCACGAACGTATCGGCGACCGCCGGATTGTGTTCGTGCATGGCGCGCAAGGTGCGCTGCTCGACTTCGGAGTGCTGTGGCTCGACCGTAGCGATGACCGCCGGGAGGCCGTGGGGATGGACTGCGGCTACCTCCACACGCGGGCGGGTCTGCATCCCGACAAAAACTGCGCAGGCAAGGACCAGGCTCAGATAGGCGCCGGCCAGAGCCGGGCGAGGAAAGAACGTGAAAAATCCGGCGAGCCCGCCCGCGTGGGCAGGCTCGCGGATCAAGCCTTCGGATTCCAGCTGCGCGCGCAGGGAAGCCCACAGATGTCGCGGCGGGTCGCTTTCCACTGCCGCCAAGTCTCCGGCGGAGGTGCGGATCGCTTCCAGGTCTGCCACCAGCGCGCGGCACGCGGCGCAGGCGGCCAGGTGCGCCGGAGCGCCGGAAGCAGCTTCGCCCTCCATCCACGCGCTCAGATTCAGTTGGAACTCACGGCACTGCATGTTCTTCGTCCTTCCATCATAGCAGGTGTGCGGCCCGGTCGAAGCATCCGACGAGGCGCGGCCTGCTCAATTCCCGGCCGCCTCTTCGCGGGCAGCCTCGCGGGCCTCGCGCGCCTTCTGGCGCTCGGCCTCCTGCAACAATTCCCGCAGGCGCATGCGCGCCTTGTGCAACTGCGACTTCGAATTGCCGATGCTGCATTCCATGATTTCGGCAATCTCGTTGTGTTCGTAACCTTGGATGTCGTGGAGCACGAACACCTGCTTGTAGCCTGGCGGCAATTGCTCCATGCAGCGCTGCAAGTTCACGCGGTCGATGGAGCCGGTCAGCAGCGTGTCGGGAGCGCCGATCTCCCTCCCCGGCGTCCCCGTTTCCTCGTCCGGCTCGGTCATCTCCTCGAGCGAAGTCTCCGGCAGCGATTTGCGGCGCAACTTCATCAGCACCACGTTGACTGCCAGCCGGTGCAGCCAGGTCGAAAAGGCCGACTCCCCGCGGAACGTGGCAATCTTCCGGAACAACTGCAGGAAGGCTTCCTGAGTCAGGTCTTCCGCTTCCGCCGGATTGCTGACCATACGCAAGCATAGCGAGTAGACTCTGCGGCTATGCAACCGGTAGATGCGCTCGAAAGCCTCCGCGTCGCCCTGCTGGGCGCGGCGGATGGCTTCCGCTTCGGGCATCTCACCGCTTTCGATGCGTCTGGTCCGGGCCACAGTCCCTGCCGGAACGCATCCAGGCTCTGAGATGCGTCCCTCTCCAAAGAAGTTGTCCTGCTGGCGTCCCCCCGATGAAGCCGGGACAGCCCCCGGACGGTACGCCGGCTGGAGGCACACCGCGCCGCGGGAGTCCCTATTTTCGACAGAATGGCCCGTGGAGTCTATGACCAATCACAGGGGGAACTCCAGACAGCGCGGTGAGGCTGAAGCGCAGAGAGCGGAGCGCCTGGATTCTGCACGGGCCTGCGCCAGCGCGGGCTTTCTTGCTATACTGCGGCGCGATTCGCCGGATGCGCCGGAAAGGATTGCGGCTTGCCCTTCGAACCCCTCGACCAGTACTTCCAGCGGGCGAAAAAACGGAAGGAGATTGAGTCGCTGGGACACGATCCCTTTCCCCGGCGCTTTGAATGCACGCATACCCCAGCGGAAATCCTGGAACGCTACAGCGGCAAGACTCACGACGAGCTGGAAGCGGAAAAAGTCCCCGTTCGCGTGGCCGGACGAATCCTTACGCTGCGCGGGCACGGCAAGGCGGGGTTCGCGCACATCCAGGGACAGGGGAAAAAGCTCCAGGTGTACGTGAAGCTGGATGCCGTTGGCGAGCGCGGCTTCCAGCTTTACCAGTTGCTGGATATGGGCGACTTCATCGGCGTGCGCGGGCACCTCTTCCGCACCAAGACCAACGAGTTGACCGTTTGGGCCGAGGAGCTGACCTTCCTGGGCAAGGCCCTGCTGCCGTTGCCGGAAAAATGGCACGGGCTGGCCGATGTCGAGCTGCGCTACCGCCAGCGCTACCTGGACCTGATCGCCAACGAGAAATCCCGCGAGGTGTTCCTGAAACGCGCGCGGATGATCAGCGAAATCCGGAAATTCTTCGATGCGCGAGGCTACGTGGAAGTGGAAACGCCGGTGATGCAGCCGCTGGCCGGCGGCGCCGCGGCGCGGCCGTTTACCACTCACCACAACGCGCTGGACCTGCCGCTGTACCTGCGCGTGGCACCGGAACTGTACCTGAAACGTCTGGTGGCCGGGGGCCTCGACCGCGTCTATGAAATCAACCGCAATTTCCGCAACGAAGGCATCTCCACGCAGCACAACCCCGAATTTACGATGCTGGAATTCTATGAAGCCTACGCCGACTACCGCGTGATGATGGACATCACCGAGGAGCTGGCGACGGGGCTGGCAAAAACAGTGTGCGGCAGCACGACCATCCAGTACGGCCAGCACACTGTGGACTTCACGAAGTGGCAGCGATTGAGCCTGCGCGAGGCCATCGTCAAATTCTGGCCCGCAGAAGCGGGGGCGCCACCGTCAGCGGGTGCACTGGCCGCGCCTGGCGGCGCGCGCGTCGCGGCAGAACAGTACAACACCTGGGCGAAGGCGCAGGGAAAGACCCTGGTCGAGAACGTGGCCCGCGATGACGAGGGCGTGCTGACCGGCACGCTGTTCGAGCTGGTGGCGGAGCATTCCCTCATCCAGCCGACCATCATTTACGATTTCCCGAAAGCCATCTCCCCGCTGGCGAAAGAAAAACCCGGCGACCCCACGCTGACCGAGCGCTTCGAGTTCTTTGCCGGAGGCCTGGAGCTGGGCAACGCCTTCTCCGAGCTGAACGACCCCGACGACCAGGAGCGGCGCTTCCGGGAACAGGTGGAGCGCGGCGGAGACGAAGCGCCGCGCGCCGTGGACATGGACTACATCCGCGCGCTGTGCCACGGCCTGCCGCCCACGGGCGGCGAGGGCATCGGCATCGACCGTTTGACGATGCTGCTGACGGATACACACTCTATCCGCGACGTCATCCTCTTCCCGCTGCTACGGCCGGAAGCACCGACGGGTCCGAATGCTGCGGCCCCGGCGCCGGAAACTTCTTCCAGCGAAAAGAAATGAAATTCGAATGGCGAGTTGCGGTGCGGTACCTGCGCTCGCCGTACAAGCCTGCGGTGCTGCGGCTGATTACGCTGCTCAGCATCGCCGGCGTGGCGGCGGGCGTGGCCACGCTGGTGGTGGCGCTGGCGATGAACAGCGGCTTCCGTCGCGCCATTCAGGAACGCCTGCTTGGCGTCACCGCGCACGTGAACCTGACCCGGCCGGGCGCCGACGGCATCCGCGACTACGCGGCAGTGTGCGACCGTCTGCGAGCGCAGGAAAGCGTGCGCGCGGCGGCGCCGGCGATTTATCAGACTGTGTTGCTCTCCAGCGGCGGGCGCGCGCGGGGAGTGGTGCTGAAAGGCGTGGCTCCGGCGCTGGAGGTTGAAACCAACCAGGCGTTGCGGCAGGTGCGGCAGAGTATCGGAAAGTACAGCGCCCCCGCGGATTTTTCTGCGGACAAGGACGGCATCGAGGCGGTGCTGCTGGGCCACTTGCTGGCCGAGGAGCTGCGGGTGACGCCCGGGGCCTATGTGACCCTGACCAGCCCGCAGGGCCGGTTGACGCCGTTCGGGATGGTGCCGCGGGCGCGGCGATTTCGCGTGACTGGAATCTTCGATTCCGGCTTCTACGACTACGACACCAACTGGGCCTTTGTAGACCTCGCGGCGGCACAGGGGCTGGCCGGAACCGGCGACCTGGTGAATGTAATCGAGGTGCGGCTGGCGCAGTTGGACCGCGCGGACGAACTGGCTCCCCAGCTTGCCGCGCGGGCAGGCGCAGGGTTTTCGGCCAGCACTTGGATGGAGCAGAACCGCGCGCTTTTCCGCGCGCTGCGGCTGGAAAAACTGGTGACGGGAATTTTCATTGGCCTGATTACGTTTGTGGCCGGGCTGAACGTGCTGGTGGTGCTGGCCATGACGGTGACGGAAAAGGCGCGGGACATCGCCGTGCTCGTGGCTATGGGCGCGCGCCGCGATCAGGTGCGGAACATTTTTGTATTGCAGGGCATTGCCGTGGGCGCGCTGGGTACCGCGCTGGGACTGACCGCAGGGTACGGGGCAGCGTGGGCGGCGGAGACCTGGCGGCTGATCCCTCTCGACCCGCAGGTGTACGCCGTGCCCTACGTTCCATTCGACCTGAACTGGGCGGACGCGTTGTGGATTGCGGCGGCGTCGCTGGCCATCTGCGCCGCGGCGACGGTTGTGCCCTCACGGGGCGCGGCCCGGCTGCTGCCGGTGGAAATTCTGAGGTACGAATAGGAAGCTCGCCCGGAAAGGCAGACCGGCGGGTTGACGTTAAAACGTTTAGATGTCACGATGGTCGCCAGGAGGTATTTATGCCTGAAGCCCGCCGAACCACGGTATATCTGAAACCCAAGCTCTATCGCGCCCTGAAGCTGAGGGCCGCCGCGTCGGACTGCGACCTTTCGGATTTGGTCAATGAAGCTGTGGAAATTGCCCTGAAAGAAGATGCCCTGGATAAGGCTGCGTATCTGAAATCCGTGGGCGAGCCGGCCATCCCGTTTTCCCAGGTGGTGCGAGAACTGAAGCGGGATGGACTCTTATAGCGTCACGGTCACTCCCGGTGCTCGCCGCGACCTCCGCGCTCTCCCGCGGGCAGATCTCCGGCGCAGTGTCCGTCGTATTGATGCGCTGGCTTCAGACCCTCGCACGCCGGGATGCCAGAAGCTGGCGGACAACATGGGCTACCGGATTCGCCAGGGAAACTACCGGATTCTCTACACCGTCAATGATGAGGCGCATCAGATAAGCGTGTACCGTATCGGTCACCGTCGCGAAGTGTACCGGTAGAAGGCGCAATGGCGCCGCGGCCCGGCAGCCGGACAGACCACCATGACATCCACGCAGAATCCACTGATACGCGCCGAAGCAATCCACAAAACTTTTGTGTCTGGCGGAGTCAGAGTTACGGTCCTGAACGGGGTAAATCTTTCTGCAGCGCCGGGGGAGATGGTGGCGCTGGTGGGGGCGTCGGGAGCGGGCAAGAGCACGCTGCTGCACCTGCTGGGCGCGCTGGACACTCCAACAAACGGTGCGATATACTTTGATGGGATTTCGCTGGGTTCGATGAGTGAAGCGAGTCTGGCGGAGTACCGGAACCGCGCGGTGGGTTTCATCTGGCAACGGCATCATCTTCTGCCTGATTTTTCCGCGGCTGAAAACGTTGCCATCCCCCTTTGGCTGAGGGGCGGAGCCTCCGCAGCGGGCCTGGAAGCTGCGCGCGGCCCGCTGGAGGAAGTGGGGCTCGTGCATCGGGCCGGGCATCGCGCCGGAGAGCTCTCCGGAGGCGAACAGCAGCGCGTAGCCATCGCGCGGGCGCTGGCCGGAGGGCCCCGGCTGCTGCTGGCCGACGAGCCCACCGGCGACCTGGACGAGCAGAACGCCGCGGGCGTCTTCGAGCTTTTCGCGCGGCTCACGAGGACCCACGGCATCACGTCGGTACTGGCGACGCACAATACGGTTCTGGCGCAGCGCGCGGACCGTATCCTGCGGCTCGAACACGGCGTGCTGATGGAAGAACGCAGAGCCGGCAGCCAGGCGGAAGGAAACCGCGGGTGAGCGATGTTTGAACGGTTTACCGAGAAGGCCCGGCGCGTAATTTTCTTCGCCCGCTACGAAGCGAGCCAGTATGGCAGTCCGTACATCGAGACCGAACACCTGCTGCTGGGGCTGCTGCGCGAAGACAAGGCCCTGGCCAACCGCTTCCTGAAATCCCACGGGGCCATCGAATCCATCCGCCGCGAAATCGAAGCGCGCATCACCATCCGCGAGAGAATTTCCACGTCCGTGGAAGTGCCGCTGAGCCTGGAATGCAAGCGCATCCTGAACTTCGCCACCGAAGAAGCCGAGCGCCTCTCGCATAAGCACGTGGGCACCGAGCACCTGCTGCTGGCCGTGCTACGCGAAGAAAAGTGCTTCGCCGCGGAAATCCTGCAAGCTCGGCAGTTGCGGCTCCCCGCGCTGCGCGAAGAGCTTTCGCGCGGGGCGGGCGAGAAGGTACCCGTCAGCCGGCCGAAGGACCAGTCGCTGCTGGCGGAATTCAGCCGCGACCTCACGCAGTCGGCGATGGAAGGACTTTTGGACCCGCTGGTGGGGCGCGAGCGCGAGCTGGACCGCGTGGTGCAAATCCTGTGCCGGCGGACGAAGAACAACCCCGTGCTAATCGGCGAGCCGGGCGTGGGGAAGACGGCCATTGTGGAAGGGTTGGCGCAGAAAATCGCGGACGGCGACGTGCCCTCGTTCCTGGCCGATAAGCGCATTCTCTCGCTGGACCTCTCGCTCATCGTGGCGGGGACCAAATACCGCGGGCAGTTCGAGGAGCGCTTGAAGACCATCATGAAGGAGCTGATGGAGAACCAGAACGCCATCATCTTCATTGACGAGCTGCACACGCTGGTGGGGGCGGGGTCGGCGGAAGGCTCGCTGGACGCGGCCAACATATTGAAGCCCGCGCTGAGCCGCGGGGAAATCCAGTGCATTGGCGCCACCACGCCGTCGGAATACCGCAAGTCGGTGGAGAAGGACCGCTCGCTGGAGAGGCGTTTCCAGTCCGTCAAGGTGCCGGCGCCCACCGAAGACGAAGCCATCGCCGTGCTGCAAGGCGTGCGCGAGCGCTACGAGAAGTTCCACGCCGTGAGCTACACCGAAGAGGCCCTGAAATATTCCGTCTACCTCTCCAGCCGCTACATCCCGGACCGCTTCCTGCCCGACAAGGCCATCGACCTGCTGGACGAAGCCGGGGCGCGCGTGAAGTTGCGGCAGTCCACGCTGCCCGAGGAAGTGACAGAAGTGCAGAAGCGGGTGAAGTTCATCACCCACCGGATGGAAACGGCCATCGCCAACCACGAGTTCGAGAAGGCGCGGTTCTATTCCGAGGAGGAGCGCAAGGAAAAGGAAAACCTGCGGCAACTGCGCGACAAGCTGAAGCTCGACGATTCCACCACCGGAGTGGTGGGCCGCGACGACATCGAAGAAGTGGTGGCGCGCTGGACCGGCGTGGACGTCACCTCCATCAAGGAAGATGAGCAGCAGAAACTGCTGCGCATTGAAACGGAGCTGCACAAGCGCGTCATCAGCCAGGACAGCGCCATCACCGCGCTGGCGCGGGCCATCCGGCGCAGCCGCGCGGGACTCAAGGCCCCGGGACGCCCCGTGGGCTGCTTCCTGTTCCTGGGCCCAACCGGAGTGGGGAAGACGGAAGTGGCGCGGCGGCTGGCGGAATTCCTGTTCGGCAGCGAGAAATCGCTGATGCGCTTCGACATGTCCGAATATATGGAGAAGCACTCGGTGTCCAAGCTGATCGGGGCCCCGCCGGGATACGTGGGCTACGAAGAGGGCGGGCAGATGACCGAGCGCATCCGGCGCACGCCGTACTCGGTGATCCTGCTGGACGAAATCGAGAAGGCCCATCCGGACGTGTACAACATCCTGCTCCAGGTGTTTGAGGACGGGCAACTGACCGACGGGCTGGGCAACACCGTGGACTTTCGCAACACCATCCTCATCATGACCTCCAACATCGGCGCGCGGCACTTGCAGAAGCGCTCGGCGCTGGGCTTCCAGGCTGGTTCAGCGGAAGCCGGCGCAAAAAAGATGGAAGAGCTGGTGATGCAGGAAGTGAAGCACGTGTTCAACCCGGAATTCCTGAACCGGCTGGATGAGATCATCCTGTTCAACCCGCTGGGGGACGAAGACCTGCTGCGCATCATTGACCTGCTCGTGGGGCAGACGAACGACACGCTTATCCACCGCCAGGTGCAGATCGTGCTGACGCCGGAGGCGCGGCAGTGGCTGCTGGAAAAGACCTGCGGCGACCGCAGCTACGGAGCGCGGCCGCTGCGCCGTGCGTTGCAGAAATACGTCGAGGACCCGCTGTCGGAGGCGCTGATCCAGGGAGGCCTGCAAAGGCCCGCGACGCTTGAAGTCTATGTCTCCGGCGATGGGCTGGGCTTTCGACCTGTAGTCGAAGCAACCCCGGTGGCGCACTGACGAATCCTACCGCGCAACCGGGTCCCGCGGGGTGGTCCAGCGAGGAGCCCAAACAGATCTGAGAAGGGGGAGCGGCCTGCTTGGCTGCAAGGGCCGCAAGTGTGAAGCTCGGTCTGCGACACATCATTCTAATTTGTCTGACGCTCGCAGGAGCGCTCCCGGCGGCCGCCGTGCCGGCCGCGGCACAGAACGCGCCGCTGCTGCAGCGTATTGAAATCGTTGGCAATCGCCGCATCCCGCGCGACAGCCTGCGCGCGCGTATGTTCAGCCGCGAAGGCGAGCCGCTGAACGAAGAGCTGCTGCGTCGGGACTTCCAGGCCCTGTGGAACACGCAGTTCTTCGAGGATATTCGACTGGAGCTGGAGGACAGCCCGGACCGGCCCGGGGCCAAAATCGCCGTGTTCCACCTCAAGGAACGCCCGGTCATCCGGCGCATCGAGTACAAAGGCGCCAAGTCGGTGACCGAATCGGAAATCCTGGAGCGCTTCAAGGAACGCAAGGTGGGGCTTTCGGTGGAAAGCCAGTTTGACCCCACGCGCATCAAGCGCGCCGAGGTGGTGCTGAAGGAGCTGCTGGGCGAGCGCGGCCGTCAGTTCGCCAAGATTTCTCCCACCTACGAGCGCATCCCCGCGACCAACGCAGTGAAACTCATCTTCAACGTGGAAGAGGGGCCCAAGGTCAAGGTCGGCAAAATCGCCATTGACGGCAACCAGGCCTTTTCCGACCGGCGCATCATCCGCTCAATGCGCAATTCGCGGCCCTATGCCGTGCCCATGTATTTCCTCGACTGGAACGTGATGAGCAAGACGTACGACCGCAGGAAGCTCTCTGAGGACCTGGAAATTGGCGTTCGCGGCCTCTATCAGGACAACGGCTACTTTAAGGTGCTGGTGAACGACCCGAAGACAGAGACCGTGGACATCATCCGCGGCGGCATCCCCGGCCCGTGGCCCCTGTTCGGACGCAAGCGCGGAAAACGCACCAACATCACCATCCCCATTGAGGAGGGCGACCGCTACCGGCTGGGCCGGCTGGTGGTGCGCAGCGCGGACCCCGACAAGGGACTGTTCTTCAAGCCCGAGTTCCTGCAATCCGCCTTTCCGCTGAAGCCGGGCGACATCTTCTCCGTGGACAAAGTGCGCAAGGCGTTCGATGAGTACAAGAAGCTCTACGGGTCGTTCGGCTTCATCGACTTCACGTCGTCGCCGATTACCGACGTGGATACGGCGAAGAAAGAAATCAACCTTACGCTGGAGTTCGCCGAGGAAAAACAGTTCTTCGTGCGACGTATCGAGTTCCAGGGCAATACCACCACGCGCGACAAAGTGATCCGCCGCGAGCTGCTGCTCGACGAAGGCGACCTGTTCAATAACCGCTACTGGGAAGTGAGCCTGCTGCGGCTCAACCAGCTCGATTTCTTCGAGCAGGTGAAGCCCGAACACGCCGAGCTGAAGCGCAACCTGAAGGAAGGCAGCGTGGACATCCTCCTGAAGGTGAAGGAAAAGGGGAAGCAGTCCATCGGGCTGACCGGCGGAGTCAGCGGCCTGGCCGGGAGCTTCATCGGCCTGAACTACTCGACCAACAACTTCCTGGGGCTGGGCGAGACGCTGTCGTTCAGCGCGGAGTTCGGCGACCGGCAGCGGAACTTCCTGTTCGGCTTCACCGAGCCGTATTTCCTGGACCGGCCGATTTCCGCGGGGTTCACGATTTTTTCATCGCGGTTCAGCTTCGACCAGTCGCGGGAGTCGTCGCTGTTGCTGGGGCGGCGGATCGAACTGGACCCCAACGCCACGCAGAACTACGACCAGAACAGCAAGGGCTTCACGATGTTCATGAGCTACCCGCTGCGGCGGTTCTCCTTCACGCGCGTGGGGCTGACGTATTCGCTGACCAGCAGCAATATCGCGGCGTTCAGCACGGCCTCGCGGCTGCTGTTTGAGAACGTGCAGTTCCGCAGCCTGGCCGGGCCGTCGTCCCTGGCGGGGATCCGCTCCAGCAAGATCCAGCCGACCATCAGCTACAACACCGTGGACCACCCCATCAACCCCACGCGCGGCAAAAGCTTCTTCTATTCGCTGGGGTTCGAAGGCGGGCCGCTACAGGGCAACGTCAACACCTTCACCAACGTATTCGAGGGGAAATACTTCCGTCCCATCAACAAGGGGCGCAACGTGCTGGGCTTCCGGCTGCTGGGGTCGTTTGCCACCGGTTACGGAGGGCTGGCGCTGCCGCCCTTCAACCGCTTCTTTATGGGAGGCGAAGACAGCATCCGCGGTTTTGACATCCGCACCATCACGCCCGTGGCATTCGTTCCCATCCAGCAGAATGCGCAATTCTTCTACCTGGACCCCACGCGACTGGACGGCAACGGGAACCCGCGCCTGGCGCTGCTGTCCGTCCCCGTGCTGGACTACAGCATCACCTTCCCCGGGGGCGACCTCCAGGGAGTGGGGAACTTCGAGTACCGAATCCCGCTGGTGGGGCCGGTGGGGATGAGCCTGTTCTTCGACGTGGGCGTGAACGGCATCCTGCGGCGCGAGCAGTTGCAACTGGACCCGCGGGGCGTGGACCAATTGCGGCAGGCATTCCCGAATGCCACTATCAACGGCGTACTGGATCTGGCCCGCAAGACCAATTTCAATCCGCGGACATCCGCCGGAATAGAGTTCGTGGTGCAGTTGCCGGTGGTCAACGCGCCGTTTCGGATTTACTGGGCGTATAACTTCAACCGCTTGCGGTCGCAGATCGTCGAGCCGCGCGGGGATTTCTTCCTCGACGCTCAGTTACGCAATGCACTGCCGCAGGGCGTGTTCGAGACGCAGATCCAGCCGCAGATCAACAATGCCCTGGACGCAGCGGCGCGCCGCATCAACTATTTCGAACCCCTGCGTACGTTCCGATTCACGGTGAGCAGGACATTCTAGACTTTGCGAATTCCCGCAGCGGGCGGCAGGGAGCGGAGCAAGGGAACTGGCCAGCGGGAATCGAGAAACAGGAATTGGGAGGCAATTTGATGAGGTGGTCTGAATCTCAAACAGGGCTGCGGCGGGCCGGAACGTCCCGGGCCCCAATCAGCTTCTGCGTCCTGGTGCTGGCGCTGATGCTGGCGGGGTGCGGGAGCAACGGAGGGGGCGGCGGCGGAGGCACTGGCGGAGTCACCGTGACCGTCGCGCCGGCCAGCGCATCCGTGCCGCTGAACCAGATGCGCCAGTTCGGGGCCAGCGTGACCGGCGTTCCGAGCTTCAGCATAATGGCCACCACGGGAGCGGTCCGCGCATCCAACGTGGTCACCATCACCACCACTGCGGCGCACGGCTATACGGCCGGACAGATTGTGGTCATTTTCGGAGTGCTGGACGCCAGCTTCAGCGGCACCTTTACAATTGTGGCCGTCCCTTCCACCACAACGTTCACCTACGCGCAGCCCGGCGTGGACGCCTCGAGCGGCGGTGGCAGCGTTTCGCGCACTTCCGTGCGCTGGTTCGTGAACGACGTCGAGGGAGGAAACTCGACCAACGGGACCATTTCCACCACGGGCGTGTATACCGCGCCCGCGGTGATGATTCCGCCCACCACCGCAAATATTACCGCCACCGGCGCGGTGCGCATGTCCAACCTGGTGACCATCACCACCACCGCGGCGCACACCTACATGGTGGGCCAGATTGTCACCATCCTCGGGGTGACCGATACCAGCTTTGTGGGCACCTTTGCCATCGCCACGGTCCCGTCCACGACTACCTTCACCTATGTGCAGGCGGCGGCAAACGCCAATAGCGGCGGCGGCACCGTCAGCTCATCCGCCGTGCGCATCAAGGCCACCAGCGAAGTGGACAGCACGGCCAGCGGGACGGCCGTGGTGACGCTGGACTCCGGGATCACCCTGATAGTCACGCCCGGATTCGCGTTCCTGGGCACCGGGAATATGCTCCAGTTCATTGCCACCAACACCGGGCCCACGATGACCGCCGTGAACTGGCTGGTGAACAACATTGCCGGCGGAAACGCCACGGTGGGGACCATCAGCCCCATGGGTGTGTACATGGCTCCGGCCGCCGTCCCCAGCCCCGCGACGGTCACCATCACGGCGCAGGCCGTGGCCGATCCCAGCAAGACAGCCTCTGCGGCGGCGACGATTTCCGCAGCCATGGCGCCGACATTCACGGGGCTGAGCCCCACGACGGTGGCCGTCGGCACCGGCCCGCAGGATTTCTATCTCGCTGGAACCCTGTTCGTGACCACCACCGAGGTGTACATCAACAATGTGCTGGTGCCCAACGCGGTGACCGCAGTCACGGCCACGCTGATCCGCGTGCGCGTGCCGGAGTCCTTTTTCACCACCGCGGGCACGTTCCCTGTGGTGGTGTCCGAGCAGGGCGGGGTGAACCCCTCGATGCCCATTAACCTCAATATTGTGGCCGTACGGCCGGCGCTCATCAGCACCTCGCCGGACGGCGCGGCACAAGGTTCGGCGACAGTCACCGTGCAATACACCGGGGGTTACTACGGCACAGCGACCACTCCCGCTGTGAACGCGGAATTCAACGGTTCGCCGCGCGCCGCCACGGTCGCCAGTTCCCGGCAACTGGACGTGGTCATCGGAGCCGGGGACCTGGGAACAGCCGGACTCTTCTCCGTGGGTGTGCGCAGTGCCGCAAATGCAACGCTGGTTGCTGCCGGGAACCTGGCAGTGCAGCCGGCCGGGGCCAATGCGCCGTCGGTGGTCGGCACAGTTGCAACCCAGGGGACGATGCCGTCTTCGGTGGCGCTGAATACCGCGACGGGAATCGCCGTGGTGGCCAATCGCGGCTCTGGCACTGTGCTGCAGATTGACCCTGGCACGGCCAGCGCCGTGGGCACGCCCATAACTGTCGGCACGTCGCCCACGGGTGTGGGCGTGGATAGCGCACGCAACCTGGCGGTGGTTGCCAACAACGGCAGCAACAACATTTCTGTGGTGGATCTGGCCACCGGGATGGTGACGGCAACAATCCCCTCGCCGCCGTCGCTGACCGTGGCCATGATGCCGCTGACGCCAGTCTCGGCAGCAGCCAATCCCGTGACGGGGCTCGCCGTAATTGCCAATGCCAGCACGGACCGGGCGACGGTCGTGGACCTGGCGACGAACACGGTTCTGGCCACCGTGCCCGGTGTGGGCACGGGCGCCAACCCGGAAGTGGGAATCGATACGCGCCTGAACTGGGCGCTGGTCACTCCCGGCGGCGCGGGAACGCTCTCCATCATTGACCTCGGCAGGCAGAACACCATCACGGCCACCGGCGCCGTGCGCGCGGGCAATACCGTGACCATCACCACGGGTCAGAACCACACCATCACCGCGGGACAGATCGTGACCATTTCTGGCGTGACCGATGCCAGCTTCAACGGCACGTTTACAGTGGCCACGGCGCCGAGCAGCACTTCGTTCACGTACGCGCAGACTGCCGCGGACGCGATGAGCGGGGGTGGCGTGGTGCGGAATCCGGGCGTGCTGGCCACGCTGGCAGTGACGGCCAACATCCGCGGCGTTGCGGTGAGCAGCGAGACCTCGCGGGCGTTCCTGGCTGACACCACACCGCAGGCGGCCAATGCGCTCATCTTCAGCCTGCTGGATCAGACCGTTACTCCCGTCAACGTGGGCGCGGGGCACACGGCGACAGCTATCAACCCGCTTACCGACGCCGGTGTGATCGTCAATCCCGGCGGGAATTCGGTCACCGTTGTCGGGCTGCGCAACCCGCCGTCGGTGGGCACGCCGATCGCCGTGGGCGCGGGCCCGCGCGCCGCGGCCATAGACCCCGGGGCCAACCTCGCCGTGGTGGTGAACGAAACCGACGCCACCGTGAGCATCGTGAACCTGGGAGCAATCCGTTCGCCGCACATCGTCCAGACCTCGCCGCTGGCCACGTTCACCTCCGGCACGGATTTGACCCTGAGCCTGACAGGCTTTGGCTTCACCGCGGCGTCCAGCGTGCGGCTGGATGGCACGGCCATCGCCACTGCGTTCGTCAGCCCCCGGCAGCTTACGGCCACAGTGCCCGCGGCGATGCTGGGCAGTGCCCGGCGATTCGTCGTGGAAGTGCTGGAAGCCGGCAATGTCTCCAATGTGAGCGACCTCACAGTGATTCAGGCCGTGGCCGTGGGAACGGCGCCGCGCGCCGTGGCCATCGACCCGGACCGCGACATCGCCATCGTGGCCAATAGCGGGTCCGACAACATTTCGGTGGTGGACCTGAACACTGGGATTGTGGGTAGCACGATCGCTGTGGGCGACAACCCGCAGGGCGTGGCGGTGATCCCGCGGTTGGGACGCGCCGTGGTCACCAACCGGGGAAGCGACAACGCTTCGCTCGTGGACCTGGTGGGCGGCACGGTCACCAGCACGGTCACGGTGGGAGACGAGCCGCTGGGCGTAGCCATCAACCCGGATACGGCGACGGCGGTGGTCGCCAATTCCAATTCGGCCACGGTGAGCTTGTTCTCCGCAGCTACCGGAGGTACGGCCACAGCAGTGAGCGTGGAGATCCGGCCGACTGCCGTGGCTGTGGATCCCATCCGGGGACTCGCCGCGGTGACCAACACGGCGTCAAACTCGGTCATTATGGTCAATATCACCGCCACGCAGACCGCAGGCCGCATCGGGAATATCCAGTTGCCCAACGGCGTGGCCTATGACCAGACCAGCGACCGCTTCGTGGTCATCTCCAGCCTGGGGAACAACCTGTTCATCATTAACGCCCAGACGCTGGGAGCCATCCAGGCGCGCGTGGGCATCAACCCGACCTCGGTGGCCAATAATACGAATAGCAGCACCCTGATCACCACAAACACCGCCAGCCAGACGATGACGGTGATGGATTTCGCCGGGCTGCGCGTGCGCAGCGTGATCAGTATGACCGCGTCGCCGCAGTTTGCCGTGGGAATCCATCCGCGCACCAACGTGGCGGTGATCGCCGACGAGGCCAATAACCGCGTCCTGCTCTT
>Ga0247727_10010604_pt1 | contig 16285 bp, 11 predicted proteins | sample WisWelCaveWW1625_FD_202498 | JGI IMG/M metagenome (GOLD analysis project Ga0247727, IMG submission 202498) | Biofilm microbial communities from Wishing Well Cave, Virginia, United States - WW16-25 | ecosystem: Environmental > Aquatic > Deep subsurface > Groundwater > Cave microbial mat | place... | reverse complement strand
GCAGGAAGTTGGTCAGGCCGTCGGCGGTCGCCTGATCTCGCCCGTAGAAGTTCATCAACACGAATCGATAGTCCGCGCCGAAGAGGTCACGGTCGCGACGCACCTTCTTGACGAGATTGAATTCGGTGCGGCGTTCGCGCGCCATGTCTTCCGCGTCGAGTGGATTGTCGCGCGGAATGGGTTGAGTAATCGCCGTGTTGATCGCCGGAAATCCCATGCGGTCCACCTGCGCGCCGCCGACGATCGTTCGAGCAAACACACCAATGTTCGTCTCGTCCCGGTGAAGCAGCCTGGCGGTCGGAATCTCAAGAATGACAGCCAGCGTGTTTGCAGTCGGGCCGAAGAAGTTCACAGCCGCCATGCCGCGGTCCGGCGACGCGCTCAGGCCGTCCAGGAAATTCCGGAATCCGATCGCATCAAAAAAGAACGGGTCGTCGAAATTACCCGCGCGAAACAGGCCGCCACCGCGAAGCGGCAGGTTCTGGCCCGTGTTGCCGCTTGCCAACACCTTGCCCGAACTCTGCTGACGCAGCCGCACCGACTGAGTGGCGCCCGGCTCGCCGAAGTTCACGCGAAACGTGATGTCCTCTTTCGCATCGCCGTCGTTGTCGATCTTGATGTCCAGAGTGACATCAACATCAAAAACATTTGGCGTGCCGATGCCGCTCGTTGCGACATTCGTGAACGGGCTCATTGTGACCACGATCACGGTGTTGTTCGCGTTCGTGGGGGACCTGAAGAGGAAGATGTCGTTGATGTCCGATCGCCGCGCTTCCGCGAGCATGTCACCGGCGCTTCCGAAAATCGGCCCGTCGCGATGATCGGCCGCGACTCCCCACAATGCCGCTCCCGCAATCGCCGCAATCCCAACTGCCAGCCACTGTAACTTGCGTGCCATCGGTGGTACTCCTGTTGCGCCTCGGTGAAACGAATTGTGAACCGAACGACCCCCGCTCCCAAGTATTTGGAGAGCGACCGATAGCTTACAGGGTACCTGACGAAACGCAAGAGGCTCTTGAGTCTTGCTTGTCGCCGTGTTGGAGCGACTGACGTTACCAGTCAAATCAGAATTGGCGGTGGTTAGTTTCCCGATGTGCCCATGAGGACGCCGGGGTCGACGCCGCGCCCGAGCGGAGTGAGGTCGCGCCACATGCGAATCCGGGGCGAGCTGCCACTCACGTCAATCACCGCCTCCAACCGCGCGACCGGGCCGCCATCCTCAAAGTACCCGATGACCTGAATCCGAAACATTTGGCTGCGGCCCGTGATGTACTGTTCGAACGTCTTGAATTGCTCCTTGGTCACGTGGCCGTCAACCAGCAGCCAGCCGTGATCCGTGGTGGACCAGTCGTTGCCGCTCGTCGTGCCGGAACTCGGCTGGCCGGAAACGATCGCATCCGCGATGTCCTCGGTGATGCCGGGCAGCGCGAGCAGTACTTCGCGCGGAGCGACGTTGCAATTGATTCGGCCGAAAGATTCCGTGTCTTTCGTCGTTGTCGTGCGATCGAGCAGCGTGTCGAGATACTCGTCCATCGTGTCGGTCGTGAACGGACTCTTCGTGTTGACTGGCGTCTGCTGGCCGGCGACCTCGAGGGCGACGGTGGCGTCGATCAAGTCGAGGACCGATTTGATTTCAAATTGAGCGCCGTCCGTCGCGTCCATGCCGGCAATCGTCTTCTCGGGAGTGGTTGACGGCTGACCGCCAGAGCCGCCTTGCGATCCTTGGCCCTGCGACGAGTTTTGACTCTGCGGCGCAGCGCCGCCTGCACCGGCCTGATTGTTTTGACCGCCCTGGTTTTGGCTGGCTGTATCTTGCGCCTGGTTTTGATTGGATTGCCCGCCCTGGTTCGCTACGCCGAACAGCCGGTAGGCGACGATAAACTTCGCGCGTTCCTCGCCGAAATCCGAATCGGCGGCGAGCGTGTCGTACAGCGTTTCCAGGTCATTCGAATTCAAATTGATGCGTGGCGCGCCGAGATAATCCGAGTTCGACTCGCGGCTGTAGATCGTGAGGTACGGCAGCCAGCCGCGGTCGAGTTCGCCGTTGCCGTCGTCGCTGGGCGCGCTCTGCTCGCCGTCGTCTTCGTTCGGATCGAGAATGCCGTTGTGATTGGCGTCTTCGCCGTAGAGCAGCCGCGGCGTGACGCCGGCAACTTGCAACAGGTCGTCCAGCGAATTGATCGGGCCGTTCTTCGCGCGGTACGGCGGATTCAGCGACTGGTAGTAATCGCTCTCGGCGCCGTACGGTCGCGGCTCATCGTCGGAGTCGATCCAATCGAGGATCGCGTCGGCGATTTCCGGCGTCATGTTGGGCAGGTAGAGCAGCGGGTTCGTGCCGCCCGCGCTCGTGCCCGAAGCCGGGCCGCCGCCCGTGCCCGTGCCGCCGTCGCCGCCCGCGCCCGATCCGGCCTGATTGCTCTGTGACTTCGCGAGATCGAGAGCCCTGCTCAAATTGATCTTCGCCGATTCGTCGATCAGGCCAAAGCGGATGCCCGTGCTCGAATCGAATGAATCTGCGCCGGCCACGATGCTGAACCGCGAGCGCTCGCGCGGGTGCAGCGCCGATTGGTCCGTACACAGTTGCCCGTGGAACATCGCGGACGAATCGTACAGGTCGGTGCCAAGCACGCCGTTGAGCTTTTGGTCCATCAAGATCGCGGCGGCGTATTGCACGCCCGAATCCGCCGCCGCGCGGGCCTGCACCTGCCGGCCGTACGCCTGCGCCGCGCGGGCCTCCATGTTCATCAGTTGCACGAAACTGTACGCGCCCAGCGCGAGCATCGCGACGACGACCAGCACGATGAGCAGCACGACGCCGGTGCGGCGGGAACGACGAATTGCACTTGGCAATCTGCTATGTTTTCGCAATTCATGCATCACAACTCCTCCGACGAACTGCTCGAGTCCGAATCGGGCACCCACGACGAAATCGGAATCACCATCGAATAGGTGGGCTGCCAGGTTGATTGCCCGCCGGTGAGACCCATCTGCGTTTCGAGTAATTCGTCGGGCGGCTGCAGGCTGATCGTCACTTTGATCGCGCGGGGCGGCGCGAGCGGCGTGTCCACGCCCCAACTGTCGAGCCAAGTCGCCGTCGAGTCGTCCCAATATTGAAACTGAACGAGCGACAGGTCGTCGCCCAAGAAATCGGTCGTTGCTCGAAAATCGGACTCGTCCGAACCGGTGTCGAACTGCTCGGCGGCGACCGCGGCCACCTCGGTGCGAGCCAAACTGAGCCGCTGCGTCCGGCCTTTCGCGTCGGGTCGCGTGGTCAAATACGTAGCCGAGTAACTCACGCGCACGACGTTCGACGCGCGGGCCACTCCGCCGCCCAGGGCGGAAAGCTCCGCGCCGTCGAGATCGGGCCGGTAGTCGGCGATGTAGAGCTGCACCCAATCGGCGCCGCCGAGCACGCCAAACGCGTCGCTGTACGCGCTGGGCGTCGTCGTCGTCGCGCTCGCTGACGACGATGTGCCGGCGTCCGCGGTTGAGCCGCCCGTCGTCGCAGCGGCGCCGGCCGTCGCGGTGCCGCTGCCCGACTGATTCGTCACGCCCGACGTCTGCGTCGATTCCGTCGCACCGGATGAAGAGCCGCCCGAGGACGAATCCGTCGGCGGGGCTGGCGGCTGCGCGATGACCGCACGCACATCTTTGGAGATTCGCTCCACGATCGCGCGGGCGGTTTGTGCTCGCATCACCTGTTCCGGCCCGCGCTGTGCGAACGTAAGGTGCATTCTGAGCGCGGCGTAAAGTGCCGCAAGCAACACGAGCGACAGCGACGACGCGAGAATTACCTCGAGCAACGTGAATCCGCCGCGGCGAATTCGCGGTGTACCGCCAGCAGTGCGTGGTGATTCGTGTTTGGTCATTGCGCGTCTGGTCTCTCAATTATCCCGAGCCGCCCGTGCCGTCTGAACCACCGGTCGTTCCGCTCGATGTGTCGCTGGTCGATTCAGCGGCGGCGGCGGCCGCCTCGGCCGCGATCGCGTCCAACTCGGCGGCGTATGCCGGGTCGAACAGCCAGCGGCTCAGCGTGAACTCGACGCCCTCGCGATTCGTCGCCAACTCGCCGGTGGCCGACGGAAACACGCTCACGCTGACCCACTTCAGTCCGTCAACCGGCCCGTCGGAAGTTGCAAGCTGCCACTGCCAGGCCGGGTCGTCGGCAAATGTGTCGCCGCTCGTGCCCGTCAGCGTGACGATACCGGCGACGATCTCGCCCATTTTCGATTCCGCGAGCATCACGGCCCGCGTCTGAAGTTGCGAGTGCTCGGCGAAGCGCACGCCCAGCGCGACGAGCTTCGAGACCACGGCGACCGAGCCGACGAAAATCGCCAGCGCGATGATGACTTCCAGCAGCGTCAGTCCGCGACGTGTGATCATCGGTCACCGTCCTCCCCGCGTCTCGCGGCTGCGGCTCGGTGCTGCGATCGCATTGCCCGATTTACTCGAGGCCGTCGTCGTCACGGTCAAGCCGGCCGCGGCGGCGTCCTCGGCCGACAGTGCCGATGAAACGGTGATCGAACCGGTGAGGGCTTGCACGTTGACTTCAAGGTAGTGCCCCGTGCGATTGGCAATGCGAATGACGGCGTCGCGGTCCACGGAGCCGTCCGGCTCGAACACGAGCGGCGGCGCGACGTCGCCCAGTTGCAGACCAGGAATCTGTAGCGCGGCCATGCTCCGCGCCGTCACCGCGGCCAGCCCGCTCTTGTGCCGCGCAAGCATGTTGCTCGCCGCGACGCCGTCCGGCGACGACAGCCCGGCTGTGCCGTCGCGCGACGCGGACGACAGGCCCATGCTCGTGAGCGGCTCGGACAGGTTCACCGACAGGAATCGAAACTCGCGGTTGTCGTCCCGGTTGTTTAGCTCGAAATAGTGCCGGTCGTACGCGTCGCCGGAAGCCGCGGCCGACGCACTCGAGGTCGTGCCGTAGCTGTGCAGTCCTTGACTGATATTGAGCGCCTCGCACGCCCACGTCATGAACTGATCGTCTTCGGGCCGGAAGCTGAACGCGTACGGCACGCCGGTCTCCATCGCCTGAAGTCGCGTTTGCGTGAGCCGGTGTTGCAGGTCTTCGCCCGCCCGTTCCATGTGGTACACCGCAAACGACCCGCCGACCGACGGGATCAAGATGGCCGCCGCAATGCCGATCAGCGCCAGCACGAGGATGATCTCGATCAGCGAGAAACCGGCGAAGAGTGAGTGGTGATTGGTGAGTGGTGAGGAGGAAGAAACGCGGAGTGCAGAACGCGGCGTGCGGAGTGCGGAGTGCGGAACGTGGAGTGAAAGCTGCGCTGGGTCTTCACTCCGCATTCCGCGCTCTGCATCCCGCGTTTCCGATCTCATGCGATTGGCCTTTCCCTCGCGGCCTCTTACTGCTGCACCTCGTCCTGCAGCACGTCGTCGGCCGAATTCGGCTGGCCGTCCGGTCCGAGGGAAAAGATGCGCGGCTTGCCTCCTGCCTGCGGTTCGTACACGAATTCGTTTCCCCACGCATCTTTGGGCATCTTCTCCAGATACGGGCCGGACCATCGCGAACCGGCCTGCGGATTCTCGACCAACTGGGCCAAGCTCGCGGGGTAGTCTTGCATGTGTAATCGGTAGAGATCGCACGCACTGTAGATCAGGCCGATCTGGCCGCGCGTGGTGTCGATGTTTGCCCGGTCGCGCACGCCGAACATGTACGGCGCGACCATGCCGACCAACAGGCCGATGATCAGCAGCACGAGCAACACTTCGAGCAGCGTGAACGCCGCGCGATTTCGACCTCGATTCAGTTCTCGCTTCATGGTGGACTTCCTCCAAAAGTGGCACGGAGCGTCGCGGCCCCGTTGGGTAATCACAGCGTAATCACATCAGGGAACTCATTCGGAACACCGGCAGCAGGATGGCGGCGATCACGACCAGCGTCACGCCGGCCATCAACAACAACAGGATCGGTTCCAACAGGCGAACCATCAAGTCAATGTGCCGCGTCGTGCGCCGCTCCGTCGCCTCGGCGATGTTCACGAGCACGTTGTCCAAGTTGTTCGACTCCTCGCCGACCGCGATCATCTCCACGACGTCCACGGGGAACTGTCCGGACGCGCGGAGCGGCGCGGCCAGCGTCGCGCCCGACGACACGTTGTCCGCGGCCTTGTTGATCGCCGCGGAAAGAATTCGATTGCCCGTCGAGTCTTTGGAGATGCGCAAGGCCGTCAAAATCGGAATGCCGTTCGTGAGCATCGTGCCCAGGATGCGGCTGAACCGCGCGATCGCCAGCCCGCGCCATATGTGCCGCATGCCGGGCGCCCACAACTTGAACCGGTCGATGGCCAGCCGCCCCTGATCGCTGCGCACCATTGTGCTGATCATCGTGATGCCGAGCACGATCGCTCCGGTCATCAGGATGTAGTGCGATTTGAGGAACGTGCTGGTCGCGAGCAGGTAATCAGTCAGCGGCGGCAGTTTGCCCGCGGCCCGCATGCGATCGAAGATCGGCTCGAAGCGCGGCACGAAATACAGCAACATCACGGTCAGCACCATGAACGTCACGGCGAGCAGGAACACCGGATACGCCAGCGCGCCGGCGACGCGCGACTTCAGATCCTCTTGATGGTCCGTGAACTCCGCGATCCGCCGCAGCACGTCTTCGAGGAATCCGCCCTCCTGCCCGGCCCGCACCATGCTCACGGCGAGTTCGTTGAACACGCGCGGATGTTTGGCCATCGCGTCGGCCAGGCTGGTGCCGTCGGCCACGTCGCCGCGCAGTTGCGTGAGCATCGCGATCAATGCCGGGTTCGCGCTCTGGCGTTCCAAGATTTCCAAACTGCGTAACAGCGGCACGCCGCTCCGCAGCAGATCGGAGAGCTGGCCGTACATCGTCGAGACGTGTCGACTCTTCACGCGGCCCTTGGAAAACCGGGCGATCGGCGCGGCCTTGGCCTCCGAAACTCGGACGGGAAACATTCGCTCGTCGGCCAGTTTCTGCAGCACTTCGCGCTGGCTCGCCGCCTCGATGACCCCGGTCACCGTGCCGCCTGCCATCCGTCGCGCGACATATTCGAACGATGCCATGCTCAGTTTCTCACCGGCAGGTGAGGGCCTGCCCAACGCCTGGGAAAGCCAGTACAGCTCGCCCGTCACAAAGAAGTTAAGCGCCGTTTCAATCCGCGGCGCTGCCGAAAAGTCCGTGGTGCGTCACTGCGGCGGCACGGCTTGGATCACGCCGGGAGGTGGCCCCGCGGGCTTCGCGCCGGACTCGCCGGTTGCCTGGCCGTTCGTGTTCGGTCCCGTTTTGCCCATCGTGGACAACGCCTTCTGCAAGCCGTTCGTGTCGATCGGGCCACCCAACCGAACGACGTCCACGACGCCACGCGACCGGCCAGCGGCCGTGTCCAATTCATCCGCCATCTCGCCAATGATCGTCATCAAGTCTTTCGGCGCCGAAACCGTCAACGTGTTCGAGCGGTCGTCCACACCCATCGAGAGCAAGCCCTTGAACTTCCGCGCGTTGTCCTTGTCTCCGTCACCGAAGATGTACGTGTTGCCGTACATGGAACGGCCCTGATCTTGCGGCTGTTGCGGTCCAGCCTTGACCATCGACTTGTCGTTCGGACTGAGCAAGTCGCGGAACACGTCCTTGATCACCTCGGCAACTTCCCTGGCCGTCGTGTACCGGAAATAGAGCTGCTTCGTGACCCGCACGGAATTCGAATCGGGTCGCACGCCTTCGTCGTACAATTCGATGAGCCGCTCGATTTCGACCAACTGCGCGGGATCGGCGTTTTGCACCAGGATTGTGTTCGTGACCGAGTCGTGAATGAATTTGAGTTGCTTGCGTTTCGACAGCCGGCCCCGCGCCTTGTCGTCGGATCGGGAACCGGGGCCGAAGCGGTAGTACCAATACCCGTCATCGAGAATTGGTGGCTTCTTCGATGCTCCATCTTCCTTGAACACGTCCTCGAGCAGGTACGCCACGTCTTTGGCCAGCGTGTGCTTCAGGTAATAGAGCTTTGACGTGATTCTCTGCGGCGAGATTTGGGCCAGCAGTTCTTCGAGTCGATCGAGCGCTTCAGTGTCTTGCGACGAGATCACGAGCCCGTTTGGTCCGACGGAGACCGCGATGGGCGGCGGCTCGGCGGGCATGTCGCGGCTGCCCGGCCGCTGCGGGCGCGGACGCAGCGACTCGTCATCACCGGCTTCGCGCGCCGGCAAATTGACGGGCGGCGGAGTTTGAGCCGGCGCCTCGTCGACAAATTCAGCAACGTCCGCTTCAGCCAACGCGACGCCGTTTGAGACATTCGCAATCGCGCGATCGTTTCGGCCGCTTCGCGTCGAATCGGTCTTTCTCAGATCGAGCGAGCGCGAGCGCGGCGGATCCGGCCGGTCCTCGTCGCTGCCCGGCTCCGACGCGCCGTTCGCGTCGATCTTCAACGGATTCGGCGCGATCGTCGGCCACGCGTTCTTCAGCCGATCGAGCAACTTCTGCGTGTCGCCCGGCGTCGTCGGCACTACGCGCACCGTGCGACTGCTCCGGTCCGCCGCGGGCAACTCGCCGAGCTTCACGAGCAACTGACGAATCTCCGCCAACTCGACGTCGGTCGCGCGAATCAGCAAACGATTCCGCTCCGTGTCCGGCTCGACCTGCATCTGGCCGCCCGACTCCTTCTGTTGCGACCGCGACGGCGGCTGATAGCCAAAGTCGTAGAAATACGACCGGTTGTTCGAGTTCGATTTTTCCTCCGGCGGACCCTTCATCAAATACTCGATTGAGCCGGCGGCCATTTCCGCGTCGAGCACGTGCAGTTGAATTACCTCGAACTTTCGCCCCGTGCCGTCGATCTTCGTCACCATCGCTTGAATCGTGACGTGATCGAACGGCGTGGCGAACGCGATGATTGACTTCGAGCGATCGTCCACTTCGAGCCGCGTTTGCGGATCGAGGCCGGCCAGATCTTCGAGCACCTTGACGAGTGCCGCGGGATCAACCGCCGTCACGTGGTAGGTGCGGAGACGCGGCAGGTTTGCCAGGATCGATTCCGACTTGTTTTGCGGCAGGTCCATCGCTTTGACGGCTTGCTCGATGATGCTCATCTTGTCCGGCGGCGCGTTGGCGAGGATGCTGTTTTCGCGCTTATTGATGGCCAGAAAGATTTTCGAGTCGCCTTTGGCCCCGGCGCCGTGCGGGCCGCCCGGCGGCTGACCCGGTTGGCCGCCCATCATGGCCATCTGTTGCTGCTGCATCATCGCCATTTGTTCGGGGTTCATTTGCGGCTGCGGCGCGGCGGCCGCGGCCTTGGCCGATTTCAGGCCTAAGAGCGTGTTCAACGTTTCGAGCGCGTCGGTCGCGCGCACGAAGCGCAGCTTGAATTCGCGCACTAGATTTTCCCGGCCGCGGTCTGATTGCTCGTCGGCGAGAAAGTCGCGGATGCGCCGCAAGTTGCCGGCCGTTTCAAGCACGTCCAGCCGGTTCGTGGTCTTGAGCGCGGTGATGGTCGCGTGCGGGCTGAGTATCGGCTTGAGTTCCTCGGCCGTCGATTCGGCGACCAGCGAACTCAGTTCAAGAATGCACTTGACGAATTCATACGTGCCCCGTTCGTCGAGTTCGTTCGGATGCACGCGCGGCACGAGGCTCTTGTCCATCTTTTCGAGCTTCACGACCAGCAACACTTCGCCGTCGCGCAACAGCGTGAAACCCTTGCCGAGCAGCGTGGCGTTGCACAAATCCACGACCTGGTTGACGGAGTACCGGCCGCGCGTGGTGAGCGAGAAAAAACCCGGCGGGACTTCTTCCATCTGCAGGCTCAGGCCCGAGACGTCAGCGAGCCATTCCAGCACGTCTTCCCAATCTTGGCCCTTGAAGCTGAACGAAATCTTGCCGGTGTCGTCGGGCTTCGCGTTCAGTTCGGCAGGGTCCGCGGGTGCCTGTGGCTTGCGGCGCGGCCGGCCCGGCTCGGCCACCTTCTTTTCCGTCTTCGCGCCAGGCTTCGCATCGGGCTTGCCCGGCTCCTTCGGCTGCTCGCCCGGTTTCGGCGTTTCGGCCTTTCGTTCGCCCTCGGGCGGCTGTCCGACCAGCGGAAGATTCTTGTAGGCCGGCGCGGGAATCTGCGGCGCCTTCTTTTCGTCTTGGGCGAAAAGGGTCCCGAGCGATGAAATGACAACGGGAAAAACGACGAAGCCGACCAGGATTGTGGCGCACCGGTTCAGTGGATTCATGGTCACCCTCTGGATGTGTCACAACTGGCGGGTCGGAAGGCCAGGACACATCGTTCCATCTTGGCCAGAGTGCGGCCAGATATCAAGCGCGAGAAGTGCGCAAGCGGCGCGGAACGGGCCGGATGTGCCGGCGGTGCGAATCGCTCGGCAGCAAGCTGGAATGAAAATGCGGCTAACTTGCTCGGGCACGCGCCCGAGCAAGTCAGCGGATTCATCTCAAACCAAGGCCGAAATTAGCGGTCGGTCTTCTTCTTCGTTGGTGCGCCGTCGCCACCGCCGCCGGGACGGCCGAACTGCGGTTGCGGGAATTCGAATTTTTTGCCCTGCATCTTTTCCCAGTTCGTCTTCTGGTCGGCAGTCAGGACCGCGAGCAGGTCGGTGTTCACCTTTTCGCGCTGTTCGCGCATCTTGGTGAAGAATTCGCGGCGTTCTTCGTCCGACATGTTTTGGAAGTTCTGAAATCCGCCGCCAGCGCCCTGCGGCCGTCCGTCTTCCTGAATCTTCTTGATCTTGTCGCGTTGTTCTTGGGTAAGGCCGAGTTTCTTCGCGATGTCGTCGCGGTTGAACGCAACCACATTTTCTTGTTGCAGGCGCAACTGGCCCAGCCGCTCCACCTGCTTCGGTTCGAGGATCATGTTCACCATTTCCTCGGACTTCTTCGCCATCTCTTCGCCTTTTTTGCGCATCTCGTCGAAGCGCTTCTGGCGCTCTTCCTGGCTCAGGTTTTGAAATTCCTGGAAATTGCCGCCACCGGCGAACAAGTTGCGGCCCTGTTCGCGCAGATCGGCGACCATGTCCTCGATCAGGCCTTTCTGTTCGTCCGTGACAGCCAGCTCTTTTTGCACTTCGGGGCTGCCAAGCAGCATGGCTCCGCCGCCCTGCTGGCCGAATCCGCCAGGACCAAAACCGCCTGGGCCTTGTCCGAAACCGCCGCGGCCTTGGCCTTGGCCGCCGCCTTTCTTGGTGTCCTGCGCCTGGGCCACCGTCGCGGCCAACACCAGAATCAAACCGCTGCACCAGAATGTGCGTCGCAACATGGGTCACACCACCTTTCAAAAAAGACGTGACAGCTTCGCCGGCGCGGGCCTCGGCCGCCTCGGTCAGCTCAAGTCACCCTTGGTTACTCGCAAAACTTCCGACACGGTTGTCTGCCCCGCAAGCACTTTGCGCCAGCCATCCTGACGCAACGTGATCATGCCATCATCCAATGCCTGCTTCAAAATCACCGTCGAGCTGGCACGCTCGACCGTCATGTGCCGCACCTTCTCGTTCGCGACGAGCAGTTCGAAGATGCCGAGCCGGCCGCGGAAACCGATGTTGCGGCACGCGCGACAGCCGGCGCCGCGATACAGCACAAAATCGCCCGGCGGCCGCGGAAAGTCCGGCGGCAAGTCGTCCGGTTCCGGGTGATACTCCTGCTTGCAGCCGTGGCAAATCTCTCGCACCAGCCGCTGCGCCATGATCGCCTCGACCGTGCTTGCCACCAGATACGGCTCGATGCCCATGTCCACCAGTCGCACGAACGCGCTGGCCGCGTCGTTCGTGTGCAGCGTGCTGAAGACGAGGTGCCCGGTGAGCGACGACTGAATCGCCGTTTCAGCCGTTTCGAGGTCGCGGATTTCGCCGACGAGGATCACGTCCGGGTCGTGCCGCAAAATGCTGCGCAATCCGGCGGCAAACGTCAGGCCGATCCGCGAGTGCACCTGAATCTGATTGATGCTCTCCAGGTGATACTCGACCGGGTCTTCGACCGTGACGATCTTGATCGTTTCGTCTTGAATCTCGCGGAGCGCCGAATAGAGTGTGGTCGTCTTGCCGCTACCGGTCGGGCCGGTGACGAGCAAAATGCCGTGCGGCCGCTGGATGAGTTTTTGAAACGTTGCGTACGTGTCTTCGGCCATGCCCAGCCGGCGCAGGTCGAACTGCGAGCCGCCTTTGTCCAAGAGCCGCATCACGATGCCCTCGCCGTGCAGCATCGGGATTACCGAGACGCGGACGTCGATTTCGCGGCCGTGCAGTCGCAGTTTGATGCGGCCGTCCTGCGGCAATCGCTTCTCGGCGATGTTCATCCGCGCCATGATTTTCAGGCGGCTGATCATGGCATTTTTGAAGCGGTCGATTTCCGGCGGCATCGGCTGGCGGCCGAGCATGCCGTCCACGCGATAGCGAATCTTCACGCCGGCCTCGTGCGATTCGACGTGTACGTCGCTCGCCCGCTGCTCGATCGCTTCGAGCAGGATTTCGTTCACGAGGCGCACGACCGACGGCTCCTGCGCCTCGGCCGCGAGTTCGCCTTCGACCTTATCCGGCACGTCGAGGATTTCCAAATCTTCGCGCTCGGCCACGAGCTGCTCGACCGTCTCGCCGCCGACGCCGAAGTGCTGTTTGACGAGGCGGTCGATTTCGCGGGCACTCGCCAGCACGGGCTCGACGTGCAGCCCGGTCATCGCCTCCAATTCATCGAGCGCGTAAACAGCAAACGGATCGCTCGTCGCGACACGCAGCGTGCCATTCGATCGCGCGATCGGAAACACCGCCTGGCGATAAATCACCTTGGCCGGCACCGCCGACAGGGCATTCGGATCGATTTGAAGATTCGCCAGCTCGACGTACTCCATGCCGAGCGACTCGGCCAACGCCTCCAGCGCGGTCGCTTCGTCCACCACGCCCATGTCCACCAGCACCAGGTGCAGCGGGCGGCCCTGCGTCAACGCCGGCGTTCGACGCGCGTCCGCAAGCTGGCCCTCGTTCACCAGCCCCTTGTGAAGTAGAATTTGAGCTACGTCCATTGCGTTGACCGTTGTTGCATTCGGTTCGGACCAATCGGCGAGACGAGCCTTTCGGGACGACCAGCGATTATCGCCGGTCCGGCAGCCAAAAGACAACCATTTTATGCCGCTTTGTTGAGACGTTCGTTGCGGAATTTCGATCGGGCGTGCTACGACTTGAACCAACCCGTTAATAACACGCCGCCATCGGCTGCGTCTCGCCTCGATGCGGCCCTTAATTCGGGCCTGTTTGTCCTAAGCGCCGTCGGAATCGTTGGCGCTTTCTAAAAATAGACCGAGGCAGCCGGGCCGTTGCGGCTACTGAGCGAGACTTTGGCAGTGCGAGTGTGTTAGATTCAGTAATCTAATTTGGCCCGAACTGCGGCCAAACATTGCAGAGAGACTCCGCACGAGGATTTCACGATGCGATGGAATCGGATTTTGTTGTCGCTTGTCGCGGCCGCATTCGTCGGCCTCGCTGCCGTCCCGGCAAATGCTCAGTCACTTTACGGCACCGCGCTGGATCGCTTCGACGCCAATAAGGACGGCAAGATTTCGCGATCGGAGGTTCCCGAGGCCTACCGCGGCATGTTTGACCGAATCGCCGGTCAATTCAAGCTCGATCCCGAGAAGACGTACGACCGCAAGGAACTGGAAGAAAAACTCGGCGTGACCACATCGAACGGTTCACCGAGCGGTTCGTCCAGCAGCAGTTCACGCGGGCCATCCAGTAGCTCGCGCGGGCCGTCCGGCGGCTCAAATGCACCATCGCGCGGCACGTTCGGCTCGCGCGAGCCGCGACGCGGTTCGCGGCCGAGCGGCCCCAACGGATCAGGCGGATCGAGCGCCTCGCGTGGCAACGGCAAGCAGTTCCGCGCACTGGATGAGTTGCCGTCAGAATATTCAAACCTCGACAAAGACGGCGACGGCCAGATCGGCCTGTACGAATGGCCGAAGAACGATATCGCGCGGTTCCTGTCGCTCGATCTGAACGACGATGGATTCCTTACGTTGAACGAATTGAAGAAGCCGTCGTCGCGAAGCGAATCCAGAGAGTCAAGCGGCGACAAGGATGCGAGCAAAGATCAGAAACCGGCCGAGGCGGAATCGAAAGAGGCGCCGCCGGAACAAGCGGCCGAACAAGCCGCGAAATGATCGGCAGTCCCAGGGTCGCCGCGCTGAAGCGTCTGCGTCAATCCACCTCAAACTCATGCCGCCGCGTCGGACGGCGGCAACTCGTTGCCGCCCGGCGACAGTGCCGCCGCCAGTTGCCCGGAGAAAACGGCCGTGCGCACAAACACGACGACGCTCAGAATCATGGTTGCGACGATCAACACGAAACCGATCGTGTCGGGCGTCGCCGCCGCCGAAGGTTGCGACCATTCCACAGGATTGAACCCCCAAATCTCCGCGCCCAACCACGCGAATGCGCCGAAGACGATTACTAGGCCGGTAATTTCAGTTTGATACGTGATGTCGGATCGCTCCACGGCCTCTGCCGCGTCCGCCGCGAGCACGGCGATCAGCCAGAGTTCAATCCATACAAGCGCCATACCGAGCCGGCGAGCGACGGCCACGGCGAACGGATCGGCGCCCGCCAAATTCATGATCATCATCGCCACGTCGGCGCCGCCCATCGCCAGCAGTGCCATGCTCGTTGCACGCCAGCGCGAGCCGACCGGCGCGATGTACAGACACACCCAGCCAGCTACCAAAACCGCCTGGAGCGCAAGATGGGTGAGTGCGAGTCCGAAATTGACCGGCGGCGAATCCAATTTCGACGCGTCGCCGCCGGGCGCGGCCGCGAGCGCCGGCACGAGTTGCGCGCCGAGTTCAAGGCAAACCGCCAGCGTCAGCCCCACGCAGCACAGCCCGAAACCCAACCGCAGCCGCGGGCGAAATTCCGCAGGCACGGCCGGCGGACTTGTATCCAGTTTCACTTCGGTCGTTGACATGGCAACTCCGCTCGTTACACGCAACTCACATCGCGGCCGATTATAGTCGGTTCATGCCCCGGTCTCGCAATGATTTTCGGGAACCGCGCGTCATAATCGAACTGCGTGCTACTGCTTGCTCGTCGCATACCGAGGAGTTTTGGAACGCGTCGTGCAAGCAAGCAGTGGCAGGCAACTTCACGTTGGCAACACGAACGGCCGCGACGGATCGAGTTGCGAGAATTCGCGTTGCACGGCTGTGGCCGCTGCCGATTGCGCGGCCGGCGCGTCCGCGCACGGGCTCCACAGCGCGACGCTCGGCTGGTGGCATAGTTGCCGAATGAGCGCGCGAGCTTGCCGCGCGGCCTCCGCGGCAAACGACTCGGCCTCCGTCACGTTCCCTGCCAACGGAAAATCCTGCCAGATCAACAAGCCCTCGGTCGATGCCAGATCGTAGATGCGTCGGCCGTGGACCTCGCCGGGCACGCGGCCGAGTGACAGGCCGTCGCAATTCGGCGCGACCGCGGCGACGAGGTTTTTCGCCGCCACGTCATTGAGGTCCGGCTCGCGTAACCGTGCCGCCAACTCGCTGATGTCGATCGGCGTGACGGCGAGGCGGCGGCCGTTCAACTCGCCCCAGTCCGCAGCCGGCTCGATGTGAAGCTGGCGGAATCCGACGCGGCACCGCCTCGCGTCGAGCGTCCGCGCGCGGCCGTGCAGTTCGACTTCGACGACGTACGTTCGCGGCAGCCCGAGATTCCGCGGCCACCATAGTTCCACGTCGTGCAGCTCGGCCCGCAACTCGAATGCGGCGCCGGCCGGCGACGCTTCAATTTTTGTGCCTGCAATCGGCCGCTGATCGGCCGTCAAGTCGAGACCGACCGGCCCAGCCGATTCGCCGACGACGCGGCCTGTAGTAATAATGACACCACGCGAGCCAGCAAGCTCCGCGCGAATCTTTACGTCACGCAGAAACGCGAACGAGCGGACCTCGAGCGCCACTTCGGCCCAGATGCCGCCGCCGTGTGGCACCGCGCCGGTCCCGCGCCAGCCGCGAATCAGCCGCCGAGCACGGTCGTCGGCCTCCGCTGGACAATCCACCTCAACGACCAACTCGTTGCGCGGACCGACGAGCGACGTGGCATCAAACTCAAACCGTTCGAAATAGCCTTCATGCCGTCCGAGCGGCGTTCCGTTCAGCGCGACGTCGGCAAAATAATCCAAGCCGTCAAACACCAACCACAATCGCTCGTCCGGCTCCCGCGCCCGCGGCGCGTGAAACGGCCGCCGCCAGCGAACACGACCGCGAAAACCATCGAGCGCCGTGCCGTTCCACGCGGCCGGAATCTTCATTCGCCCCGATGCCGGCAATTCGCCGGGCACATC
>Ga0247727_10010603_pt1 | contig 16288 bp, 15 predicted proteins | sample WisWelCaveWW1625_FD_202498 | JGI IMG/M metagenome (GOLD analysis project Ga0247727, IMG submission 202498) | Biofilm microbial communities from Wishing Well Cave, Virginia, United States - WW16-25 | ecosystem: Environmental > Aquatic > Deep subsurface > Groundwater > Cave microbial mat | place... | reverse complement strand
CGTAACGCCACGACGGAACATCCGCTCGGCATCCACCGCCCGGCCATGGGCCGTGTACACAACGCCCAGGAGATCCACCGAGAGGCCGAGGTGCGTGGGATGAGCCCCGGCCTGACGCTGAGCCACCACCAGCGCTCGTTCACCTATCGTCGCCGCTTCCAGATACCGCCGCTCCTCAGCGAGCTGCTGGGCTCGTAGGTAGAGGTCTCGCCAGCCCTTGGGCTCGGCCCAGAGGGGGGCCGGATGCAGCAAGACCACGAGGAGCAGAGCGACAATGGCTCGTGTCATGGCGTGGCCTACACGGCTCAGGCGGCTGCCCGATCCTGGGCGTGGTGCTTGACGTTCTTGCCCTCGACGAGATAGATGACATCCTCGGCGATGTTGGTGGCGTGGTCGGCGATGCGCTCCAGGTGGCGGCTCACGAGGATGAGGTTGACTGCGCGCGTGATCACCTTCGTGTCCTCCATCATGTAGGTGAGCAGCTCGCGGAAAATCTGGTCGTCGAACCGGTCCACCTCATCGTCCCCCTTGCAGACGGCGCGCGCCCGCATGGTGTCCTGGTGCACGAAGGCGTCCAGGCTCTCTTTGACCATCCGCTGGGCGACTTCCGCCATGCGCGGGATGTCGATGAGGGGCTTGAGCAGCGGCTCCTTGAGCAGCTCCAACGTCCGCTCGGCAATATTCACCGCCTGATCGCCCATCCGCTCCAGGTCGTTGTTGATTTTCAGTGCCATCGCCAGCAGCCGCAGATCACCAGCCTCCGGCTGATACAGGGCCATCGTCCGCAGGCACAGCTCATCGATCTCCATCTCCAGGGCGTTGATGGCGTCGTCGGAGGCGATCACCTGACGCGCCGCTTCGGCGTCGCGGCTGACCAGCGCCTTGACGGCCAGGCCGATGGCCGCCTCCGCCAGGCCTGCCATGCGCACCAACTCGTCCTTTACGTGGTTCAGTTCCAGGTCAACGTGTCGCTTCATCACACCCCCCCTTCATGATCCGCTCTGGTGCATCATCCGCCTCTCTCGCTTGACTGTCAATCCCTGGTACGCCTGGCGTGGCAGGTCTCGACTACCAGGCCTTCGCGTAGGGACCCTTTCGCATACCGGATCCCCGCCACGCCGCACGCGTCCATCCACTCCAGGAGCGTGACCGCCGTTGGGAGGGCGAGCGCTTGACGAGCGGGTTCAAGCCCTGGCAGACGCCGACGTTTGGTCGCCGTCGAGGTCTCCAGCCATCGGACCAAACGCTCCAACACGGTCGGGCGGATCGCTGGACCGATCGCCCCGAACTCTCTCGCCGCTGCGAGCACCTGCGCAATGGTCGCTGACCCTCCAAGGGCTTGCTGCCAGCGGTAGCGCCGTATGGACCGAGCGACCGGCGCCCACACCCGTCGCACGGCCTGCCGCAAGGCGCTCACCTCTCCGGCGCGCGGCGGATCATGGCGAATGAACTGCTCAGCCAATCGTGCGGCTCCGAGCGGACGGCTGACCGCATACCTTAATCGCCGGCCGCTGCCGAGCATCACTTGGGCGCTACCGCCACCGATCGTGATCACGAGCGTCGGCACAGAGAACCGATGCAGCCACCACATCCCCTGGTAGATGAGCCGCGCTTCTTCGGTGCCGCTGATCACGTGCAGTGGGAGGCCAAGCCGCTGCCGAACGCGCCGCGCAAACGCCCGGCCGTTGGCCGCATCTCGAACGGCGCTGGTGGCCACTGCCGCCACCTGATCTGAACCGTACCGCTGAAGCATGGCGGCGTAGCGATCCAACACCGCGAACGCTCGTCGGATGGCTCGCGACGTCAGGCGGCGGGTAGTCACTCCCCCCTGCCCGATGCGAACCAACTCTTGCTTGTGGAGCAGACGGCGCCATCGTCCCCGCCGGTCCAGCCTGCCGACCAGCAGGTGGATGGAATTTGTCCCTAGATCGATGATGCCCAGCGTCATCCCACCACCTGCCGCAGGCGGTGCCCCGATCGAGACGCCGATGCCTTCGTGGTGGCGGAACGCTCTGCACCGCCTGGCCATGGCGGTCGTTGAACGGTGGTGACGGCCGTCCGCCTTCGGCGGACAGCGGCAGGGGGTGGGATCATCCAAAGCGCCCGGTGATGTAGGCCTCGGTCTGCGCCTCGCGCGGGGCCGTGAAGATCTGCTGCGTTTGGTCGAACTCAATGAGCTCGCCCAGCAGCAGGAAACCAGTCGCGTCGGATACCCGAGCGGCTTGCTGCATATTGTGCGTGACGATCACGATCGTGTATCGCGTCTTCAGCTGGTGGATGAGCTCCTCGATTTTCGCCGTCGCGATGGGATCAAGCGCCGAACAGGGCTCATCCATCAGCAGGACTTCCGGCTGCACCGCCAACAGGCGCGCGATGCACAGGCGCTGCTGCTGCTCAAGGGACAGCCGCGGTGCCGGGGTCTTCAGGCGGTCTTTCAGATCTTCCCACAACCCCACGGCGGAGAGGCTGCGCTCAACAATACCCGGAAGTTCCCGTGGACGCGCCAACGCGTGGATCCTGACGCCAAAGGCCACGTTCTCATAGACCGACAGCGGGAAGGGGTTCGGCCGCTGGAAGACCATGCCGACTTGTTTGCGCAGCGCGACGAGCGGGAACGCCGGATCCGTTAGGTTCTCGCCATCCAGGAGGACGGCCCCGGTGATGCGCGCCTGGTCGATCAGGTCGTTCATGCGGTTCAGACACCGCAGCAGCGACGATTTGCCGCAGCCGGAGGGCCCGATCAGCGCCGTCACCCGCCGCGGCATGATCTGCATGCTGACGTCCTTCAGCGCGTGGAAGTTGCCGTAATAGAGATCGAGGTGCTCAATGGCAATTTTTGCCGTTGCGGCAAAGCGGCGCTCAGCCGAATCGTCCGGTAATGTACTCATTCGTCCGTTGCTCGCGTGGTCTAGTAAACATCACATCCGTCTGGTCGAGCTCGACCAACTCACCCATGAGGAAAAACGCGACCCGATCGCTGACACGCGCAGCCTGTTTCGTGTTGTTCGTCACCAGGACCAGCGTGTAGTGAGACTTCAGCTTCACCATCGTCTCCTCCACCTTTGCGGTAGAGATCGGATCCAAGCCTGAGCACGGCTCGTCGAATAACACGACCTCAGGCTCCATCGCCAATGTGCGCGCAATGCACAGACGCTGCTGCTGGCCGCCGGAGAGCTTCGTCGCCGGCGCGTCGAGGCGGTCTTTCACCTCATCCCACAAGGAAGCGTCGCGCAGGCTGCGCTCGGTCAACTCTTCCAAGCGCCCCTTGAGGCGCTCTCCTTTCATGCGCGGCCCATAGGTGACGTTGTCCCGAATCGACAGCGGCAGCGGCAGCGGCAGCGCGAAGACGATGCCGATGCGCCAGCGGACCGCCTGGGCCTCGAAGTCGCGGTAGAGATCCCGCCCGTCCAGCGTGATCGTACCGCTGCAGCGAAAGGCGGGGTTGATATCATTCATGCGGTTGAGGCTGCGGAGCAGTGACGTCTTCCCGCTGTTGGCTGGCCCGATGACCCCAAGGATCTCCCGCGACCGAATGTCGAGCGAGACCGACTTCAGCGCCTGGAGGGCACCGTACCAGACCGACCAGTCCCGCAGGGCGATCTCGGTGTTCGGAACCCCTACCATAGCCGTTTTCTCCGAAACCGCGCGCGCAGGATCACGGCGAGCAGGTTCATGGACAGCACCACCAAGAGCAGTACGAGGGCCGTCCCATAGCGTTGCTGGACGGGGATGTTCGGCACCTGTGTCGTGATGACATAGAGGTGGTATGGCAGCGCCATCGCTTGATCGAAGATCGACCTCGGCAGCCTCGGGAGGTAAAACGCCGCGACCGTGAACAGAATTGGCGCCGTCTCTCCGGCGGCACGGCCGATGCCGAGGATTGTCCCCGTCATGATGCCGGGGATGGCGAAGGGCAGCACGACGTGCCGAGTCGTTTGCCAGTGGCTCGCCCCCAGCGAGAGGCTCACTTCACGGAAGCTCTTTGGTACGCTGCGCAGCGCTTCTTCCGAAGCGGTAATGACGACCGGCAGAATCATGATCGCTAGGGTCAACGATCCCGCCAAGAGCGATGTCCCGAAGCGGCAGAAGACCACGAACACCCCCAATCCGAACAGCCCATAGACGACGGAGGGGACCCCAGAGAGGTTGACGATCGCCAGCCGCACGACCCGTGTCAGCCAGATGTCCCTCGCGTATTCCGTCAGGTAGATCGCTGCCGCCACGCCCATCGGCAGCGCAAAGAGGACGGTTAAGGCCACCAGTTCGAGCGTCCCGATGAGCGCGGGGAAGATGCCCCCCGCGCGCATCCCTTGACTGGGCATCGTGGTAAGGAATGACCACGACAGCGCCCCAATACCGCGCACGACGATGACGCCAACGACGAACAGTGCCGCGACCCCCACCAACAGCGTGGCAAGGAAGAGGCCGGTGAACGCCACTCCCTGAGCCGCCATGGCACGCCGCCAGACCCGACTCAATTGCCGAGGGGCGCCCATCGCATCCGGGACGGACCTGGTAATCGGATCCACCGTCGAGGCCATCAGCTGCGCTCCCGATGCAAGATCAGATCCGCCACCATATTGATGGCGAAGGAGATCGCGAACAAGACGATACCAATAGCGAAAAGCGCCGCGTAATGATCGGAACCGCGGACGGTTTCGCCCATTTCCGCGGCAATGGTCGCGGTCATCGTCCGCACCGGCTGCAACACGGTCTTGGGGATGACGGCTGCGTTGCCCGTTACCATCATCACCGCCATGGTCTCACCGATCACACGGCCGATACCCAGCATGACCGCCGCAACGATGCCCGATCCTGCCGCCGGCAGGAGGATTCGGAACATCATTTGCCACCGCGTCGCCCCCAGCGCCAAAGCGGCTTCGCGATGGCTCTTTGGAACCGCCACCAGCGCATCCTCGGTGATGCTGACAATCGTCGGCATCGCCATGAAGGCCAGCATGATCGAGCCGGTCATGGCGGTCAACCCCGTCGGCAAGCCGAAGGTGGTTTTGACGATCGGAACTAGGATGGTCATCCCGATGAAGCCCAACACGACGCTCGGGATCGCCGCGAGCAATTCGATGCCGGTCTTCAGCGCTTCCTTGGTCCAACCAGTCGCGATTTCAGCGATAAACAAGGCGCTCGCAATGCCGAGAGGGACGGACAGGATCGTCGCACCGGCCGTCACGGCCAGCGATCCGAGGATGAGGGGGAGAATTCCGAAACGTGGCGGCTCGGAAATCGGGTGCCACCGCTGGCCGCCGAGAAACTCCGCCAGCGGCATCGTCATCAGGAGCCCCAACCCCTCCTTGATCAGGAAGAGGAAAATGAGGGCGACGATGGCGATTGAGGAGACGCCGCAAAGACGGATGGCGCTCTCAATGAGGCGTTCTCGGCAGCGATGCCACGGCATGGCCGCTTCACGACCTGGGGGTGAGGGGCACGAAGTCGATCTGGCGCACCACAACCTGGCCTTCCGGTGACTGGACGAAGTCCAGAAAGGCGTTAACCGCTCCCCTTGACGCTTCCCGCACATAAAGGAAGAGGGGGCGGGAAATGGGATAGGTGCCCGTGCGCACTGCGTCCTCCGATGGTGCGATCGCAGCATCTGAAACCGTCTTGGCAACCGCCAGGACCGCGTTGCCGGCATTGGCATAGCCCATGCCGTAGTAGCCGATCGCCGCCGGATTGCCGGCCACCTCATCCGCGATCGCCTGGGAGGAAGGCAGCAACAGTGCCTCCGGAGCAAACTCCTGTGAGGCGCCGAGCACATGCTCCTTGAAGTAGACGTGGCTGCCGGAGTTGACTTCGCGGGAGAGCAGGACGACCATCCTGTCCTCGCCGCCGATGTCACGCCAGTTCGTGATCGCACCGGTGAAGAGCTCGGCGAGCTGCTGCAGCGTCAATTGCTTGATGGGGTTCGTGGGATGCACGACGACAGCCAACCCATCCAAAGCCACTGTGAACTCCTGCGGAACCGCGCCCATCGCTGATGCAGCGGCCAGTTCCTTCTGGGTGATTTTCCTGGAGGACGCCGCGATGTCGCACGTGCCGCTGATCAGTGCAGCGATCCCGGTACCGGAGCCGCCGCCGGTCACCGCAACGAAGACTCGTGGATGCTTCGCCATAAACGCTTCCGCCCACGCCTGGATCAAATTGACCATGGTGTCGGAACCCTTGATCTGAATCGCACCTTGCAACGATTCTTCGGCCAGAGCGCACGATGCCGACGACATGACCAACATCGTCATCCAGATCCCCCGCAATGCGTTGCGCATGCTCTGCTCCCCTGCTCTCCCACCTACCGTCAGAATGTCGTCACCCAGTCCACCTGAATCCGGTCCTCGTGATCCTTGCCGGCCACCGCCTCATCCAGCTGCCGCGTCACGGCGTACTTCGCTCCCAGTGTGGAGTGTTTCAACGTCGCGAGGGTCACATAGAAGACGTGGCCGCGGTTGTTGGTGCCGCCGTCGTTGAAGTCCGAGTCGGCGAACTCATCGAAGACCGCATCCCGCTCCAGTTGTTGGAAGTAGTAGCCGCCCTCTATTCCGTCCCTGAGCCAGCCAGGAATGTTGTCAAACGTCAACGCCGGCTTGGCTCTACCAGCCTTGAGCCCGAACTGAAAGCCGTCGTTCTGCTCGCTCGGCGCGGACGTGTTGCGGGCCCAATTCCAGAAGAGTGCAACGGGCACCGCGGCGACCGTTGAGCTCAACTCGATGCTCGGGTTGATCTGGTTGAAATCATTCGCCGCGGCGCTGTTCTGCGCCTCCCGCGCGATGACGTCAACCGAACTCTTCGACCTGATGACGTTCTTGTAGTCGTGGTACGCCACGGCCCCTTTCAGCTTCAGGCGCTTGAAGAATTCTCCCTCGGCGTTCGGCATGGGCTGAAGCTCGGCGCCTCCCTGGGTATACCAGAACATGGGCGTTTCCGATTCGCCCGTATCTAGCAGCGCAAACCCGCCTGAGGAGAACAGGTCAACGCCCTCCCTGACCATGTGCTTGACCTGCACTGCGGCCCCATCAAAGCTGAGATCGCCGTCCCATACCAACGGGCCGACCGTCCACATGGGGTTCTGATGGATGCCCCCGACCAAGGCCACGCTGTCGACCCCAGAGATGGCCGGTGTGTATCGGACGTTGGCCAGGTCAAGGTTGATGTTCTTTTTCACCAGGTTGGTATCGAAGCTCTGGTTGGTCGAGACGGGGTCGCCCCCTGTGCCGCCCGTGCTGGAGGTGCCGGTGGCGATGCGCGCCTCGACTTTCAGCTGGTCGGTCACTGGACCTTCAAAACCGTAGCGGAACCGAATCCGCTGCCGATGGGCATCCGACGCCTCCCCCTCCCCCTCACGGTTGCGGTACTCGTCGCGCAACCGGACGTCCCCCTTCCACGTCCAGCGGCGGTCCGGCTCGGGAACGATTTCCTTCGCGAGTTCCGTAGTGCGGGCTTCCTTCGCTTCGGCAATTTCGCGTCGGATGATCCCCGCGTCATCGCTCGACACAATCCCTCGTTCGACGAGCTTATTGAGCAGGATGTCGACCTCGCTCACTGCCCACGCTGTCCCCGGGAAGCAGCTGATGGCCAACGCCCCCGCAATCACTCGTCGTCTCCACAGGTGCATCATTCGCGCCTCCTCTCTCTGATGAGGACAAGGATAGAGCGGGGGTGTGCGGGGAGCGTGAAGGGGGTGTAAAAAGGATGTAAGTTTAGTAGAGCGGAAGCGTGACGGTGAACCTGGAGCCGCGGCCCGGCTGGCTGCGGACGTCAATGGTGCCGGCGTGCAGCTCGACTAGATGCTTGACGATCGCCAGGCCCAATCCCGTTCCGCCCAGCTCGCTGGATCGGGCCTTGTCGACCCGGTAGAACCGCTCAAAGATCCGAGGGAGGTCCTGGTGGGGGATGCCGACCCCCGTATCTTCAATTGAGATGGCAAGACCGGCGGGACGCTGTGTGGCGGTGACGGTGACGCGGCCGCCGGGCTTGTTGAATTTCAGGGCGTTATCCAGCAGATTGAGGAACACCTGCCGCAAGCGGTCCGGATCGCCCTTGACCGGCGGCAGGTCGCTGGACAGGGAGAGCTCGAGTGTCACGTTGTGCTCTTGCACCTGCCGCTGGAGGCGCGCGACGACACCCTGGAGCAGCCGGGGCACGTCAACCGGCTGCAGCGCGAGCGGCGCTGCCTTGGACTCGATCTGGGAGAGCTCCAGCAGGTCGTCGATCAGCCGCGTCAGGCGGGTGGCGTCCTCGTCGATCAAGCCGACGAAGCGGCGGTTGTTCGCCGCGTCCTCCAGCGCCCCGTTGAGCAGTGTTTCAACGAGCCCTTTGATCGACGTCAGGGGGGTCTTCAGCTCGTGGGAGACGTTGGCGACGAATTCGCGCCGCACGCGCTCAAGGCGCCGAATGTCCGTCACATCCTGAACGACGAGTACTAGCGCGGCGTCCGCCGCCGCCCCCTCACACGGGGTCGCCTGCACGCGGAGCGTCCGCTCCTGCGCGCCGAAAGTCTGCACCTCGCGGACGGCGCAGCGATGGTGGAGCAGCGCCTCCTGTGTCAGCGCATCCATCTCCGGCTGGCGAAACAGCTCGATCAATCGCTTGCCAGAGGCCTGGCCTGGCGTGACGCCGAAGAGGCGCTGCGCTGAGGCGTTGAGCCACAGGACGCGCCCCTGGCGGTCTAAGGCGCAGACCCCCTCCACCATGCTCTCAAGGATGACCTGCGCTTGGCTTCGCTGCGTCTCCAATTCCTGGAAACGCTGCCGGAGCTGATCGTCCACCAGCCGCTTCGCCTCAGCGGCGCGCTGCATGGAGCGGACGATGGATCTGGCCATGAGCCCGCTTAAGCCCGCGGCGGCCGCAAGGAGGACGAGGAGCGCGGAGCGCGGAGCGGAAGCGCCGGCCAACCAGAGGCTGAGCCCGATGACCAGCAGCAGCGCCGCGAAGAACGTCCAGAACAGCGCGCGGGGAGCCGGCATGGCGTGCGCCTTACGGCGATTCAACGTCAAACCGGTAGCCGACGTTCTTGACGGTGAGGAGCCGCCGGGCTTCGGTCTTCAGCTTCTTCCGCAGCTGGCCCACATGGACATCCACTGTGCGCGTCTCAATCTCCAGCGACTGCTCCAGCCCCCACACGCGATCCAGCAAGAACTCGCGGCCGAGCACGCGCCCCTTCGCCTCAAGGAGTGCTTTGAGCAGCTCAAACTCTTTGGCAGTCAGGTCCACCGGCTTCTCTTTGACGTGCAGGAGGTGCTTGCCGAGATCCAGGTGCAGGTCTCCCGCCGTGATCACTTCCTCCGACCCGCCCGCCCTGGTGCGCCGCAGGACCGCCTTGGCCCGTGCCACCAGCTCCTTCGGGCTGAACGGTTTGGTCAGATAGTCATCGGCGCCGAGCTCAAGGCCGACGACCTTATCCGTCTCATCGCTTTTGACCGTCAGCATGATGATCGGAATGTGTTTCGTCCGGCGATCCTGCCGCAAGAGGCGGCATACCTCCCAGCCGTCCAGCTCCGGCAGCATGACGTCCAGGGTAATGAGGTCGGGAACTTCGCGCTGGGCGAGCTCCAGCGCTCTCTGACCGTCGCCAGCGGTCAGGGTGCGGAAGCCGGCCTTCTGCAGGTTGTAGGCGATGGCCGTCACGATGTTCTTCTCATCGTCCACGACCAGCACTTTTGGCTGGACCATCGGAGTCAGACGTTCGCCGAGAGGAGGTTGAGCGCCGCCCCCGCCCTGAACCAGCGGATCTGCTCCTCCGTCATGGAGTGGTGCAGGGTGAGGGGTATCGTCGTCCCGTCGGCATGGTGGAGCGTCGCGGCCAGCGGCTTGCCCGGGGCCATCTGCGCCAGCGCCCTGACGCTGATGCGATCATCCACCCGGATTGCGTCATAGTCCGCGGGGTCGGCGAACGTGCAGGGGAGAATACCCTGCTTCTTGAGGTTGGTGAGGTGGAGCCGGGCGAAGCTTTTGGCGATGACGAGCTTGCAGCCGAGATACCGTGGCGACATGGCCGCGTGCTCACGACTTGAACCCTCGCCATAGTTCTCATCCCCCACCGCGACCCATCCGAGGCCTTCCGCTGTGTAATGACGGGCGACCTGAGGAAGCGGCTTGGTCTGCCCGTCCAGCTGGTCGATGGCGGTTCCCGTGGAGCCGGTAAAGGCGTTCCTGGCCGCGGTGAACAGGTTGTCGCTGATCTTGTCCAAATGGCCCCGGAAGCGCAGCCACTTGCCGGCCGGCGAGATGTGATCGGTCGTGCACTGCCCGTTCACCTTAATGAGAACGGCCAGCCGGTCGAAATCCTTCCCGTCCCACGCCGGAAACGGCTCAAGCCGCTGCAGCCGTTCGCTGGCGGTCGGAATGACCACCTCGACGCGCTGGCGCTGCGCCAGCGGCTTCGGCGGCAGGTAGCCGGCCTCCCCCTGCACAAACCCTTGAGAGGGCAGCTCAGGCGCCGACGGGGGTTTTAGCCTCACCTGCCTGCCGTCCGGCGTCGTGATCGGATCGGTGAGCGGGTTAAACCGCAGGTCGCCCACCAGCGCCATCGCGGTGACGATCTCCGGGCTGCCCATAAACGAGAGGGTCTCGGCCGTGCCGTCGTTGCGGCCGGGGAAGTTGCGGTTAAACGACGTCAAGATGGAGTTGACCTCTCCCGGGGTGATGTCATCCCGCTTCCACTGGCCGATGCAGGGTCCGCAGGCGTTAGCCAGCACGGTGCCGCCGATCGTCTCGAGGGCCTGGAGCTGGCCGTCCCGCCGAATGGTGTTGTGGATCTGATCGGAGCCGGGCGTGATGAGGAAGTAGACCTGGGATTTCAGCCCCGCGCGCTTGGCCTGCTCGGCCACCGACGCCGCCCGTCCGATGTCTTCGTAGGAGGAGTTGGTGCAGCTGCCGATGAGGGCGGCCTTGATGCGGGGCGGAAACCCGCCCGCTTCGACGTCTTTCGCAAGCTGGGAGATCGGCCGGGCCACATCCGGGCGCCGCGGCCCGACGATATGCGGCTCAAGGCGCGAGAGATCGATCTCGATCAGCTCATCGAAAAACCGCTTGGGATCCTGCTCGACCTCCGGATCGGCGGCCAATTCGCCGCGGTGCTCCTCGGCGCATTGCGCGATAGCCGCCCGGTCGGTGATCTTCAGATAGGAGGCCATCCGCTCATCGAAGGGGAAGACGGACGTCGTCGCCCCCACTTCCGCTCCCATGTTCGTGATAGTGCCCTTGCCAGTGCAGCTGATTGACCGGGTGCCCGGACCGAAGAACTCGATGATCTTGTCCGTCCCGCCCTTCGTGGTCAGGATGCCGCACAGCTTCAGGATCACGTCCTTGGGGGAGGCCCACTCGCTTAAGCGCCCGGTGAGCCGCACGCCGATGAGCGTGGGGCATTTGACCTCCCACGGAAGGCCGGCCATCACATCCGCCGCGTCCGCGCCGCCGACGCCGATGGCGAGCATGCCGAGGCCGCCGGCGTTCGGGGTGTGGGAGTCGGTGCCGATGAGCAGGCCGCCGGGAAAAGCGTACTGCTCGAGGACCACCTGGTGGATGATGCCCGCGCCCGGCTCCCAGAACCCCATGCCGTAGCGGGCGGAGGCGCTGCGCAGGAAATCGTACACTTCGCGGTTGGCCTGAAGCGCAACCTTCATGTCCTCCGACACGCCCACCCGTGCCTGGATCAAATGGTCGCAGTGGATTGCGGTGGGCACCGCCACCGTCTCCCGCCTGGCCTGCATGAACTGGAGGATGGCCATCTGGGCGGTGGCATCTTGCATCGCCACGCGATCCGGCTGGAGGGTGAGGTAGCTCTGTCCCCGGACGAACTCCTGGGTAGTCAGCTCGCGCACGTGCGCAAGGAGGATTTTCTCCGCCAGCGTCAGCGGCCGACCGAGCTTCTTGCGGCCGGCCTCGTGCGCTGCGCCCATCCGTTCGTAGAGGCGCTTGAGGGGGTCAAGTTCTTCAGGTCGGATCATCGTCCTGCGCCAGTCATTATAACGCAAGCCTCTCCCCCGCACCACGGCTGCTCAGAGGTAGCGGCGGGTCCTTCCACTTATGTTGTAGCAGCCATCCCCCAGCCTAGGCGGGTCCTGCCTCACACGCAGGTCGGCGAGTCCTGCCGCCTGCGGGGGCCCCCGCCGGCGTCACCCACCGACACCGCATCTCTTTCATGGGCGGGTGGCAGGGTGGGGATCGCGCCGGACGAATGAGGTATAATGCTGGTCATGGTGGTGCGACGGAACGCGCTGATCAGCGTCTTCGTCGTCTGCTGGACGCTGATCTTCCACTACGAAACGCTGCGGTACAACTACCTCCGGCCGCTCTTCGGCCGCGAGCCGCCCAAGCTGCCGCTCCTGTTTCCCCCCGCTGGCTGGATCATGTTTTACAACGTCGACCGCTCGTACGGATTTGCGGAAGTCTATGGCATGCTCGCAACCGCGCCCGTCTTGCTGGACCCGCATGAGGTCCTCGAAACCAAGGCGATCGGCTACGATAACATCCATCGGAATGTGCTGGTGGGCGTGTTGTCTCGGCGGGCGGCTGCGTCGTTCTGCCGGTACCTCCGCCGCAAGTTCCCCGCCTATGACTCCTTCGCGGTCGTCTACGCGGCGTATCCGGATCTCATCGAGACACCAGACCGCATTCTGCGCCAAGTCGCGTACCGCTGCCAATAACAGTGACAAGTGAGAAGTGACAAGTGAAAAGTGGGTTGTACCGACTCGTGCCTTTGCCTTTCACTTTTCACTTATCACTTTTCACTAATCACTAAACAATAACATGACTGTCGCGCAAGTCTGGTATCGGGCGTTCTTGGAGCGGCGCCCCTCTATCAGCCTGGGGCTGTTCCGCGTGGCGGTGGCCTTCACTGTCGGCGCCCACATGATCCCCTCCTTCTTCCACATGGAAGACAACTACCTTGCAGCGGCCTTCAAAACGCAGAACGCCTCGTTCTTCCCCGTTCCCATCCTGCGGCTGATCGGCGCCAGCCCCGACTGGATGGTGTGGCTGTGGGTCTGGCTGTTTCTGGGATCGCTCGCCAGCTGCGCCGTCGGGCTCTTCTCTCAGGCCAGCTGCATCCTGATGACGCTGTCGTGCTACTACTTTTATGCGCTCAACGACTACCACATCGGCACCCTGAGCTTCGACATCCTGCTGGTGACGCTGGTTCTCATGTGCGTCACCAACTGCCCCGGCGATTTCCTGTCCCTGGACAGCCTGCGCAGAGGAAAATCGGCTCCGTATAGGCGGCTGCGGCCGTTCTTCATCCAGCGGCTGCTGCAGCTGCAAATCGCCTGGACGTTCTGGTATACCGCGCTGAGCAAGCTCACCGCGAGCGGCAACTGGCTCACCGACAACCCCTACTATTACCTGATGCGCTACCCGCCCATCGGGGTGGTGCGCGACTTCCCGCTGCGCGGCTGGCTCGCCCAGCACCCGACGCTGTGCTACGGCCTCGGGCTGGCCCTGCTCCTGTTCGAGCTCGCCCTGCCGTTGCTCTGGCTCCTCCCCCGCACGCGGACGCTGGGCATCGCGCTGGGCATCGCGTTCCAGCTCATGCTCTGGGCTACGCTGCACGTGCCGACGATTTTCCTCTTCCTGTTTCCGCCGCTGATGCTGCTGTTCGTGGCCCCTGAAACGCTGGTGCGCTGGATCGAGGGGCGGCAGGCGCGCCATGCGGCGGAGGATCGCGCGCTGCTCCTCTACGATGGACGGTGCGGCTTCTGCTTGGAAAGCGTGAAGCGGCTGCGCGTGCTGGATCTGTTCGGGTGGGCGGATCCGCTTGATTTTCACGCGCAGCCTGATGTGGCCAAACTACATCCCGACCTTAGCCCCGAGCGCTGCCGCAGCGAGATGGTGCTGCTGGAACGAGACGGGAGGCTCTCCGGAGGGTTTGGGGCGTTCAAGCGGCTTGCGCGGCGGCTGCCGCTGCTCTGGCCGCTCGTGCCGTTGGTGTACCTGCCGGGGGCATCATGGGTGGGGACGCGCCTTTACCGCTGGGTGGCCGCGCACCGTTACCTGCTGCACCGCAATCCCGTCTGCGCCGACAATCAGTGCGCCGTGCGGGAACCAGACAACGGCTCCCCTCGTTAAGAAAGAGCGGCAGGACCCGCATAGGGAAAGGGGCTGGATGCCAACGAGTGATGTGCGCTAATCACTCTGCGAAGATCTGATCTTGGAACGTGTAAAGTGTCGCGCCCTGCCAGGCATCTGGAGGCAGGCCGGCTTTCTGGCTGGCCAGCTCCCGCAGGAATTCGAGGCGCGTCCATCCCGTCTCCTCCCACACCTGCGGTAGAAATACCCCGCGGTGCTCCTCGTGCTCCAGGATGACGCCATCCCTGCCGGCAACGATCTCCTTCGCGCTACTCCGCTTCACCGGCGGCGTTAGCACGGATACTTCCACGCGGACCTCGGAGAGCTCCGCAGGGGCAAGCGGCGGAAAGCGCGGATCCCGCAGCGCCGCATCCAGCGCAACCAGGGGCACGATCTCGGACAGGGGTTCCTGCGATTCGATCCGCCCGATGCAGCCGCGCAGAGCGCCCGCTTTCCTGAGCGTGACAAACACCCCGCTTGCCCGCGACAGCTCTGGATGCCGCCTCAGGGCGTCAGACGGCGATGGTCCGTCACGCGTTCGCAGGGAGAGTTCCAGCGTGCTGCGCGCAGCGCGCACCAGGGCGGCACCGGCTTCCGGCGAGAGCCCCCCCTCCTTGGCGGTCGGCTGAGGATCGTACATCGCCAGCGCCGCATAGCCGACAACGCTCGAGGGGTTGCCGGCGGTATCCCCGGAGTTGGCGTAATAGAGCAGTTCTCGGGTTAGGTAGCCAAGCTTCGTCGCCAGCGACAGGCTGGTCACGATCGGACCGCGGCCGCAGGCCTCCAGGTTTCCCCGGGCGAATAACCGGTGGACCGCCAGCGGGGTCTCAAACAGGATGGCGTTGATCGTCCCCTCGTCAATCTGCGTCGCCTCATCGTACGCATGGTAGTGGGAGAGATCCGTGCTGAACACAAATAGGTAATCTCCCAGCCCGGCCAGCGCGGCCAGCGCGGTGGCCAGCTGCTCGACATCCTCTAGGTTGTCGCTGCCGAGCAGGATGGGAACCAGCCGGAACCGATCCAGCACGACCTGGAGAAACGGCAGCTCGACCTCCAGGGAGTGTTCGTCTGTTTCATGCGCCTCTTCCACATAGCCGATCCCTGGGAAGTGTTGCAGGATGGCAACCGCCTCCTGGTGGATGGGGATCTCTCCAAGCGGCGTTTCGTAGGCCTGCCGGGTGTCGACAGAAGCGCCGTCAAAACGCAGCCGGTGTGTAAAGCCAACCACCACAACCCCTTCATAATCATGCCCTTGCAGCTGTCGGAACCCATTGGCGGCAATAAGACCTGAATATTGGTAGCCGGCGTGTGGCACGATAAGTAGGCGGGGTTTTCCGGCGCGGGCTGGTTCGGGTTGGCGCTCAAGCAGCCGGCTGATCACATCCAACAGCTCAACCTGCTCCTCCGGATAAAATCGGCCGGCCACCTTCGCCGTCCTGACCGCCCCAAAAGCTGCTTCACTGGCACCGACCCCGGCCGCAAGGCTCAAAGCGAGGAGGCAGACTGCTCCTGTGCTCAGTCGCGCCCAAGCCTGTCTTCTCATCTCATGCGTGCCTCTATCCATATTTGCCACAGAGAGTTCCATCCAACAGCCTCATTGTACCATGCTCAAGGATATTTCTATTGACAGAAACCGCCGTTTCAGGTATCTTTGGAGGCGTTCGAAGTGTAGCATGACCCGTGTGGGAGCGGTTGACCGAAGCGGGATCATGCTGAAGGCGCTGCAACAACTTGTAAACCTTGTGGTTATGAAGCTGCAGCGTGTACGAGGAACGACGCATCAACCAGGTTCGTGCAAGACAAGCACTTGAAGTTCAGCACGTCAGCCAGGCGAAAACGATCTTCGTTGGAAAGCCGCAAGGCAACCGATGAGGTTGCAGAGCGGCTTTTGTGTTTTTGGGAACAGGAAGGGGGTGTTGTAGTATGGCGAAGGGAACCGTGAAGTGGTTTAGTGACCAGAAGGGGTATGGGTTCATCACCCCGGATGACGGGTCGAAGGACGTGTTCGTCCACTACTCCGCAATCACAGGTGACGGCTTCAAGTCTCTCAAAGAAGGCGAGACGGTGGAGTTCGAAATCACCCAGGGCCCGAAGGGACCGCAAGCCTCAAACGTCGCTAAGCCGTAACGTACGTTACGGTTGGCTGAAGGCCATGACACCCCCAACGCTGTCGGGGGTGTCTGGTTTTTAGCCGCCCTTCTTCAACCCGAGGACGCGC
>Ga0247727_10010602_pt1 | contig 16289 bp, 14 predicted proteins | sample WisWelCaveWW1625_FD_202498 | JGI IMG/M metagenome (GOLD analysis project Ga0247727, IMG submission 202498) | Biofilm microbial communities from Wishing Well Cave, Virginia, United States - WW16-25 | ecosystem: Environmental > Aquatic > Deep subsurface > Groundwater > Cave microbial mat | place... | reverse complement strand
AGGTTGTTCTTCTCCGGAGGAATTCACATGGCAGATATGTTCGGTCAGGATTTTATCATCAGCGCGCTCGAGGTTAGCCTCATCATGGGATTGCTGCTCTCTTACCTTGGCGTCCATGTTGTGGGACGCGGGATTGTGTTTGTCGACCTCGCGCTCGGGCAGATCTCCATGCTCGGGGTGGCGTTTGCAAACGCTTTCGAGAAAGACCCGACCGTTGTTTCTATGGTGTTTGCGATCGGTGGCGCCTTCTTGCTTTCGTTTATCAAGGTGACAGACAAGCGGTTGAAGCAGGAGGCGATCATCGGCATTGTGTATGCCGTTGCGTCGGCTACGACGGTCCTGCTCATCTCCAAGGCACCGCACGGCGAATCCGACATCTCCGAGGTGCTGTTCGGGAGTCTGTTTACTGTGACATCGGGCCAGATGGAATCCATTGCCATTGTCTTTGCCGCGATTGGTCTGTTGCATGGAATCTTCCGCAGGAAGTTTTTTGAACTGACGGAACGGATTGAGAACCATCAGTCAAATAATGCGGGCGTGTTCGACTTCTGGAATTTTCTGTTCTATCTCTCGATTGGCCTGGCCATTGTTCTGGCAGTGAGGGTGGGAGGAGTGATTCCGGTATTTTCGTACCTCGTGGTCCCGCCAGTGTCGGCAATACTTCTCACCCACGGAAGGAAGAGTCTGATTATTCTCGCAATGCTTGTCAGTCTGCTTGGAAGCTTTTTCGGAGTGTACTTTTCTGTGCAATTCGATTTCCCGGTCGGTTCTTCGATCGTCGCAATGCTGGGCGTGTTGTTCTTTCTGGGGGTGCTTGTCAGACTCTTGGTTTCACGGAAGGGGCAGGCGCTGGGGCAGACTTCGGCAGGGTAATATGGGCGAGGGAGTCGTTCATGGCCGTTGTTTGGAAGAGATAGCCCGTCGCCACTACACTAGCAGAGGGAGACGAGTCACACCTGGTTGTTGTTACTTGCCCAACAAGAACTTGAGGGGGATATGTAAGCGTTCTCTCCACGATCTTTCGTGATGATCATGCCCTTCGAACTTTTGGGTCACCCAATTCCTAGAATCATATCCACTCGCGTTTAAAAGGGAATCGACCCGCATTTGAGAATGCTCGTACAGTGAATCCAGTCCGACTGTGCCGTAATCAAAATAGAGTTTATGGTCCTTCGGTGATGGCATTTCTTGAGCCATGTAGCGCACATAGGCATCAGTGAATTCAGTGTTCTCGCTCGTGAGAGTTCCGACCCAATGAGTAGAAAGGCAAGCCGCGCCCCCGAATATTTCCGGATATTCACAAATTGCATACATGGAGATGAGTCCACCCATACTCGAGCCTGCAACGAAAGTATTGGCCTTGTCGGTGAGTGTGGAATACTCATCATCGACGAATGGTTTAAGGTCTCTGACAATGAACTTGAGGTAGGCATCGGAAAAAACAGAATCTGCTAGTTGTTGAGTAAAAGTGACGTTCAAGGAGTCGACCATTGGTGCGGGAAGGCTCTCGTAAGGTTTTTGTGGGAAATACTGGGCACAACGCTTATAGGTCATGTTCCAGATGCCTACAACAATTGTAGGATGGATTTCGTTTGATAGCATCAATGCTGAGATGGTTTCATCGACACCGAATTCATAATTGTTCCATTGAAAGGAAGGATCGAAAAGCGCTTGTCCGTCCTGCATGTACAAAACGGCGTATGGTTTTGTGTTGTCATATCCGTCCGGCAGCCATATGTCTACCTGTACGGAGTCAACATATGTGGATGGGAAATTGTCTATATGGATTATTCTTCCATACGCGGGTTGGGCTACGCGAGGTACTTCTCTGTGACAGGCAGTAAGAATCGCTATCGCGATAAGAAGCAAAACCAGGTGATGAAGTCGAATCATGATTCTTGTGCTTTCTGAAAATTTCTGAAATCGCTCTTGTTCCTCTGATTATCATGTCCCTGTCCTCGCCCATTTCGCCTAACGTCTTGCAATTGGCGGGGCAAAGAGATCAGCTCGGTGTTGTGATCATGACTTAGGTTGCGGTTCCGCATCTGGACGATCGAGAAGGAATACCGTAATCTCCTCATATGGTTGAACTCCCAAGTTGATGGCTCGATGGATCCGGTGAGTTGGCTCGTCCCAATCTACTTGCCCTGGCTTGATCGAAATGTGTTGAAGTTTGCCATCATCGCGAAACTCAATGCCAAGAGCGTCGCCGCTCAAGACTATTGTAATTCTATAGTGTGGATCCCGATGCCAGGGCATTTTCTCCCCTGGAGCAAGCCGCATTCGACGGACCAGCGTTGTGTTTTGATGAATGAGAATATCTTCAGTCATAGTTGGATCATCTTGCTGTTATCGTCTGTGCGCCGCCACTGACGCGTAACGTGTGCACAAACCACGCCGTGCCGCACTCCACGCTTTCTATCAATGAGTGCGGCATGGAACGAGCACAACTGATATTGAACTGAGCTTCAACATTGGCATATCAAATGAGCGAGTGTCGTGGTTTGTGCTGTTATGCGTTCGTTGGCTTGCGGCATTGTCAATGGTTGTTCATTGGTTTAATTCTGTTAGTCTATAGTCTGTCTTTACCCCCTTGATCAAAAGCCACAACATAAACGCAACCTCTCCGAGCTCGGCTGGCAAGGCGAATACGCTGTGAAGGACCACATCCTTATACTGAGGGAGCATTATGCTCGTAAAGCTCAAGACCACATAGAAGACGCCGGTGATGATCAGCCAGACGCCCAGAAAGCGGGGAAGGAAGCGGGACCTGTAGACAAGGATCGCTAAGGGGAAGAGCCAAAACCCCCAGAATGTTTCTAATAACAAAACTCCGTAATCGTTAGTTCTAAGAAAGAGCACAGCCAAATCTTGTCTCTGAGTAAGTTCAAATGTTTTCAATATTTCGCCTTTAAAAATCATGAGCGAGGTAATATTGAATGCCTCCATAAAAAAAACGGTAGGAATTTGCACGATCACCAATGCAACCAAAAGTTTAGCCTGGCGCTCGTTTACCTGTTTAAACATTCGATAAAAAACCAATACCATAAACACCCAAATGGTGCAGCTGATAAGATCATTGACTATACTCGTACGAAATAAAAATTCATTGGATAGGATATTTTGGGCCGTGGTAACCGCATCACCCCGCATATTAATTTGTGATGGTACATAAAACAAGGCATAGAGGCCTGTTATTATCCAAACAAGATACAGTAGGCCAGCAAGTCTTGCTGTGCTTTTGAGTGAACTCGAATTCATTTCCATACGATTTGTCCTTAAGGTTTTTTACAATGACGCACAACTGTTCATATCTGAAATAATTCCTGCCGCAAGCCAATGACGCATAACGTCCGCGCAAACACGCAATAAGAATTGCTTCATCCCTGGCACGATCGCTCCATCTGCCACCACCCTTTGCTTCTATCCACAGCCGTAGATAAATCACACTCACTTGAACAACTAACCCCGTCCTCTTTTTCTCTCCCACCGCGCCAGCGTGAGTTTCAGAATCGGCGGCGTAATCAGCGTGGTCACAATCACCATGATCACCATCGCCGAAAACGTGGCATCGTCTATGACGTTCAAGCTTTTGCCGATGCTCGCAAAAATAAGGCCGACTTCCCCGCGCGGGATCATGCCAATGCCGACGGTCAGCCGATCCAGCCCCTTCTCCAGCAACCCTAGCCCGCAAATCTGCTTGCCGATGATGGCCGCGAGTGTGATACCTCCCGCCATCCCGAGAACAGGGAGATCCGCAAACGTTTCCAGCCGAACCTGGATCCCCATCAAAACAAAAAAGATCGGGACGAGCAGGGTGGCCACGGGCGCCAGAAGGTGCTCAACCGACACTTCTTCGCGAAATTTCCGGAAGTGCACCTCCTCGAGTATCAAGCCCGCTGCAAAGGCCCCGACAATGGCCGCGAGACCGGCAGCATAGGAAAGATAGGAAAGAGTGAACGCGAAAAGCAGCGCTGAAACCAGCTTCATGCCGGTGATACGCAGTCTGGCCAGCTGTGACATGATCTTCGGGGTAAGATAAATTCCGAAGGCCAATGAGCCGCCAAGAAAAAGCACCGCCGTGCCGATCACTCGGAGGAGTGAACCAAGTTCCAACGGTTCCGCAGCCATTGCCGCGGCAATGATTGCTGAAACCACCGCGAGAATCATCAAGCCGAGGACGTCATCGATTACCGCTGCACCGAGAATGATCTGCGCCTCTTTTGTCTTCAGCTTGCCAAGATCCTTGAAGACTCGCGCTGTGATTCCGACGCTGGTGGCACAGAGCACCGCGCCGACAAACATATGCATGTAATTCAGGCTGAAGCTGGCAGGGACATGCGTGGCGAGATCAGGAGGCAATTCCTCAATGAACAACATGCTTACACCGAATCCCAGAATAAACGGTGCGACAACCCCGAGGACCGCGACAACAAATGAAGACATGCCGACCTTCATCATCCCTTTGACCGACGATTCCAGTCCGACCTGAAACAGGAGGATAATCACGCCGATCCGGGCGAGACTGTCGATCACCACTGCCCAGTTTTCCTGAAGAACCACGGCACGGAGCGGCTCAAAGAAACTCCAGCTGGAATTCAGCAAAACCAGGTTGCCCAGCAGAACACCGCCAACAAGTTCTCCCAGAACCGCGGGTTGTCCAAGACGCTCAAAAACCTCACCTCCGACTTTGGCAACGATGAGAATGGCAAGCAATGCCACAAGCACCGGAGCTACCGGGTCGGCGTGACCAGCCCCATCAAAAGCAAGCGCACGATGGGTTGCCAGAATGTAGAAGAGGAAAATGAGCGGCAGCCTGCGCATGCTCATAGGTTTGTCAGACTGTTGAGGATTGCAGAGAACAAGCTTCGGTGAATGAATCGATAGTTGGCTTTTCCAAGGATCGTCGGCAAGGTGAAATTCTCAAATCTCTGCTCAGTATTCCGTCTTCGCTCTTCGAATAGCCGGCGGATGAGTGATGCGCGAATAGAGATGAGAGAATGAAGAAGTTTGGTTCTGACTTCTTCCGTTACTCAATACTCTCAACCGTATACTCGGTTCCCCATTGGGGATGAGGAAGAGGATATATCCAGGGAAGTATCCTGGCGCATTTTGGACGCCCATCGACAAGAATAACACACTTCACCATACGGCTCCGGTCCGTGCGATACACGACCGGATATAACGGACTCTCCTGTCGCTTGAAGTGATAAATCGCCTTCAGAGAATCATCTCCCATACTATGAAGATGCAGTTTGACCGACCCTTCAACGTACGATGAGATCCACAGAACCTCTCTGTCGGAGTAAGGATTGGTGTAGTCGACGAAAAAGACGTGGAGGCTGTCTTCGAAATACACCTGATCCGCCGCCCTCTTCGTCGTTACCTCTTCGTAACGCTCACTCGCCCCGAAGAGGAAAAAGCATGAACAGATGTGCACGATGCATACAGCCAGAGCAGTCGGAGGCGCGAGTTTCCACATCGCACGAGCGAGATGGGGCGACCCGTTGTTCATCGCTGGAACAACGATTGGTGATCAACCATCCCTCGCACAAGGTCCTCAAAAGTCTCGCGGCGCCCGATCAGGTATTCTTTTCCCTCGTGGATCATCACCTCCGCGGGCCGCGGACGCAGGTTATAGTTCGACGCCATCATAAAACAATATGCTCCCGCGTTCAGGAAGCCGAGAATATCGCCTTCATGAATTTCAGGAATCTTTCTGTTCCATCCGAAGGTGTCCGTTTCACAAATGTAGCCGACGACGGTATAGATCCGAGGCCGGCCAGTGGGATTGGAAAGATTCACGATATGGTGGTACGCGTCATAGAACATCGGGCGGAGAAAATGATTGAACCCGGTATCGAGCCCGGCGAAGATTGTCGAGGTGGTATGTTTCACCACATTGACTCTCGCAAGGAAACTCCCCGCTTGGCTGACCAGATATTTCCCCGGCTCAAACATCAACGTGAGGTCGCTGCCGTATTCCTTGCAAAACGCGTTGAACCTGTCCGAGAACTCAGTTCCAAGCGCGCTCACATCCGTTGAATCATCATCGGGTTTATAGGCAACTCTGAATCCGCTCCCGAAGTCGATGTACTCGAGCGAGGAAAATTTCCGGGCGACATCGAACAGCACCTCGGCAGCTTCCAGAAATACTTCGACGTCAAGGATCTCCGAACCGGTATGCATATGGATCCCGTCGACGGTCATGCCATTTGCCTCGACAACCCGGAGAACATGCGGCAGCTGATGGATGGAGATTCCGAACTTCGAGTCGATATGTCCCACCGAAATCTTCTCGTGTCCACCCGCGACGATGTGCGGATTGATGCGAATACCGACTGGTACCCTGCCGCCATGCAAATGCCCAAACTGTTCGAGGATCGAGATGTTGTCGATGTTGACCCTCACACCCAGGTCTGCCGCAGACTGGATTTCCTCAAGTGAAACGCAGTTCGGCGTAAACATGATCTCTCCGGGCTCAAACCCTGCGCGCAGGCCCAGCATGACTTCATTGATCGACACCGTATCCAGTCCGGCCCCGAGGTTTCGGAAGACCCTGAGAATGTTGATGTTGGTCAGAGCTTTGCAGGCGAAAAGGACTTTGACTTTCGGTACCTGAAGTGCTAACCGCATGGTTTCAAACTGGCGCCGCATTGCCGCGGTCTCATAAAGATAAAGGGGGGTCCCGAGCCTGGAGCAGAGATCGAGAGCGTCAATGTTATCGAACAGGAAGCGGTTTTTTTCGAGAACCATGGAGTCTGAAATATTGTTGTTTGTTTTTCAGGAAAAAGTGTGGTTCACGACAAAGTCCACCCGACCGGCTTTGCCTCCGCCGTGGCGGTGACCGGCATGAGGGAAATCGAATCCTCAGGCTTTCGCGTTGCTCTCGCCGAGCACAGCTGCAAGCGCGGCAACAGTCACAATATCGTCGACGCTGCATCCGCGCGATAGGTCGAAGATCGGTTTCTTCAATCCTTGAACCAGCGGTCCAAGCGCTCCCGCGCCGGCCATGCGGTGGGCCATCTTGTATCCGATGTTCCCCGAATCAAGGTCGGGAAAGATGAGGACGTTTGCCCGGCCCCCAACCGGACTCCCGGGAGCCTTTCTGGCAGAGATCTCAGGGCTGATTGCGGCATCAAGTTGCATCTCCCCGTCCACAGCCAGTTCGGGACGTTTCTCCCTCACTATCGCCGTCGCCTGCCGCACTTTGTCAACCCTTGCATGGGAGGCGCTTCCCCTTGTTGAGAACGAAAGCATCGCCACACGCGGCTCTTCACCCGTCACCCTCCGATGGCTCTCCGCCGTTATGATCGCTATATCGGCGAGCTGTTCCATGGTGGGATCAGGAATAACTGCGCAATCTGCAAACGAATAGACCTGATGCGGAAACACGATCAGAAAGAAACTCGATGCGAGGCTCACACCATCGGCAAGGCCGACAATCTTGATTCCCGCCCGCAAGACATCCCGGGTGGGGCTGAGTGATCCGGCAACGCTTCCATCAGCCTCCCCCATCCGCACCATCATTGCTGCAAAGAAGAGTGGGCTTCGTATCAGAGCCTCTTCCTCCGCCGATGAAAGCCCCGCGTCGATCCGTTGATGATACTCCCCGACGAACGCCGGGAGCTTCGGCGATTTCCCAGGATCGACAATATCAATATTTTCGAGCGAGCCAGTGCCGGCTACCCTGCGAATCTCCGCCTCGCTTCCGACGAGTATCGGTCTCGCGAGATACTTCTGAACTAACGCTCGTGCGGCCCGAATCGTCCTATCGTCTGTCGCATCGGGTAAGGCGATCCTCTTGCCGAGAAGCCGTGCTCTTTTGTAAATGGAATTGATCAGCGACGATGACATATGGCTAAGATACCAAACTCGAGTGGAGAGTCAAGAAGGGAAAAGAGGGCTGTGATGTGACTAATTGGCATTACCAATCCAATCGAAGATGTTGATTACCAAAGGGAATTCGCCTCGCCCTATGTAGTTTTGCTTTTCTGTCATATTATGGGTAAATTTGAAGCCGTTCTTTCGACAACTTCCGACATTCATACCTTTCCACATGCTCAGAAAAGTTTACATCGAAACCTACGGATGTCAGATGAACCTGGCTGACTCTGAGATCATCGGTGGAATCCTCCAGCCGGGGGGATTTATGTTTACGAACGAAGTCTCTGAAGCCGACGTGATTCTGGTTAACACATGCGCCGTCAGAGAAAACGCCGAGCAGCGCATCCGCGGGCGGCTTGGCATGTTCGGGGCGTGGAAACGGAAAAAGCCGGAGATGGTTGTCGGCGTCCTCGGCTGCATGGCGGAGCGTCTCCGCTCGAAGCTCGTCGATGAAGACCGGATCGTCGACATTGTTGTCGGGCCTGATGAATACCGGAAACTCCCCGTCCTTCTGGAGCAGGCGTTCGAAGGCGAAAACGGCATCGCCGTCCGCTTGTCGAGAGTCGAAAACTACGAAGACATTGAACCTCTCCGCACGGAGAGGGTAAGCGCGTGGATCTCGGTCATGCGCGGTTGCGACAAGTTTTGCACATTTTGCGTTGTGCCCTTCACCCGCGGCCGGGAACGGAGCAGATCGCTCAAGAGCGTTGTGGATGAGGTGAGGAAGCTGTCGGAGTGGGGCTTCAAAGAGGTGACGCTACTCGGGCAGAACGTCAATTCCTACGACGATGGAGAGCACGATTTTGCCGACCTGATGCAGGCCGTTGCGAAGGTCGATCGCACTGTGAGGGTGCGATTCACGACCTCTCATCCACAGGACATGTCAGAAAAGCTGATCGATACAATTGCAGTCAACGAGAATATCTGCAACTACGTTCACCTCCCGGTACAGTCGGGTTCGGATAGAATTCTGGCCCTGATGAACCGTTCCTATGCGGTTGACCATTATCTGCGTCTCGTCGAGAAAATCCGTCGGGCCATCCCGGGTGTCAGTCTCAGCACCGACATTATTTCTGGGTTCCCCAGCGAAACAGAGACCGACCATCAAATGACCGTCGACCTCATGAAACATGTGCGGTACGACGGAGCATATACATTCAAGTATTCTCCCCGGGAAAATACCAAGGCATGGGAGATGATGGATGATGTGCCGGATGATAAAAAGGGAAGACGGGTGTTTGAAATCACGGAGGTGCAACACGCGATTTCCCTCAGCATCAATCAGGGCCTGGTCGGGACCGTCGAAAAAGTGCTTGTTGAAGGAGCCAGCAGGAAATCGAGGGAGTTTTACACCGGGCGGACAGGCACAAACAAGTCCGTGATATTCCCGCATGGGAATGAACGAGCAGGAGAATCCATCGAGGTGATGATCCAGCGTGCGAACTCGGCTACTCTGTTTGGAGACGAATGGTTACAGGAGAACGCGGCATGAGGGCAGTGTTGTTCACCATTCTGCTTATCGCACCGCTTCGGCTTTTTGCTCAGGGGAAACCCGACATTACTGGTTTCCTGGAGAGAATTGAGGCGGGCGATGTTGAGAGCGTGCGGGATGAAGTCCCGTCCTTGCTGCAACGCTACCCGAACGACGCGGGGGTGCTCTACCTGCAGGGGCTTGTGACATCTGACGGCGCAGAGGCAGTCCGGATTTACCATGGGATCGTCGACACCTTTCCGAAGAGCGAGTGGGCCGACGATGCCCTCTTTAAGGTTTACCAGTTTTACCATGCGATTGGCTTGTATCGAACGGCCGAGCTGAAATGGAATCAACTCAAGCACGACTACCCGGAGTCCCGCCACGTTTCCGCAGTCGGTGCGGTCCAGACCGGAAGTCTGCCGGAGGAATTGACACAAGAAAAACCCGATGATGCCGATACCTCGGGAGTCGCGGGGGAGACGGCGGCCTCTGCTGGAAAAACTCAGGGTCAGTTCGCCCTTCAAGTCGGAGCATACTCATCACGGGAGAACGCTGACAAACAAAAACTTTTTTTTGAAGATTTGGGATATCCGGTGGAAGTGTTCAACCGGCTCAAAGACTCCCGCTCGATGTTTCTGGTGTTCGTTGGAAATTACCTGACTTACGAAGAGGCGAAGGAGAAAGCCACGGACATCCGGAAGAGTTATAGTGTCGATTCCTTTGTGGTATCGAGGTGACATGCAGGGTGCTGCCATGAAAACAGAAGCAGGGGGTTTCCAGCGGGAACACAGGATCGTCGGTTCGACCGTGGAAATGCTGGAGATCGTCAATGTGGTGGAGCAGGTGGCGCCAACCGACATCACTGTTCTCATTACCGGTGAGAGCGGCGTCGGGAAAGAGGTGATCGCGAAAGCAATTCACGCGGCGAGCCGGCGGAACAGGAAGCCGCTCATCACGGTAAACAGCGGGGCTATTCCCGAGGGAATCATCGAGAGCGAGTTGTTCGGACATGAGCGGGGGTCGTTCACAGGCGCTTCCGAGCAGCGAAAGGGGTATTTTGAGCTGGCCGACGGAGGGACAATCTTCCTTGATGAAATCGGAGAGCTTCCGTTGCCAGCGCAGGTGAAGTTCCTGCGTGTGCTTGAGAACGGCGAATTCCTTCGGGTCGGATCTTCTGTTCCTCGAAGGGTTGATGTGAGAGTGATCGCGGCGACAAACAAGGATCTTGAAGCTGAGGTCCGTCAGAATCTGTTCCGTGCGGATCTCTACTTTCGCCTCCGATCGGTCAACATCAGCATCCCGCCTCTTCGCAAGCGGCTTGAGGACATTCCGCTATTTGTCGAGATGTTCGCCGAAGAGATTGGTCTGAAAAACAACATCCGGTTTGCCGGTCTTTCGGATGATGCACTGGAGGCCCTGAAGAGTTACCACTGGCCGGGAAACGTGCGTGAGCTTCGGAATGTCGTGGAAAGCATGCTGGTTCTCGAAAAGGGGAGATACCTGACAGCCGACGATGTCCGGAAATATCTCAGAGGCCACACGGTGGAAGGTAATGATCGCTACCTGCCGGTCCATGTCTCAAAGAACGTCGAGCAGGCAGAAAGGGAGCTCATTTTACGGGCGCTGCTCGATATCAAGGGAAACCTGCTTGACCTGAGAAACATTCTTGTGGATCGGACAGGCCCGGCAGGCCGGCATGAAGAAGCGATGTTTGAGCGCCACGATGCCGTGGAGCCCGCCTTCTCTCTGATAGAAATGGAACGGCGGATGATTGCGGATGCACTGCAGCGCTACAACAATAACCGTCGGCTTGCCGCCCGCGCATTGCAGATTAGCGAGCGAACGCTCTATCGCAAGATCAAAGAGTATGGCTTGGGATGAACGCTGCGCACTTCGTGCCGTTCGGACAGGATCGTTTGAGAATCATTTGATGAAATTGGAGGTTGGGAGCATACAGTTGGCCATGGGTTGCTTTTGGGTCGCGCTAGCTGTTTCGGCAACAGGTTGTCCGTACTCCTTCACGGGCGCCTCTGTCCCCCCCCATCTGACGACGATCGCCATTCCGCTCGTCGATGACCGGTCGGGATTCGGACATCCGGGGCTCAGGGAAATGATGACACAAGAGCTTGTCGATCTGTTCATCAATGATAACTCGCTTGAAGTGACCGATCGGTTGACGGCAGACTCCATGCTGGAGGGAGCCATCACAAACATCACCGATGCAGCATCGGTGGTTGGTGAGGGCGAATCGGTCAGCACTCGGAGGGTAACGATTCAGGCGAAGTTTACTTTTCAGGACTTGAAGTTAAGGAAAAAGGCCTGGGAGAAGAATTTTTCCAACTGGGGGGATTACGAGACAACAGGAGATATCTTTCAGCAGCAGCAGTCCGGACTTCAAGAGGCGATTCGGAAGATCTCGGAGGATATTCTCCTGCAAACTGTTTCCGGTTGGTAAGTCACCGAAAACACCATCACTCACCATCACGAGGCTGATCCGCTAAAGCCATGACCGAATTTGTCCTTTTTGCATACATCACTTCCCTGTCCGTACTCTTTGTCTACGGCTGTTACGGCTTTGTCATGATCTACTACCACCTGAAGCACCGCAGGAACAGAGCTTCAGCGGTGGCGACTCTCCAGGAATACCCGGTGGTGACGGTCCAGCTGCCGATCTTCAACGAGATGTACGTCGTAGGGCGCCTGCTGGACGCAACATGTGGAATCCACTATCCCAAGGACAGGTTGGAAATCCAGGTTCTCGACGATTCAACCGATCGGACTGTCGAAGAGACCGCCCAGAAAGTGAGGCACTATCGTAATCTCGGATTCGATATCAAGCACATCCGTCGAGCAACCAGGGAGGGATTCAAGGCCGGGGCGCTGAAGGAGGGACTCCAATCAGCTCGTGGAGAATTTGTAGCGATTTTTGACGCCGATTTTGTTCCGCGGGAGGATTTTCTCCTGAAGACGATTCCTCACTTCCTCGCCAATCCCCGGATCGGCATGGTCCAGACACGCTGGGAGCATATTAACTCCGAGTATTCATGGCTGACCCGGACCCAGGCCATGGCACTCGATGGTCATTTCGTCATCGAGCAGGCGGTACGGAACAACGCCGGGCTCTTCATGAATTTCAACGGCACCGCCGGAGTTTGGAGGAAGCAGTGCATCGTGGAGTCGGGCAACTGGCATGCCGACACCCTCACCGAGGATCTCGATCTCAGTTACCGGGCACAGTTGCGCGGATGGAAGTTCAAGTACCTGAACGATGTCACCTCGCCGGCCGAGCTCCCGTCGGAAATCAACGCGCTCAAGTCGCAGCAATTTCGGTGGACGAAGGGCGCAATTGAGACTGCGAGGAAAATCCTGCCGGAAGTATGGCGTTCGCGTTTGCCATTGCGAACCAAGGTGCACGCGACATTTCACCTGACGAACAACCTGGTCTTTCCCTTCATTGTGCTTGCAGGCATTTTGAACGTTCCCCTCGTGTTCATCAAGCATGCAGGAAATCACAATCAGTACTTCCTTTTCATGTCGGTTTTTGTGTTTGCGTTCATCGGCTCGTTCCTTTTCTACCTTTTCTCGCAAAAGGATGTGTATGCCGACTGGAGGCGTCGGCTGTTCCTGTTTCCGGTGTTCATGGCTGGCAGCATGGGCTTCGCGGTGAACAACTCCCGCGCAGTCCTGGAAGGTCTCTTTAGGAAAAAAAGCGAGTTCGTGCGGACACCAAAGTACAGCATCAGGGACAAACATGATTCCTGGACCGACAAAATGTATGTTCCCCGGAAGTTCAGTCCCGTGGTCCTCGTCGAGATTGTTCTGGCTGTTTACTGCTTGTTCGGTGTTGCATCTTCGATTTATTTTTTGGAGATTGCGGCTGTTCCATTCCAGTTGCTCTTTTTCCTCGGCTTCAGTTTTGTTTCGTTCATGTCGCTCAAGCATATCTGGCTGGCACGGCATCCTAACTGAACGTGGGCTTGCAAACCCGCAAGGTGCGACAAACCAGGATTGAGCCGATGGGTAGTCTGGAGACGAAGCGACAACCCTTATTGGAAATGCCCCAGGAAACAAAATGAACACACCGATGTTGGAGGCTCGACTCGCAGCAAATCCCAGATCTCCGCTGTTTGCCCGGCTTGCATCGTGCCGCCTGAAAGAAGGCAGAACCCAGGAAGCAATCGATCTGTGTGTTGAAGGACTGAAGACATACCCCGACTACTCGACTGCTCATCTCGTCCTCGGAGAGTGCTACGAAGCGCTTGGACGAAATGTGGAGGCCCTGCTGGAATACCGGCGGGTCCTAAAGGCAGTCCCGGACAACTTCAGGGTGAAATCGCTGCTTGAAAAAGCTGAACGGCGTGAGCAGGAGTCGTTCAAGGCGTTTGCAGAAGAGAGGGTACGGACGCTCAATGTGAAGAAGGGAACTTTGTCTCTCGAGGGTTTTCTCTCCGACACCAAGACGCCGGAACCTGGCGGAAGATCAGAGGATGAACCTGAGGCGGCTATGCCCGGTGCCGGTTCAAACAAGATCGTCACCCCAACACTCGCTGAGATTTATGCCAGCCAGGGCGAGTACCGTGAGGCGATTGAGGCGTACAAGCGGTTGCTCAAGGAGCGTCCGATGGAATCTCAACACTTCTCGAGGCGTATCGTCGAGTTGGAAGATCTGGCGCGCATGCAGCAAGCTGAGGGCAAGTGAACGCCCTGAAAATCCCATCCACTAAATCAAAAGCCCCTCCGAAAGAAGGGGCTTTTTGCTTTGTGCACCGAGCGTAGGACTAAGAAAGCTTATTCACAAACCTGGTCAGCTTCGACTTATCGTTCGCAGCCTTGTTCCGGTGAATCACGCCTTTTGCGGTAAGTTGATCAAGCAGCTTGACGGTCTTCCTGAGCTCCGCAAGGCCGGTCGTCTTGTCGCTGGATGAGCGGACACGCTTGACCGCCCTCCTCATCCGTGCTTTCCATTGTTTGTTTCGAGCCGCGCGACGTTTCGACGCCCGAGCCCGTTTTATTGCCGATTGATGTTGCGCCATTCAGTTCTTCCGGTGTTCTGTTGTTTGTTAGCGGCAATCAACATATCAAAAAAGGAACTGAAAATCAACGCGGCGTCACGTCTTGCTCCCACCATAACCGGACTACCCGGCAATCTTGCCTTTCTATCGGGCAGTGCCTATATTATTGCCGTTTCCATTCAATGAGTTGGCGCGTCCCGAACGCGCTTGCCGTACCGAAGATTCGAAAACCCAGGTGAGTGCACAAGAATGAAGATCGTTGTCTGTGTGAATCATGTTCCCGATACCGAAACGAAGATCAGGGTTGGCCCCGACGGAGCCACCATGGATAAGGCGGGGGTCAATTACATGCTGAACCCCTACGACGAGTTCGCCATCGAAGAAGCCCTGAGAATCAAGGAAAAGTTCGGTGGGGAAGTGACGGTCATGACGCTCGGAGGAGACAGTCACAAAGAAACGCTCCGCAAGGCGCTCGCCATGGGAGTAGAGAAAGCCGTGCTGTTGAAAGATGAGGGCATCCGGGACTCCTATGCCGTATCCTGGGCGCTCGCACAGGAGCTGAAGGAAATGGCGCCTGATGTTGTTCTCTTCGGCAAGCAGTCGATCGATTACGATGACGCCCAGGTAGGTACCCTCGTCGCCGAGCTTCTCAACATGCCGTCCGTTGCCGTTGTTGTCAGTCTGCAGATCCAGGATGGCAAGGCCACCTGCGAGCGCGAGATCGAGGGCGGACATGAGGTTGTTCAAACAAACCTTCCCGCCGTGTTCCTCGCCCAGAAAGGCCTGAATGAACCACGCTACCCATCGCTGAAAGGAATCATGGCGGCCAAATCTAAGCCGATTCAAGACAAACAGGCAGCGATGACGGAAACACGTGTTGAAACGATCAGAATGTTGAAGCCCTCCGCAAAGGGAGCCGGGAAGATTGTCGGGACCGACAAATCCGCGGTTCCTGAATTGATTCGCCTCCTCCGGGAAGAGGCCAAAGTAATCTAACGTCACCGAGGTTGGAATGCATGTTCTCGCATTTGCAGAGCAACGCGATGCAAAACTGAAAAAGTCCTCATTCGAGGTCGTCTGCGCCGGGCGGCGAATTGCCGATGAGCTTGGGGCAACGTTCTCGGCGCTCGTCATCGGACATGGCATACAGGATACCGCCCGCGAACTCGGCCGATTCGGAGCGCAGAGGGTGCTCACCATCGATGACCCGTCGCTGGAAAAACACTCGAACACGGCATTTTCGAAAATTATTGCCGAAGTGGCAACAAGGGAGGGAGCAACCCTCGTGATTATGGCTGCAAGCCAGATGGGTAAAGACCTCGCTCCCCGCGTTGCCGTGAAGCTCGGCGCCGGTCTTGCTGCAGATTGTGTCGCTGCGAAAGTTGAAGGTAATGATATTGTCGCCACACGACCGGTTTATGCCGGAAAAGCGCTGATCGATGTACGGGTGAAAACGCCGGTTAAAGTCCTTACGTTGAGGCCGAACGTGTTCACTGCTTCCTCAAGGAACGGGACAGCAACGGTGGAGAGTATCTCCGTCAAACTCAATCCCGAGGATTTCGGTGCCGTCGTTTCTCAAACAAAGGTCGCTTCAGGAAGACCCGATGTGACGGAAGCGGATATCGTGGTGTCCGGTGGAAGGGGAATGAAGGGCCCTGAACACTTTACCCTGATCGAGCAGCTTGCCGACGCTCTCGGCGCGGGCGTCGGTGCATCGCGCGCAGTCGTCGATGCAGGGTGGCGTCCTCATGACGAGCAGGTCGGTCAGACAGGAAAAACGGTCTCGCCGACGATGTACGTTGCCTGCGGCATCTCAGGTGCTGTGCAGCATCTGGCCGGTATGTCTTCGTCGAAGTTCATTGTTGCGATCAACAAGGACAAAGATGCGCCGATTTTCCAGGTTGCCGATTATGGGA
>Ga0247727_10010601_pt1 | contig 16289 bp, 9 predicted proteins | sample WisWelCaveWW1625_FD_202498 | JGI IMG/M metagenome (GOLD analysis project Ga0247727, IMG submission 202498) | Biofilm microbial communities from Wishing Well Cave, Virginia, United States - WW16-25 | ecosystem: Environmental > Aquatic > Deep subsurface > Groundwater > Cave microbial mat | place... | reverse complement strand
CTGAGCGTGCACGCCGGACAGGAGGAGCTGCGTACCCTCGTGCCGGCAGCGGTCGTAGATCCCCTCGAGCGTGCGCAATCCGGTCGCGTCGATGACGTTCACCTCGCGAAGGCGCAGGATGAGAACCTTGGGGGGCTTCTCGATCTGTGCCATCGCCTCGTGGCACTTGCTCGCCGCGCCGAAGAAGAACGCGCCGTAGATCTCGAACACCTCGACACCGTCGGGAACCTCGCGCTGCTCGATCGAGTTGGGGTCGTCGGGGGCGACTTCCTCCTTCATCATCTTGGTGACGAAGCCGGCGCTCGAGAGACTCGCCATGCGGTGCATGAACAGGAAGGCCGCGAGCACGATTCCGACCTCGAGGGCGACGGTCAGGTCGACGAGGACCGTCAGAGCGAACGTCACGATGAGGACCAACACGTCGCTGCGCGGGCTGTTGAACAGCTTGAGGAACGTCCGCCACTCGCTCATGTGGTACGAGACGACGATCAGGATGCCCGCCAGGGTGGCGATCGGAATGTGCGCCGCCCACCTTCCGAAGAACAGCATGATCAGCAGCAGTGTGAGCGTGTGCGTGAGGCCGGCGATCGGGGTGCGGCCGCCGTTCTTGACGTTGGTCGCGGTGCGGGCGATGGCGCCGGTTGCAGGAATGCCGCCGAACAGCGGCGAAACGACGTTGGCGATGCCCTGAGCGACCAGCTCCATGTTGGATCGGTGGCGTGAACCGATCATGCCGTCCGCGACGACCGCCGAGAGCAGCGACTCGATTCCGCCCAGCAGCGCGATCGCCCAGGCCGCGGGGAACAGTGTCTGGAGATCGCTCCACTCGAAGGAAGGCAGCTTTGGCGAGGGCAGGGAGTCGGGCACGCTGCCGAAGCGCGTGGCGATGGTGTCGACCGGCAGGTCGAACACCGCCGTGGCAACCGTCGTGAGCAGGATCGCGATCAGGGGGCCGGGCACGCGATGGGTGAGGCGCGGCCAGAACGCGACCAGGGCGGAGGTGAAGGCGGCCAGGACGACGGCCCAGGGATTCACGGAGGAAAGGTGCTCGCCGTACGCCTGCATCTTCTCGATGAAGTCCGCGGGCACCTTGCGCACCGATCCATCGCGCTCGCGGCGTGGTTTTTGGAGTGCGGTGCGAAGCACCGCTTTGGTTCGCGAGCAGATCACGCGCACGCCTGCCCATCCAAGTATCCTGCCCGCTGCCTGGTGCGCGGACCAAGGCACGAACGCCTACTCCTTCTGAGTCCCGCCCGCTTCTTCGTACGCGAACCAAAGCGGCGCTGTCGCGCCGCACTCCAAAACTGCGAGTTGCGCACCGTTCCATCGCGCTCGCGCCGCACTCCAAAGCCGCGCTGCGCGCGGCCGATGCGGCTACGACGGAAGCGCTGCGCGCGGCCGATGCGCTCGCTACGACCTAGGCGCTGTGCGCAGCCGAAGTGCTCGCTTCGACGTAGGCGCTGCGCGCGCCGCACAATGGGGCGCTCCGTACCTCATTCCATCGAGATGACGAGGTAGTGCCCTCCCGAATGCTCGGCGATGGTCTTCAGGAGCGACTCATTGCCGTGGTTGAAAGTCACCACGTGGAACACCATCTTGGCGCGCCGGTTCGCGGCCCCGACGTAACGGATCAGCTCCTGCGGGTCGGTGATCCGGCCCGCGGTCGGCATGCCGTCGGTGATCAGGAACACCGTGTCGCTCTCGACCGAGTGCATCTTGCTCGCCTGCGGCTTCTGTGAATTGCCCACCCCGAACGCGACGTTCAGGGCGTCGAACGTGTTCGTCCGGCCGTTCTCCTTCGCCTGTCTGGCGATGCCGTTGACGTAGTCCGGCGTCAGCCGTGTCAGGAACTTCATTGCCGCGTTCTTGTTGCCCTGGTTGGCCTGCTGCAAGGTGTCCTTCCACTTCTCGACGAAGGTGTGGAACGTGACGATGTTGAACTTCACGTGGTCGCCAAGCGTGGCGATCGTGCTGATCAGCTCCTCGCGTGCCAGATCAATCTTCGTGTCGTAATCGCCGTACCGCTCCCGAAAGTCCTTCAGCCGCGCGGGGTCGCCGCTCTCGATCGAGAGACGATCGACCATGCTGTTGGACACGTCGAGCAGGAACAGCATCCTCTGGGAGCGCGTCGGGATTCCGACGAACGGCGCGTACTCCTTCTTCGTCCGGGTGTAACGCGAATCGGCCGCCGCCTGGGCGCTCTTGCGATCCTCGATCTGCTTCTGGGTCGGCACCTCGAAATGGTCCTTCACCTGGTTCCACCAGGACTGCCAGTCTTCCACGCTCGGCTGCAGGAAGGTCTCCGCCGTGATGACCTTGAGCGCCTCGTGGCAGTCATCGAAGAGCCGACCCTGCTCGCTCTTCATCGCGTCGATCAGCGGCTGGATCGACTCCTTGATCCTCAGCTTCTTCAAGAATTCGATGGAGGAGGCGCGCACCCGCCACTGTGGATCTTCCTTCAAGAGGCGCAGCGACTCCTGGGCGAGGTTGTCGGCCTTGAGCTGCGCGAGGCTCGCGAGGGCCGCGATCCGCACGTCCGCCTCCTTGTCCAGCAAGAGCGGCGCGAGCGCCTGGACGCTCCCTCCACCCCGCGGCTCGAGGACCCCGAGCAGCTCCGCGGAATGAACCCGCATCGCCGCCTCCTTGTGGGTCGTGAGCTTGATCGCGGTCTCGTATGCGGACTTTGGACGAGAGACCTTGAACGACTCCAGGATCGCCACGCTCAGGTTCACGTCCTTGGAGTCGCGCAGCTCGCGCAACAGCGCGTGGTGCGCCTGATGAGTCGTCTGTCGGGCGAGCCCCTTCTCCGCCTCCTTGCGCACGGCGATCGACTCGTCGAGCACCGCCTTCAGCAACGGCTCGACCGCAAGTTCGTGGTCGCACTCCTCGAGCCCCATCACCGCGGCCTTGCGCACGTGCTCGTTGGGGTTCATGTAGAACTTGAAGAACTCCTCGACCAGCGCCGCCGCACGCTCTCGCGGAGTTTCAACGCCGGGGACGGCGGCGCACGGCGAAGACAGGATCGACCCTGCGACCAGGAGCAGGAGCCAGAGCCTGATCGCGTCGAATGCTGGAGGGCACGGCTCGAATCGATGACGGCGGGTCATGGCGCTTGTCGGATGAGTTCCATGGTCTGGGAAAGGGAGGAACTTGAAGTGACCCGTGGACGAGAAGACTTCGTCCATCAGGGACGACCCTCCTCCGGAAAGTTGGAGCGCAGGAGCTGCACGATCTCCTTCGACGGCCGGGCCCATTCGTTCTTGATCAGGAACTGATTGGCCTCCGGCGATTGACTGACGCCGGCCATCAGCAGCACGTTCGACGGGCCGAGGTCGACGATCTCGCGCAGGAAATTGACCATGTAATCGCGGTGGTACGGCTGGAAACCGGTCTGGCGCAGCTCCTGGAACCTGATCAGGAACAATGGCGCAGCATCCGGCCGCGTCTGGCGGTAGTCGATCTGCACCATCTCGTACTGCGCGAACGACGCCTTCTCGGCCTCCGTGAGAGGCAGCGACTCGCAGCCCGGAATCGTGCGCTCGATGTAGCGTGAGAGCAGCGACTTCGCCCGCGACAGCTCTTCGGGCTCCTCCGTGAGCCAGGTGATCTTCGGGTCCGATCCCAGAATCTTCTTTTGGTTGCCCTCGGCGCTGAAGGCGAATGCGACATCGCCTCCGTACTTCAGCCGGTAGGCGGCCGGGCCGACGAAACGGATCTTCAGGTCGAGAGCTTCGATCGAGAATTCGAACAGGAGGTCGGTGTAGCCGCTGTTGGGTCGCATCGACGGCGTGATCGGACGGCCGGAAGCGGCGACTTCGCCGGACTGCCCGCCGGCATCCGCGAGCTTTCGGGCGAGACTTTTCTGCGCCCACCACTTGAGAGCGATCGAGCCGCTGACCGGATTCGAAGCGGGCGTCACTGCGAAACCACCGAACCTCTCGTCCTTGCGGAACAGGACGATCTCTCCGGCGCGGAAGTAGTTGGCGCTGAATTCGGAGGGCTTGGGGCCCGCCTCCTTCAGCAGGTCGAGCCCGAGGGGCAGAACCGAGAGCCGGTCGATCTCCTCGATGGCCGCCTGGCTCGGAGCGTCGCTCTTGGGTTTGAGCGACAGCAGGTAGTCGACGGCCGGCTTTCCATGGCACAGGATGTTCGGCAGGATCGCCGCCCGGTCCTCCTCGCTCCTGGCCTTGAGGAACGTTGCGAGAAGCTTCTGCAGCTCCTGGCGAACCTCGTTCGTGAGCGTTCCTTGCCTGGCCGCCGGAAGCGATGACGAGGATGGCTGAGCGTGCAACCGGTCCTTCGAGGTGCCGGAGAGAACGGCGAAGAGCAATGTAGAGAGGCAAAATGCCAAGAGCTGCCCGTGCCCGCGGACCATGCAGAGGTCCCGAGCCACGGCCGGTCTCCCGACCGGAAACTTGGCGCCATCGGGGAGGAGGGTGAAGGTCATTGGGAGAGCAGTCTTGGCTCTCGAGTCGAAAGTCTCAAGTCTCGGCCCTGAAGGCCCGGGCTCCTGCGAGGTCGGTGCGAATTCCGCAAGACCCGGAGTCGGCCCAGGACGGGAAGGAACGGAGTTTTTTTCACGAACCGCGGAGCATTTTCGCTCTGGACTCGAGCGGCCGAGCGAGTCGAGAGACAATCCAGCCGGGTCTGTTCCTCCGCCGGGCCAGGGTTTTTCCTGGAGGTGCCACTTCGCGGCACCTGCGGCCGCTCCGCGGCCGTGCTCGCCCTTCGGCCGAGCCCTGGCCTGGATCATTCATGCATGATCCAGGCCAGGGGCAACAACCAATCGTCCCGTCGCTCGTACCTGAAGGGCCGCGGCCGAGGTCAGACCACGGCCGCAGGAGTTAGGATTCTGCCCCCCGCGACGGTAACGCCGCGTCCCTGACAACACCAAGAATGGAGATTTGCGATGACGAGAGGTTCGAAGTGGTTGATCGGCCTTGCCGCCGCCGGCCTGACCGCGTTCGCGGGGGCTGCCTCGGCGTTCGAGGACAAGAAACCGGCGCCGCCGGCCAATGAGGGTGCCGCCGCGCTCAAGACCGGCACCGCGGTCGGCGAGAAGATCCCGGAATTCAAAGCGTCGCTGATCAAGCTCGACGGCGAGAAGTCCCTGGCCTCGGACCTGGTTTCGACCAAGACTGCGCGCCCGACCGCCTACGTGTTCATCAGCCAGACCTGCCCCTTCACCCACAAGTACAGCAAGCGGCTGGCGGCGCTGACCAAGAAGTACGCCGACAAGGTCGACCTCTTGGCGGTCTACCCGATGCGCGCCGAGACGGCCGAGAGCAAGGCCGCCTTCCAGAAGAAGAACGGCTATGAGTGCGCGATGATCAACGACGCCGACGGCACGGTCGCCAAGGCTCTCAAGATCTCCAAGACTCCGGAGATCGTGCTCTGCTCGAAGGACGGCGAGATCCTGTTCCGCGGCAGCTTCGACGACAACCCCGAGAGCGAGAGCGGCGCCAAGACCCAGTTCTTCGCGAACGCGATGGATCAGCATCTCCGGGGCGAGAAGGTCAAGATGACGACCTCCCAGCTCTTTGGCTGACCGGCCAAGTTCTGATCTCTGTCGGTCGACAGAGAAGAATCTGGACAATCAGGCTGAAGACTCATCGAGAACGGGGACGCGCGATCACGCGTCCCCGTTGTTCTTGGGGAAGAGGAACGAGTAAGAAGTAAGAAGGATGAAGTAAGAAGGGTGAAGGGTGAAGTAGCGGGTCGTGCTGGGGCGCACACTGCGGTCAGGGGCTCTTGAGCTCGGCGACCTTGGAGGCGTGCTCCTTGGGGTTTTCCGCGAACTGGTCGAGGCACTTGGGGCAGCAGAAGCCGATTCTCCTGCCCTGGTAGACGAAAACGTATTTGTCCTTCGCTGGCTTGCCGGTGAACGGACAGGCAGCGTTGACGAGACCGTTTTTCGGCGCCGAGGATTCCTTGAGCGGGTCTTTCCCCTCGGAGGGAGCCTTGAATTCCGGGATCTTCGAGAGAAGGGACTTGGGGTCTTTGTCGAACTGCGCCTTGCACATGGTGCAGCAGAAGGCGATCGCCTGGTCCTCGTACAACGAGAAATGCGCGGGGTCGACATCCTTGCCGGTCACCGGGCACTTGGTGTTGATCGGCTTCTGTGACGCCACCGCCGGCTTGAATTCCGCGACCTTGCCGATGAACGCCGCGGGGTCGGCATCGAACTTGGCCTTGCAGTCGGGACAGCAGAATCCGATGGTCTGGCCCTCATGGAGGGAGAAGTGGGCAGGAACCACGTCCTTTCCGGTCAGGGGGCACTTGGCATTGATCGGCCGATTGGGGTCGAGAACGGGCGCGAGCGCATACTGGCCCAGGTCGATCGACAACCCGGGAAGCGCCGCCTGCAGCGCATTCGCTCCTGCCTCCGTCACCTGCGACTGCCAGAGGTAGAGATTGGCAAGCTCCGCGTGTCCCTTGAGAGCAAGAAGGCCTGAGTCCGAGACCTTCGTGCCGTAAAGGTTCAGGTACTGGAGGTGAGTGAGCTTCATGAGGTGGGCCAGCCCCTGGTCGGTGATCGCAGTGTTGGAGAGGTTCAGCCGGCGCAGCTCGGTGAAGGCTGCGATGCGCTCGAGCGCGGCATCGGTGATGGCGGTGCGCGAGAAGTTGAGCCAGACGAGCGTCGGCTCGAGACCCTGGAGCAGGGCGACGTCCGCGTCGGTGACCGGCGCGCCGAGCAGGCTGAAGTCGGCGTCGACCACGTTCGTGTTCTGCGCGATTCGCATCGCCAGAGCGCCGCGTTTCTCGACGGCCTGAATCGCCGCCGCCTCCGCCGCGCTCTGCTCCGGACTCAACGTGCGGGTCTCGAGGCCCTCGGAGGCCGCATCTCCATCCGCCGGCTTTTGAGTTTCCGGCCACTCGGCGCCCTCGTTGATCCACTGCTTGATCAGCTCGATCTGCTCCTTGGTGAGCGGATCTCCTTCGTTGGGCATGATCTCGGCGTCGTCGGCCGGCAGGGAGATCAGCTCGACCATCAGGCTCGCGGAGGCATCGCCCGGCACGATGTATTTCTTCTTGGGGTTGAAGGCCAACGTGCGGTCATCCAGACGAAGCTTGCCCTTCTGCTTCTTGGCGCCGTGACACTCGTAGCAGCGGGAGGCGAAGATCGGCTCGATCTGCGTCTTGAAATCGACCTTGCCCGGGACCGGCTGCTCGGGGGGCGCCGCGCCCGGAGCCTCGAACGAGGTGAGCAGGCAGGCAACGGTGATGGCAGGCAGTGATGTCATCGCAATCCTCATCTTGATCTTCGACCCGACCGGGGCGGTTTCGTTGTCCAGAGCCTCGCTTGCTCCCGAACCCATCTCTGTTCCTCGTGACGGATTCAGGTCGAGATCGCCAAGGATGTTAGTCCCTTCGCTGTCCAAATCCGAGACGTCCACCCCATCCCTTGTGCGCCCTGCTGACTGCCTCTGCAAAATGCCGCAGAAGCGGGTCGATCCCGGCCCGGGCCTGGTACGCCTCGGTGGCGGCGATCATCGAAGATTGACAACGAACGCCTGGGTGTTCATCACTCAACTCTGCCGGCCGCAGCGGCGGATGGGTGCTCGATTGCGGCCGCAACCGAAGTTTTCCTGGACCGAAGCAGTCCTTCGTCAACGGGCGCGGCTGCGTTTGGACCCGAGCTTGGACAGGGGCGCGACCGTCGGGGCGAGAAAGAACCGGCCGATCTTTGCCTCGAAGCGCTCACCGGACGGCCGGAGCATCTGATAGTTGCCTTCCATCGTTCCCCAGGAGGTCTTGAGGGGACACGAGCTCTCATACTGGAAGTTTTCTCCAGGGGCGATCTCGGGCTGCTCGCCGACCACTCCCGCGCCTCGAACCTCCTCCATCTCATTGTTGGCGTCGCGGATGATCCAGTGGCGCGAGACCAGCTTGGCAGGCGCGGTTCCTTCGTTCGAGAGGATGATCCGGTATCGGTAGAAATGCAGCGGTCGATCGGCGTCGGAGTGCTCGGGAACGAGCTCCGCAGCGGCGCGGACCCGGATGCCGTGAGTGGTCGTGTCGGAATGCCCCTTTTCCATCGTCGTTCTCGGTGGCAGGTGGGCCAGGATAGGCTCTAGCCCGGGTTTTCCAGAGGCGCCGCTTCCCGGCACCTACGGCCGCCAAGCGGTCGGGCTCGCCACTTCGGCCGAACCCTAGGAGCCTGCGTCACGGGAGGGTTCGTAGCGAGGCGGCTTCGCCAAAAGGCGGATGCGAGGCGCGCGACTGTCGGCCCCCGGAGGCGACTCTTGGTTGAGTCGCTTCGGAGGACGACCGAGCGCAACGAAGCAGCCGCCTTTCGATCGGTCGCCGCAGTAGAACTCTGCCGTGACGCAGGCTCCTAGCCCCAATGCCGTTCACCTAAAGTGAACGGCATTGCTCCTAGCCCGGATCATTCATGCAAGATCCAGGCTAGAACTCAGCGGGCCAAGAATAGCTCGCCGGGAGATGGGTGCATGCAAACACGACGACGCAGCCGACTTCACCTCGGTCCGCTCGCCGCGCCGCAGGCGATGTCGGAAAAGAAGTCTTCGCAGCTCCGAGGCGGCCACTCGGGAAGGTGCAGCGAAGGCGGTGCAGGAGGAGCGCGATGGTGAGCCCGAGCTCGAAGGGGAGCCATCGCTCGATCCTCGGAATCATCTTCCTCACGGTGTTCATCGACATCGTCGGCTTCTCGGTGATCTTTCCGTTGTTCCCGAGAATGCTCGAGCACTACCTCGTGCTCGAGGGCCCGAAGAGCTCCATCGGCGGGCTGGTGCGCTTTCTGCAGCGGGTGGCCGGCGAAGAACCCGGGCCCGGCGCGGCGGTGCCGTTCTCGGTCGTCGTCCTGTTCGGAGGAGTGCTCGGCTCGCTGTACTCGGTGCTGCAGTTCCTGTTCTCGCCGGTGTGGGGGGGCCTGTCCGACCGGATCGGGCGGCGCCCGGCCCTCCTGTTCACCCTAGGCGGGACAGTCCTCGGCTACGTCCTCTGGGTGTTCGCCGGGCGATTCTGGCTGTTGCTGGCCGCGAGACTTCTCGGCGGGATCATGGCCGGAAACATCTCCACGGCCTCCGCAGCCGTCGCCGACGTCACCTCGGATAAAGACCGCGCCAAGGGGATGGGCATCGTCGGCATGGCCATCGGCCTTGGATTCGTGCTCGGACCCGCGCTCGGGGGTCTGTTCTCGAAGTACCAGCTCGCGGCGGCCGGCGACTCCCCCGGAGCATTCAGTCTCAATCCGTTCTCGATGCCGGCGCTGGTCGCGCTCGCCCTGGCATTTCTGAACCTTGTGTGGGCGGCGGCGCGGTTCCCGGAGACCTGGTCGAGGGACGGGCGTTCCGACCGGGTCGAGGCGCGAACCTTGAATCCGCTCGCGCGTTTGCGAACGCTCGACTATCCCGGCTTGAAGCGCACCAACGTGATCTATCTGGTGTTCCTCACGGCGTTCAGCGCGATGGAGTTCACTCTGACTTTCCTCGCGAGTGAACGGTTCGCGTTCGAGCCGCGCGACAACGCGATGATGTTCGTGTTCGTGGGTCTGGTGATGGCGTTCGTGCAGGGAGGCCTGGTGAGGCGCCTCGCCCCGCGGCTGGGGGAGAAGAATCTCTCGCTGCAGGGCCTGGTGCTCGTGATTCCCGGCTTCGTGCTGGTGGCTCTCGCACACCGGACCCAGATTCTGTACTTCGGCCTCTTTTTCATGGCGGTCGGCAGCGCGATGGCCTCTCCTTCCCTGGGCGCTCTTGCGTCGCGGTACACTCCGGCCGATCGACAGGGCCTGTCGATGGGAGTGTTCCGGTCGATGGGCAGTCTGTCGCGCGCGATCGGGCCGATCATCGGGGGAGTCTTGTACTGGCAGCTCGGGAGCTCGGCGCCGTACTGGGCCGGCGCCGTGGCGCTGCTCCTGCCGATCGCGCTCGGCACGACTCTGCCGCCCGTTCCGCGAAGTGATTGAGAATCCTCGTCGCTCTCAACCAAGGTAGAAGAGGGTTCTTCGCAAGGCCTCCTGCCGGCGCAGAGCCTCCTTTGCGGATTCATTGAAGGAGGAGGAGTACGAACGCCATGAATGGAACGCTTGGATGGATCCTCGTGCTTGCGACTGCTGCCGCGTGCAAAGCCGATGCTCAGAACGAACAGGAAGTGGGCCCGGCGGCTTGGGTGGAGCTGTTCGACGGCAGCACGACAAACGGCTGGTTCAAGCCGTTCGAATGGGGCGAGGTCTGGGTCGAGGACCAGACGATCCATTTGCGCGCCGACCGGAAGTTTTTCCTGCTGAGCGAGAAGACCTACGGCGACTTCGTATTTGAAGTGGAAGTCAACGTTCCCGTCGGCGGCAACAGCGGGATCCAGTTCCGCAGCCACTACGAGAAGAACCGCCTGTGGGGCTACCAGGCCGAGGTCGACACGGACGCCGAGCGCCGCTTCTCGGGAGGAATCTACGACGAAGGCCGGCGCGGCTGGCTCCACGATCTCGAGGGACAGCCACAGGCGCAGTCGGCGTTCAAGAACGGCGACTGGAACCGCTACCGGATCGAGGCCGCCGGCGACCGCCTGCGGGTGTTCGTCAACGATGTCCTGACCAGCGACATCAAGGACATGGCGGACGTCGAGGGCCACGTCGCACTGCAACACCACGGGGAGGCGGGCCTCATCTACCGTTTTCGCAACATCCGCATCCGCGACCAGGGACGCCGGCGCTGGGAGCCGATGTTCAACAGCAAGGACTTTTCCGGCTGGCACTTCAAGCCCGGCGGGAAGTGGGAATGGAAGGACGGCGCGATCGTGGGTTCGTGCACCAGCGACGAGCCACGTCACGGACTTCTCGTCAGCGACGCGCAGCACGACGACTTCTGCGTGCGTCTTCAGTTCCGGGTGCACGAGGGCGACAGCGGCTTCTACTTCCGGACGCAGGAGACCGACGACTCGGTCGGAGTGAAAGGCTTCCAGGCGGAAGTGGATCGCACCATGGAGACCGGCGGCCTGTACGAGACCTCCGGTCGCGGCTGGGTGGTCAAGCCCGACGAAAAGAAGCTGCAGGAGCAGTATCACCCGGGCGAGTGGACGGACCTCTGGCTCAGCGCGCAAGGCCCGCGCATCGAAGTGTGGTTGAACGGCCAGTCGGTCTCGCACCTCGACGACCCGGCCGGAACCAGCAAAGGCCACTTCGCCCTCCAGCTCCACGGAAACCAGAACGTCCGCGTCGAGTTCCGCAATGTGGAGATCCTCGAGCCAGTGAAGTGAGAGCCGAGAGCGGCGCTGGTGCCGCTTCGGTTAAACCGCGCCGCGAGCGCGATGGATCGGTGCGCGACCCGCAGTTTTGGAGTGCGGCGCGACAGCGCCGCTTTGGTTCGCGCATGAAGAAGCGGGCGGGACGCAAAAGCGGCAGGCGTTCGTGCTTTGGTCCGCGCACCAAGCAGCGGGCAGGATACTCCGATGGGCAAGCGTTTGCGTGGTCCGCTCGCGAACCAAAGCGGTGCTCCGCACCGCACTCCAAAAGGCTGGTGACGCCCACATCGACCGACACACCGCACTCCAAGAGGCCGGAGATGCCCTGTTCGACCAACGCACCGCACCCTTGGCGCTCCGCGCCTCCACCGACCGCTTCGTTCGTTTCAAGGCGCCGCGGCGCCGACCATGCCTCAAAAGCGTCGGTGCGGCGAGTCTGAAACGGCCGGCGACGTTATTGTCTGTCGCCGCTCTCACGTTCTCGCTACGACCTTCATGAGTCTTTCGGGCATCGGGCCCGACACATGGGGATGGTTCGTGGCGAGGGAACGGGGCGAGTGTCAGATGCGCCGCACGCGAGGAATTCACTCCATGTCGAGCGTTCCATTCATGGCCGCCTTCTCGGTATTGATCCAGTGGTCGTCCCTGCTTGCCCAGGGCGGCGCCGGGGACCCGAGGAATGCTCCCAAGGGCTTGGTCTGCAACAAGGACGGCGCGTGCGAGGGGTACACGTTGTTCGCACCGCTGCAGTCGACCACGACCTATCTGATCGACATGGACGGCGAGGTCGTCAACTCGTGGAAGAGCGAGTACACCCCCGGCAGCCCCTATCTGCTGCCGAACGGCCACCTGCTGCGCAGCGCCGACGACCCGACGGCTCCGCGGTTTCGCGCCGGCGGCAAGAACGGCCGGATCCAGGAGTTCACCTGGGAGGGCGAGCTGATCTGGGATTACAAGTTCGCCGACGAAATGAAGCAGCAGCATCACGACATCGCTCCGATGCAAAACGGCCACGTGTTGTTCATCGCGTGGGAGTACAAGACCAAGGAGGAGGCGATCGCGGCCGGTCGCGACCCCACGCTCGTCGGCGACGAGGGGATGTGGCCGGACTGCGTGTTCGAGGTGAAGCCGGTCGATCCCGACAGTGCCGAGATCGTCTGGGAATGGCGCGTCTTCGACCATCTCGTCCAGGACTTCGACCCGGAGAAGGCGAACCATGGCGACGTCGCGGCTCACCTCGAGCTGGTCGACATCAACGCTGATCGCGAGGGCGAGCCGATCACCGCGGCGGAACGCGACCGCCTGATCGCGCTCGGCTACATCACCCAGGCCGCGCCGCCCCCGAGGCCCGGCGGACCCGGGGGCGGACCGCCAGAGGGCCGCGCCGACTGGAATCACACCAATGCCATCAACTACAACGAGGAGCTCGACCAGATCGCGCTCAGCATCCACCACTTCAGCGAGATCTGGATCATCGATCACTCGACCACGACCGAGGAGGCCAAGGGTCACGAGGGCGGACGCTGCGGCAAGGGCGGGGATCTTCTCTATCGGTGGGGCAACCCGCGTCGCCATCGCGCCGGCGACAAGTCGGACCAGAAGCTGTTCAGCCAGCACGACGTACGCTGGATTCCCGCGGGTTATCCCGGCGAAGGCAACCTGATGGTGTTCAACAACGGCCGCGGTCGAGCCGAGGGTGATTTCTCGAGCGTCGACGAGATCGTCACGCCGATCGGAATGGACCTCACCTACCTGTGGGAGACCGGCGAGCCCTTCGATCCTCCGATCGCGGAGTGGACCTATCAGTCGCCCGATCCCAAGGAGTTCTTCTCGAGCTTCATCTCGGGGGCTCACCGCCTTCCCAACGGCAATACCTTCATCTGCTCCGGCGCGCAGGGTCGGTTGTTCGAGGTCACCGGCGGCGGTGAGATCGTCTGGGAGTACTGGAATCCGCATTTCGACGCCGACATGCAGGACCGTGGACCGCGCGGGCGACTGCCACCTCCAGGACCCGGAGGTCCGCCGCCCCGGGATCCGCAGAATCCGGATGGAAACAGTGGACCAGGCGGTCCGCCGCCCGGCCCCGATGACCAGGCCGGGCGGAATCGCGGGAACGGGCCGCCTCCGCTACCTCCAGGGATGGGACGCGGCGGCTTCGTTGGCACCGGCTGCTTCCGAGCCACCCGCATTCCCGCCGACTATCCGGGGCTCGCCAAGTTCAAGGGTGCGGGCAGTCGCTGAGTCGGTGGTCATCGACGGAATTCATGCCTCGGCGCACGAGCCGGCGCAAGCTCAAGCTCTTCGGCACCGGCCGTCGACGAAGGGTTGAGAGCCTCACACGAAACGCCTTCCGCACGCGATGAGGGCAAGAACCGGGTTGGCCTCCAGCGATGACTCAGGGGCTCGTCGAGCGCGGCCGTAGGAAATGCGTCCCGCGGAGAGGGAGGATGATCCAGAGCGTACTGCTGGCTCTTTCAGGCGGCTCGCCGACGACGCCGACATCGGTGCCGGATCCTCGAGGATTCCTCGAATCTCTGAGCGAGCTTGGAAGCACTCTGGTCCGCTTCCTGAGCGAGCTTGGCGGTCTGTTCGCGATCGTCTGCAAGAAGTTGGTTGGGAAGACCGACCCCGATCTTCTCTCGATCGTCGGGGCGGTGCTGGGTCTGGTGGCGCTCCTCGCCCTGATCCTGTGGGTGCCGCGTCAGCTTCTGCCGAGCTATCGCCTCCTGCGCTACACGATCTACCGATTCCCGGAATACAGCGGGTGGCGAGGCGCATGGTGGATCGTGTGGGAGCTGCTGCGCCTGCTGCTGATCATCCTCAAGACCTTCAGCCTGGTGAAGGCCACCAGGCTCAGGATCGAAGTCGAACTCCTGCGTCCGTTCGAGGCCGGGGAGCAGTTGCCCGGCTCGTTCTCGAGCCGTCTGAAAGCGCGATGGAACTACCACGGCCGCCGAAGTTACTGGAAGCGGGACCTTCGGCGAGACCTGTACAGCGTCGCCGCGAACTACGGAAAAGAAGAGGCGATGCGCCTCGTCGTCAACAACTGTTTCCTGCTGCACCAGCAGTCAGAGGAGATCGTCCAGTATCTGCGGGCGGTCCAGGCCTTCGACCCGGTCCAGATCCCCGGTACTCCGGTGAGGTTTCTGAGCCGCGTGGTGATCCTGGATGGCTTCCTCGCGCCACTCCATCTGACGGCCGGGCTCCTCAGCAAGTTCGACGAGGACTGGACCCGGCTGATCGGTGATTTCGACCGGGAGCATCAGCAGACTCCGGCGGGTCATTGGAGGAGACAGAGAAGCTTCTTTTTCAACTGCTGGCTGCAGTGGGGCCCGAGCATCCCGGTCTGCACTTGCGGGCAGTGGTCGGGGGCTCTGGTCCTGCAGTACGGCTACGGTGACGAGGCCAACTCCGTGCCGGTGATCGTCCGTGACGAAGCCAGCGCCGCCGTGCTGGAGACCTTGAAGAAAGATCCAACACTGACCGGCAAAGCGCGGGAGGTGGCCGATGCGAGCTCCGCGGCGCGACGCCCCATCGCCGTTCGAAGGGCGTTGGCCGCAACGCCCGTGCTCGGCTCCAGCATCTCGAGCGCGGCGCTCCCCAAGGCGTTGGAGATGATCTCCGAGCCGGGGATCCAGGACCTCGTTCTCGAGCACCACTTCGATTTCGCGCCGGGCGGGATGCAGGGCGCCAACCAGTACGGCTACTACTCGGCGTACGTGTGGGTGATGTTCCTGGTCGACGAAAAGTCGAGCCCCGGCATCTGCCCGGACGATGCGGCTGCCGAGGGAGATCTCTTCCGCCGTCTTCTGCCGTTCTTCGAGCACGCCAACATCGCCGATCCCAACGTCTACGAACTCCTCAAGGCGCGGCTTGCTCGAAAGGCGGTTGCCTCGATCGACCAGATCCTGCGAGAGCACGCGAGGGCGACGGGGCGCGCTGCCGAGGCCGGCGCTGGCCGCGACCCCGGGAACCTGACGATCTACTATCTGTGCGCCTTCGACGATCCCAACTGCAGCGATTCCAGCCTCCTGGTTCCGCCTCCCGGGCAGAGGATCCGCGACTTCATCGAGGAGGAGTTGAAGAAACGGGACTTCAGGGCGCTCAAGCAGATTGTTCATATGGACGAGCGCTGCGTGCCGGGCTCTTCGTGTCATCTCCCCGAGGAGATCAAGAAACTGTACGCACGCCTGGACGTGGACGATGACGCTTCCCGCGCGACCTGTCCTTCATGAAGTCACGACCGCGCCCGAGAGCCTCGCGCTCCTCGGTCGGTTCTATCGGCAGACCTACACTGCCGAGTTCCCGCACCCCGACGAGCGTGAGTCGCTCGAGAACATGGAGGAGTACTTAAGGAAAAAGGCGCAGGGCTGGTACGGCAGGAACAACTACCACGTCCTTCTCCTGCTGGACGAAGGCGCGCCGGTCGCGGGCTCGATCATCGACTACCTCGAGGAGCCGGCCACCGGAGTGATCGAGTTCCTCGTCGTCGACCCACGCTCTCGCGGTCAGGGTCTGGGCCGGCGACTTTTGCTCATGACCGAGGACGCGCTTCGCGAAGACGCGCGGCGGGCGGGCGCCGAGATCTGCGCGATCGTTGCGGAGATGAACGATCCGTTCCGCCTGACCCCGCATCCCGACAACCTCGACCCGTTCGTGCGCGCCTCGATCTGGCATTCGTGGGGCTACGGGCGCATCGACTTTCCTTACGTGCAGCCCGCCCTGTCCGAGGACCAGGAGCCGGTGCAGAACCTGCTGCTGATGGCAAAGCTGTTCGAAGGGGCGGGCAAGTCGGCACGGCGGCGCGCCCTTTCCGCGGCGCAGGTGAAGCTTGCGGTGCACGAGTACATCCGCTGGGCGATGCGCATCGAGGCTCCCGCGGACAACGCCGAGTTCGGGTCGATGGCCCGGTTTCTCGACGAAAGGCAGAGACAGGGCCGTGCGATCGAGGTGGAGCCGCTCGGCGAGTACGTGGGTCTCCCGGACCTGCTTCCGTTTCGCGTGCACGAGGTCAGAGCGGAAGACGACGCCGCGCTGGCCGCGGCCCTTGCCGTCTACGAACGATCCTTCGAGTCGCGACCCACGGTGCT
>Ga0247727_10010600_pt1 | contig 16290 bp, 9 predicted proteins | sample WisWelCaveWW1625_FD_202498 | JGI IMG/M metagenome (GOLD analysis project Ga0247727, IMG submission 202498) | Biofilm microbial communities from Wishing Well Cave, Virginia, United States - WW16-25 | ecosystem: Environmental > Aquatic > Deep subsurface > Groundwater > Cave microbial mat | place... | reverse complement strand
CGGCGAAGCCTCAGGCTATTTCGACGGCCAGGGGGACTATTTAACCGTCTCCGACTCGGATGATTTTGACTTCTCAAGCGGCGCATGGCAAGCGGAAGGCTGGATTAACCTTACGAAGCGCGGCGTCACATTGTTCAGCCAGCGGACGGATTCCAAAAATGAAGCAAAACTTATTGTCCGCGGTGACGGCGCCGGTGACGCGGGCGCTCTTCGTTTTACGGTGAGCCAGTCCGGCAACACCGTCGTCGATGTCCGGACAGCCGCCGGTACTCTTCAAACGAACCTCTGGTATCACGTGGCTGTCGTTCAAGACGGCGACTCTTACAAGATTTTCGTCAATGGCCAGGACAAAACCATAAGCGGGGGAACGGACACGGACCGGCTTTCCAATTACACGGGGCCTTTTTTAGTGGGCGCCTTGGGGGATGGCAGTGATGGCTTCTCAGGCTATATGGATGATTTCAAGGTCATAAAAGGCACGAACACCGTTTTAAACCTTGATTTTGAAAATAAGGTGAACACTATCATTTCCTCAAGCGCTGACTGGCTCACAACCAAAGTCCAGTCCCTCACAACTCTCCCGTATTTATCAAAGCTAAATTATCAAGTTGAGGAAAATAACCAAAAGAAAGAATACCTCTTTGGGGCGCTGTCCAAGGTTTATGAAAATGGCGTCTTACAGAAGACCTACGGTTTTGAAAAAGATAAAACCGGCACAGTCATCGGCACGTGGGCCAAAGAGGGCAACGCAAGATTGATTTACGACCTTGAGGGGAATCTCCTCGGCCTCAAAGTAGACGACATTCCGTCTTACTCGGTTGAGGGCGCCCTCAAGTTTTATCAAACCTCCCATAGCTATGTAGGCGGCCAAAGCGGCCCGTCTTCCATTGACGGGAATTTTTACACGGCTCAAAGCGATTCAAGATCAGGTTCTGACGGCGGCTATGGGGTTAACCTTTACTCCCTCCATGTTTTTGAGTCCTCCGAAACCGTCACTTCAGTTAGTTTTAAGATGTACGTCAAGGCCTACGCCCATGGAAGTTACATCCGCGACTACAATGCCAGTTACAGAGTCGAAGTTTTGCGAAACGGCCTCTGGGAGACGGTCCCCGGCTCTTCGAAAGGCGCCTCAGGAGGCGACGGGGAAGTAACCTTTAACTCAGGCGAAGTCACCTTAAACAATCTAAATCTTACGGGAGTCACCGCCATCCGCGCCAATGCCAAGGCTTATGGTAATGCCTCAGGCAACGACGGAAACGCCGGAGGCACGGCTTACATCTATGAACTTTTTGCTCAAACGGCGGACGATGGGGCGAATTTCCTGGATTCTTCCCAAAACGGGCACCAGATAATCCCAAGCGGCCAGGTGAGGCTCTCGACTGACGAAGCGCCCAAGCTTGGGCCAGGCGCCGCCCAATTTGACGGAAAAGGGGACTATCTTTCCATCGCTCAAAGCCCTGATTTTGACTTTGGGACAGGGGACTTTACCGTTCAGTCCTTCATCAAATTTGACCAAAAGCCTCCCGTGTCGGGCGAGGAAGCCACGGTTTTTGATTCCGGCGGTTTAAAACTTGGACTCTTAAATAGCCTGGGTCTTTACAAACTGCATCTTGTACTTGCGGGCAGCCACTATTACTTTGATTGGAATCCCGGACTTTACAAATGGTACGACCTTGCCCTCCAAAGAAAAGGGGGCGCTGTGAAGCTTCTCGTGGACGGTGTGACTTTGGGTTCTGAGATTCAAAATACATCCAGTCTCACAAACCAGGGCCTTCGGATCGGTGAGTCTTTCCAGGGCAATCAATTCCTAAACGGGCGTCTTGACGAGTTTCGGATTACAAAAGGCGAGGCCACTAAACTCCTTCTTCACTTTGACGGCATAGAGCCTTCGTATTTCAAGGCGGCGCCGCTCAAAGATTCCGTCGGGCGTGTTACGGGGTATCTCTTTCAGGGCGATGCGGGGGAAATCCTATACGACAAGGAGGGCACGCTTCTTTCGGTAACACCCAACAATCAAAATACCGCATCCGTCACACAAAAGATGACCCAGGCCGCGCAAGCCATCGAAGGCAGTCCCGGCTATCTTGCCCGGAACCCTCACGCTGACGACATGGGCCTTTCACGAACCCCTCTTTATGAAACGTGGATGGACTCTTTAAAAGAAGCCGCGCTTGATCCAAGCGCTGTCGTAGCCCAGGATTATTCCCAGTCAGGCATTCTCCAGACCCAGAAAAAGGCCGATCAAACTACCACAATTTTTAACGCCCAAAATAAGCCCGCGAAAGTGGTGGATTCCAAGGGCGTTGTTTTAATCGAGTACAGCTACGACGAAGAAGACCATCCTTCGAGGGTGTATCTTAAAAACGCCCGTGACACACTACCCGACCAAATCGAAGACACAAAGCTTAAGATTGAGGAATCCCGCGTCGAATCCTTAGGCAATCTCGCCAAAGAAAAAAGCTCCGCCTACCAAAACCTGAAAAGCTTCTTTGATCCCCAGAGAAAAGCCCTGAAGTCCCAGCTCTCCGGTCTCCAGAATAAGTACAACGAAATATCCACGATAGAAGTCCAAGGCTCCGCCGCCAGTGAACAAAAGGGAAGAGTGCTTAATCTCATCAATATCTACATCTCTGATGTGCGGCATGTTTATAGGGATTTTTTACGCGTCGAGGCGGGCGAATACGTGAAACTCGACGCCGCGGTCGCTTCCTTAAACCAAAAGATCGAAGACGACTCCAAAAAGGCCTTTGATGAACTGGCCCTTTACGAACAGGGCTTGAAGCGTGAAATCCTCAGGCAAGAAGTTTCCCCCATTGTTTACGACTATTACAGGAGAATCCTGGGCCGCGACCCCGCAAGTCCGGAATACGAAGACTGGATAGGCAAGATTAACTACGACAACCCGGGCTTTGTGAACCAAGAAGGCCAAACAAAGGAGCTGACTACTGCTCTAAAGGAACATATCCTGGCGCTGCCTGAGCTCGCGGAAAGACAAGCCTTCGTCCAAACAGTAAAAGACCGTGTCACAGAAAAACTAAACCAATTTCTTTCCCTCTCGGAAGGGGAGAAGGAAGCCTTCGCTTCGTCTTTGGGGCTTTCCAAGGAAGATCTGATTCCTCTCACTGCTTCTGATACCCAGAAAATTCTAACCTGGATTAATTCAAGATCCCTTCATTTTGGCCAGAGTGCTTTTCTATCTCTTGAGGAGCTCCTTGATCAAAAGGGCATAAGCTACGCCCGGGAAGACATCGCCGAGAAGTGCATCTTAGTCGACATCCTCTCCGGCGTCATCACACCTTTAGACGAGGGAGACCTCGTCATATCGATCTTTGCTTTAAACACAGTCGCAAAACTCTACGGCGTTAATCTTGTCGGCGCAAATTTATCTTTTGAAGATCTTTTGGCTCTTTACTCATCCCCCACGGCTCAAGACTCACGACTAATTGCGCACATAAACGGCAACCATTACGTCATCATAACAAGCATCTCCCAAGACTCCATCACCTACATCGACCCCGGCATTGGAAAAGACGGGGAAAACGAATCCCTCACCGTCACAAAGGAAGGCTTCCTTAAAATCTGGAGGGGAAACATTACGTTAGAGCAAGCAAACTACAACGTCATCTTAAGCGCGCAGCCCGAAGGATCTCTTGCCAGACTTTTAACCAAGGATGAAACCAAACAAATCCGCGGCGCCTTCTGGGGCAGTCTTCTTAATATAGCTGCTTTTGTTATTTCGATCTTTAACCCTGCCCTCGGTTCCATCTTGTTTTACCTCATGAATGGCTTAAGGCTTGCCTCCTTTGCCGTCAGCATCATCGAGGGAGACTGGATATCCGCCATCGCTTCGGTGGTCAGCATTGGTTTTAGCGACCTTGGAAAGGGATTGGCCCAAGTCTTCCAAGGCGCCTTCCAGGGCATTACCCAGGCCCTTGGGCCCATAGGCCAGATACTCTCTGGCATAGGCCAGGTGATACAAGGGGTGGGCCATGCGATCTACAACATCTACCAGGGAGTTACAGGCTTCTTCCATGAGCTCTCGCAGGGCCTCTTAGGCTTCCTCCATGGCTCGGAGGCTATTACCTCATCCATTGCTACGCGTGTGGTGGAGACAGCTGTCTCGGTTGGCGTAAGTTATGCGACTAGCCGCGGCCTCCAAGCTATCGGTGTGAGTCCAGAACTGTCCAGCTTCCTCGGAAACCTTGCTGCCGGCGCCATTGTAGGCGGCATGAAACCAGAGGTTATGAAAGATGGTGTGGTTCTTGTCTCCCAAGCCCAGAATATCCAATCCTCTGTTCAACAAGTTGTCACCCTAACTGAGGTAGGAAAATTAGGCCTTGAGCTTGGACTGGATTCTTCATTCTCGAATCTGATTGGCCTGTCTCTTGCCGCCATCCAAGGTCAATTAATTGACGGCACCGCCTCAGGCCTTGCGGATGCTTTTTCAAACATAAAGCCCCAGCTTTTTTCGTCGTTGGCTCAATGGGGTGTGGAGAAAATTGGAAGCACAATAGGACTTGATCCTCGCGTTAGCTCGCTTATTGGGTCGCCAATTTCAGGGGTTATTGGAGCAGGATTGCAAGGTGGAGTGAATGTTGGAACAAACATCGTTAATACCATTAACGATGGGCTGTTGAGAGGTTCTTTAAATCTTGCTATTAATTTCCTCGGCGAAGAATTAGATCTTGATCCTCTTGTTCAAGGTCTTGCCTCCAATGCTCTCACAGGCGCCATCCTTGGAGCTTTCCAATACCAGGGAAATTTCCTGAAAGGCGCCTTTGATTCTTTCTTGAGGTCCGCCGCAAACTTCTTAACCCTTGACGGCAATAAACTCGATCCCTTAGATCCAAACTACTCTTACAACCAAACCTATTATTTAAGCCAAATCCTAAACTTCTCCGACTCTATTCGAGAGAACGGTCTTGTTGCAACCTTGGAATCACACGCGGCAAGCATTTTCCAGCGAGATGCCATTGAGAACATCCTAAAAGACGGCGGCATTCAGGACTTTATTACAAAGAAAGCCATATCCATCCAAATAAATGGCATCACTTATACGGAACTTGCCCCTACCACAGGAAACAAAATCTACCTTGACCCCGCCACGGACAATCTAAAAGGAAGACTCATTGAGAACACCGAAGAATGGGGAAGGTTCGGATTTGACGCCCAAGGAAACTTTAAGCTGATTAATGGACAAATTACAACGCACAATGCCGATGGCTCAACCACTATCGAAACTATTCAAAACGGGAATCTCATTCTTCTTCAACAAAAACAAAACGGCCAGCTTGTTACAGAAATAAGGCCCCAGCCTGGAAAAGATCGCATTGTCATCGGTTCTGACGGCTCCATCCAAGACGGTATCATTAAATTCTTCGGTGAAGCCGTGGAATTTACCTTTAACGAAGGCCAAGCAGCTTCTTTAAATATCGCAAGTCCAGGTCCTGATGGTTTAAATCTCTCCGATGAATTTATCGATCAGCTCGAGCTTCTGTCGGAGGATCAGTTTATTCTGCCGACGGAACAGAGGCTTGCCGCCCAAGATAAGTACAATGATTTTCTAGACCAGGCAATCAAGCCGCTTCTTTTGGAAGACTTTACAGAGGATGAAATATCAAGCCTTTTTGCGGAGCTCCAGTCTGCTGGAAACCAGGTTCTAAGTGATCCCTCCCAATACAACGCCGCAAGGGATACAGCGCAAAGCATTATTCCTGTGTCAAAAATTGATTCTCTTGCAGATTTTGGAAAAAAAGTACAACAGGTAGCTTTGGAATGGGGCCTTGCCCTGGATCTCAATGGACATCCCGTCCTCGGATTCCTTACCTACTTCGTAGGTGACCAACTGGGAGACACTCTGCAAGTCGGCACAGGCTTTGCCCAAGCCATGGAGGACTTTGAACAAGGTCATGTGGGCCGTGGAATCTTGGGGATTTTCTCAGACATAGGAAGAGCATCAGTGATTGGTGGAGCGGCCGCGAAGCTTGGGAAGGCTGCGCTTTTTGCCGGAACGGTGGGAGCTGGAGAAGCTTCGCTTGCTACAAGGGGAATAAACGTCTTAAAGAATTTATTCAGAATAGGGCAAAAGACCTATCAATTCGATGGAAAAACTCTAACCTTGATCTCCGGAGGAGAAAGAGTTACCCTGAAAAGCGGAACTCTGGACGATCTTGCCGAAGGATTTGGCAAGAGGATAGTTCGAGCGGATGATGCAAAGCGCGTAAGCGTAATAAAAACCGCTGAGGAAGCCAATCTTGATTATCCTACGGATTGGCACCCGCCTCATAGATCCGGACAACCAGTATATGAATATATTCGTGAAGGATCGGATCTTAAGACTGCCGAATTTGTCAGATTACATGGAGATGACAATCTTGCACGTCCTTGGCTAGTTAAAAAATCCGATTATGATGCTTTGAAACTAGAAGCTCAACAAACCGATAGAAACTTTGCTGAACTTCTACAAGAGAGGTACGCAATCCCATCGCCACCTACAAAAGTTTCAAGATTCACTCCTCAGGATAATCAAATTCTTAAAATCAGAGAATCAACGGTTAACCCGTTCTCTCCCAGCTCTATGATCAATCAAACACAGTATGAGCTACGTGGGCAAACTTTAACAGATAATTGGTTTGAGTTTTTGGAGGATCTATGATCAAAGAAGTTGTAAAACAGGAAAATGAATTAGTTATTAATTCTGATAGGGGGTCAAGAGCTATCAAGTTCTCGAGTAAAGTTAGAACCATCTTGAAATTCAATGACTCTATCATCGTGATGCTGGATTATTACAAGGAATATAATGATAGAAATATTTTTAGGGTCGATGAAAATGGGAATAGAATCTGGCAGGTTAGCGCGCCAGATCCGTATAACACTCCAGAGATGTCGAGTTGCTTTACGTATCTGGGATTAGACGCGAGTGGAAAAATAAAAGCTGGTTCCATGAATGGTTTTACTTATGAGGTTGACCTTGCTACAGGCAATCTTCTGAATAAGAAGTTTACCAAATGAATTTCAAATTCCTTGGTCTTCTCATTATCCTAATTGGTTTGCTCGCAAAAAATCTTTGAGAATATAAAACAATGACATTTAACTTTTATAGAGAAAAAATAACCGTCGAGCAAAAAGATAATGTATGCGAGAAATGCGGCTCTATTTATGAGATTTATGCGGACGCCACAACCTATGATCATGGACCAAGTCTAGAATGTACACAATGTTCGAGGGTTGTGGTATTTTCCATGAGCAATGTGCCCAATGGTCAGGAGCTAGAGAAAAAATTTGGTATTGCAGAAACCAAAAAAATTTTAGAAAAACAATTTCCTCCTTGTCCCAGTTGTAGTGGAAAATTGGTGTTTAGTGATTTATTCATATCAGGGTTTCCGAGAAAATGTTCACATTGTGGTTTTGTAAACGAAAAAATGTCTCAGAAAATTCATAATGCGAGCGAAGCGAAATTGATCGAAAAAGAAATGGTACTACTAGGTTATGATCAAAGTGAAAAAACCAAGTCTTAAATTCCTTGGTCTTCTCATCATTCTCATCGGCCTTTTATTCAAAGCCCTTCTAAAGCAATTCTACCCTAACCCAGTCTTGATTGACCTCTGCCGCTTCTCATTTTTTGTCGGTTTAGCAATTCTACTAATTGGCTTCTTCAGAAAATCCACTTCAAAATAAAAGTAAAACGGGGAAAGTCCAGAAGCGAAGTATTAATCCTTGAACCGGAGAAGCTTCCAGGCAGGGATTTTTAAGGCCTTGGCGAGTTTTTCAATAGTGTCTATTTTTACAGCCGCAGGCTTCTTTGACTCCAATATTTGGTAGTATCTGGCACTCACCCCTATAAGCTCCGCCATTTTTTCCTGAGTAAGTCCGGCCTTCTGACGTTCCTCTTTTAGTTTTCGCGCCAATTGAAGCCGGATTTTAGTCACCATCATGCCCCAATTATCAGACGACATCGGCGAATTGACCACGAATTGCCATTTCGTGATACCTATTGCAAGAACTAAAACGCAAGATTACAATGGCCTAGTCACAAAGGGGCAATGGATTGGCAAACAAAAATGTACCGATAAAATGTCATGTTTGCAAAAAAGTTCTGACAAAAAGAAGGGCTATTAAGCTCGGCAGAGTCATTTACTGCGCCAGCCATTATTTTGCGGCCATGAAAAAGTTGGAGAAACGTCACCCTAAGCGTTTTGCGCTCGAGCTTAAACGGGTCGAGAAGACAAAGCGCTGAGCCTTATATCCCGCGGTTTCTGTCCTCGAGGTCTTCAAAACTTCAAAACTTTTCATTGTGTGTTTGAGGTTTCATCTTATATACTGCTTTAGGTAAGGCTTGTGTCCAGGTGTTTCTTTTCCTTCTACTAAGGCATTCAAAACTGAAAAGCGAGGTCAATGGAACATAAAGAGCTTAAAAAAGAGCTAGACGCTGACCTTCGTAATAAACTCACCTTCCCGAGAATCCTTCTAGAAACTGCAAGACAAAATAAAAAAGTTAATAAAAAAGACATCCAAAGGGCGATAAGGAATCTCCGCCAGGCTTCTTGTCTTGTAGAGAAATGGTTCCGGCCCCCTCGTGTGGTAATCACAGGCAGGGGCGTTGTGGCGCCTAACGGCATTGGTCAACAAGCTTTCTCTGACGCCCTATCACAAGGCCGCTCGGGAATTGGGCAGATTCAGGCATTTGACAGCTCGAAATACCCCACTAGGTATGCGGGGGAGGTTAAGGGTTTTAAAGCAGATGAGTACCTTGATCCTAAAAAGGCAAGACGGCTTGACCGCTTTGCTCAGTTTGGGTTAGTCAGCGCCAAGATGGCCATTGAAGACGCCGGTCTCGATCTAAATCGTATTGACAAGTCCAGGGTCGGCGTTCTTATGGGCTCAGCCGTAGGAGGTCAAGGATGGGCTTTTGATCAATTCCTCATTCTCCAAGCGCATGGGTACAAAAAGCTAAACCCTTTTACAACGGCCTCCACCTTTCCAAACGCGCTTTCCACCTCTATCTCCCTGGAATTTGGCTTCACGGGAATCAGTGAAACCATCTCCACGGGCTGTGCTTCAAGCAGTATTGCGATGGGGCATGCCTTTGATCTTATCCGATCAGGCAGCCTCGATGTAGCAGTCGCGGGAGGGGCAGAGGCCCTTATCCAAGAGCCTATCTTTGCTTCTTTCTGCCGTTCGAGAGTTCTTTCGGAATTAAATGCCTTCGATGAGAATCATATTCTTTCGCCCCGCCCCTTTGACTTAAAACGCGATGGCACCCTTCTTGGGGAGGGCGCCGGAGTCCTTATTCTCGAATCTTACGATCATGCCCTTGCGAGAAATGCCCCCATATATGGTGAGGTTTTAAGCTGGTTTTCCAACTGCGACGCATTTCATCCCATCGCGCATGACGCTTCGGGTTTCGTGCTGGCCCGTTGCATTACCGAAGCGGTAAAACAGGCCGGTCTTCAACTCTCGGATATTGATTACATCAAAGCCCATGGCGTAGGGGATAAAGACTTGGACCTCGCCGAGACAAGGGCCTATAAACTTGCGTTCGGGGGAATCGCCCAAAAGATCCCCTTAAGTTCCGTAAAATCTATGATCGGTCACACTCAAGGCGCTTCCGGTGCCATTGAAATGGTAGCTCTTGTGCTTTCCCTGGATTCTTCCACGATCTACCCCACGATTAATTACCAAGAGCCGGATCCTGAGTGTGATTTGAATTACACCCCCAACCGGTCAGTCAGGCTTGACCACTATAATCATGCCCTCCATGTCATCACGGGTTTTGGCGGGAAGAATGCTTGCATCGTGATCGGTAGGCATAATGTTTGATGGATTTGCAGGCGGCGCCGCGCAGCGGCTGGAATTTTTATTCTCGTTTTTGATCTTGGTTCTTTTTTTTGTCGCCCGCATTGGAATCCTTGTGAAATTTAGAAAGGACGAGGCGGTAAGCGATCTATCGAAAATCATTTTTATCCTCCCCACCGTGAGTTATGTTTTAATTGTTCTCGCCGCTTATCTGGAAAAGGCCCTTTCAGGAAGAGAATTTTTTCTGCCCGTTTCATTTTTGGGATTTTTGTTTCTCTGCCTTGGCATATCTCTTCGCAATCAAGCCGTAAAAGAGCTCGGGAAGTCTTGGAATCCCCATATAGAACCAAAGCCCAACGCGCGGCTTGTTACGTCCGGTCCCTATTCTTTTAGCCGTCATCCGTATTATTTTAGCGTTCTCCTTGAGCTGGGCGGTTTTTGCCTTTTGTTTAATTCCTTTATAGGATTTTTTCTATTGTTTGTTGTTCATTTGCCGCTTCTTTATTGGCGGATTAATCTTGAAGAGAGAACGCTGCTTGTTCGTTATAAAGAATCCTATCTTCGGTATAGAAAAAAGACCCCGAAGATCTTCTCCTTATCCCGGAAAACCATCTGGGGTTTAATCCACGGATGGAAAGTGGCGCAGTTTTTTGATCTGTTAAGAATCGTTGGCCTGAAGGGTTTTTTTAACATTCTGACTGTTCACCGAAGAATGCTTAAATACTCCAGGGCCTATATGACCTATTATTCAATGATGGGGTTGGAGAATATCGGTTTCCTGGATGAATTGCGTAAGGGCCGGTCTGTATCTTTAAGGAAATTCGGTCAATCTCACGATGTGGATCGCAAAGCATTAAAAGCTGTCTGCGATTACCTTTTTCAAGTGAGGATCTTTGATCGGCACAAGGGCGGGCATTCTTTAACCAGGGAAGGAAAAAAACTGCTTGAGCTTTCGTTTGGATCATTTGATCTTTTATACGGATATGCGCCTTTGTTTGAAAAGCTGGATAGTCTTATTTCAAAACGCGAACTGTACAATGTTGATATTTTTAGACGCGAAAAATTCATGGCTCGCGGATCGACCGCGCTTACGCGGTATCTGCCCTTTCCATCCGCCAAAGATCTTATTAAAAAGCGCGGGTTTCGTTCGGTCGTGGATTTAGGTTGTGGCGACGGGGAGTTCTTGACCTATCTTTGCCGGAAGGGAAATGTAAGGGGAGTCGGGGTGGATCTCTCCGATGAGGTCGTGGAATTAGCTGCCAAAAGGATAAAAGACACGGGGCTGGAGGATAGAGTCAGGGTTGTGCGCGGCGATATCATGTCGCTGGATTCCGCCTCTTTGAGCGATGATTCGGACCTTGTGTGCATGATGTTTGTGCTGCATGAGTTTTTTTCGGATGGGTGTGAAAAGGGGATGGAAGTGCTTCGCCGGCTGAAGAGCAATTTTCCGGAAAGCCATTTTCTGGTATGTGAGCTTGTCAGACAAGAAAATCGCTGGTTGCGTAAAAAGAAAACGGGCATTACCGAGCATCATTTGTTTCATCGGCTTTCAAACCAAGGGATTGTTCCTGAGCGTAAGTGGAAGGAGATTTTTGAAAAGGCAGGTTTTGAGATTGTCACGCAGAAAAATTTTGACTTTGCAGGCCAAGTGTATTTTTTGCTGAAATAAAATGAGCCAATTCGCTCTTAGCGCATTAGTCACATCCGTCACGACTTTCCTTCTAGCCTTCTTTGTCATCAGCAGAGGTTTTAAGAATAAGGTTTATCAAATCTTTTCCGCGTATTCTTTGAGTATTTCTTTGTGGAGTTTTCTTGTTTTTGTTCATGGCTATGCTGAAAATCGTCAAGCATCTCTTTATGCGGCGTACAGCCTGCATATACCGGCCGCGCTTATCCCTGTGTTGTTCGTCCATTTTGTACAGGTTTTTTTGGATTTGAAGGGCAAATGGCATAAGTCGTGGCGTGTAGCCGCTTATATCATAGCGTTCGGTTTTCTGCCTTTTACCTTTTCTGAGATTTTCGTCAAAGATGTCGTCCCCAAGTATGGGATACGGCATTTGATGATTCCGGGAGGCGGGTTTTACTACCTTTTTATTGCGGTATTTATAGCAAACGTGATTTATGGGTTAAGCTTTTTAGGGAAAGCGTATTTCGTATCGAAAGGTTTTAGAAGGAATCAATTGAAGTATCTGTTCTTTGGTTCGGTCGTCGGTTATGCGGGCGGCATTGATAATTTCTTAATCATTCATGATATTGCTATTTTCCCGCTTTATCCCTATGGCACTTACGCGGTGGCTCTTTATGTTCTAACGACGGCGTATGCCATAGCGGCATACAGGTTACTGGATATCGAAGTTCTTATCCGGCGCACGGCTGTTTTTGCCGGATTGTCCGCGTTTGTTTTAGGCACAATCGTTTTTTCCTCGGTTTTAGTGCAGGATATTTTAGGAACTACGGCAGGCTTGTCGCGTATTTGGACACAGCTTTTGAGCGCAATTATTATCATCGCGCTATTCGATTTGGTCAGAAAATTCTTGGTTGAAGTGACAGACAGGTTTTTGTTTCAGAAAAAATACGACTATAAAAAAATCCTTAGATCTTTAATCGACGAAATTGTGACCGTATTTAATCTCGACGAAATCGTCGAAAGAACTATCCGTTTATTGGAAGAAACGCTCCACCCTGAAATGATCGCGTTTCTCCTTTTTGAAAAGGCCGGGGATGAATTTAAACTTTATCGTGCGGTCGGTTATGCGGATAAGGAATTGAAGCTCAATGGGACTTCCAAGATAGCCATGTTCATCAGAACGCAGAGAGAATTATTATCTTTGGAAGACCACCGGAGCCGTTCCAAGTTTACGGATGATTTAAAGCGAGAGATGTCCTCGCTTAAAGCGCATCTGGCCGTTCCTTTGATTCTCCAATCGGAACTGATAGGCATGATGCTGCTTGGCGCGAAGAAATCCGGAGAGGACTATTCCCAAGAGGAGCTCGACAGTCTTACCGATTTATCAAAAACCGAAGCCATTGCTATCAAGAACGCAAGATATCTTGAAGAATTGAACGCCGCAAACGCCGAGGTTCAACATGCCAAAACCATGAAGCAGATCGCGGATATGGCAGACGGCATGTCCCATCAATTCAATAACCGTTTCCAAGCTATTTCGGTGCCTTTGGGGGTCTTGCGGATGGTGCTTGAAAAAGCGATAGCGTCTTGCGACGGCTTAAGCCCGGAGGAACAGTTAAGAAAGCTGAAAGAGGTTTTTTCCAAAACGACGGAAACTGTGTCTAAGGCGGCCGCCAATGCCGTGCGGGGAGGCGACATCGCAAAGGGCCTTCTAAAATATGCAAGACCCGAGAAAGCCGGTTTTGAGATGCACGATATTTCAAAAGTCATTAATTTAAGCCTTGAGATGCTCGGTTACAAACATGATGATTTGGCGGAAATTGAGATTGTCAGAAATTTCCCCAAAGATTTACCCATGACATGGGCAAATATCAGTTATTTGCAGGATATTTATTTCATCGTTCTTGATAACGCTTACGATGCGATCAAACAAAAAAAGGAAACAGGCTCGGACATAAAAGGAAAGATTTTCATTGATATATCGCACGATAAAACGCGAAACCGCATTCATATCGTTATAAAGGACAACGGCATCGGAATGAAGCCCGAGATTCTTGAAAAAGTAAAGGCGGCGGTTCCTTACGTTACGACGAAGGCTTCGTCCAGTCAGAAGTCAGGTTACGGATCAGGAGTGCAGGTTTTGACAAGGCTTATTAAGTTGCACAATGGGACGATCGATTATGAATCTGTTTGTGGCGAAGGGACGACGACTGCAATAGATATTCCCGTTAGGGGAAAACCAACGGATCAATCCAGTGACGAAAATGGGAGACAGTGAATGCCTAAAATTTTAATTGTCGATGACGAGCCGGAAATAACCGAGTCTTGCGTGATGTATCTCGAGATGGAAGGCTATGAGGCGTATGGCGCCAAAAGTTCTAAAGAAGCTTTTGAGGCCCTTGAGAAATACAAACCCGAGATTTTGATTCTTGATTTAAGTCTAAATGAAGGCGTAACGGGGCTTGATTTATTAAAGAGAGCGTTTGAATATTGTCCAAACGCGAAGGCAGCCGTTTTGACCGGCCATTTCGCGGATAAAGTGGCTGAAAAGTGTTACAAGGCCGGCGCGAAGATGATAGTCGAAAAGCCCATAGCTATCGAGAGATTGAAAGAAATCGTCGAGCAATTAAGCAGGGCTTAGGTTAATCGTGTATATTATGAAGTATCAAGTCGTAAAGGCGGGATTATGCGAAATGAAGATCTTAGAGAATTATTTCATTCCATAGCAAATGAGCTTAACAAGGTATCTGTTAAAGCTGGGGCCGCAAGGAAGCTCGCGAATTTAAGGAGCGATCGCGGAATGAATGAGACAGAACTCAAAGCGGAGCTTACGAAATTTCTTGAGATATTATCCGAAATCGAAAAGTTCACATTGAGCGCGGGCCATGAGTTGCAGAAACTCAAAGATATCGTTCGTGCGGAGCTTCATATTGATTTAAAGAAAGACGGCTGATCGATAAGATGGAAGCTATCATCGCTTTGCTTTATCGAGGGTTAGCGGGTAAACTTTTATTAAAGGAATAACAACCGATGCCTACTCTTAAAAAGATTTTAGTTGTTGATGATGACGTAAACTTTACACAAGCGTTGAACGCCTTATTTGGAGATTCAGGCTATAAAATTAATATAGCCAATTCAGGTATTGAAGCCCTTCGGTTTTTAAGAGAATTTTACTTTGATTTAATTCTTCTTGACCTTAATATGCCGGACATCGACGGTATTCATGTGGCGAGAGTTTCCCGGGAACATCGGCCCGCTACAAGGATAGGGGTAATCACAGGATACAAGGAGCAATACGAATCTGATCTAGCCGGATTGAAGGTGGATTTTATTATGCAGAAGCCCATTGGGATAAACGAACTTTCAGAGAAAATTGCGCGGACCCTTGGTCCTGCACCTGCTCCATCCGGTAACAAATTCGTCGGCAATGGAATCCCGAAAGCAAAGCTGCTGTTTGTTGAGCATGATGATATCATTTACACCAATCTTTTTCTTCCTTACTTTAGTAAGAAAAATGTTTCGAAAGAGGCCGCCTATGAAACAATGCTGGCCGTGGACAAGGATAAGGCCCTAACCCTTGTGCGAATCTTTCGGCCTGATATAGTGATTCTTAATACTGACGCTTTGGAGATTTACTCCTACTTAAAAAAGGAACTAACGGCAGCAATTGCCCTCTCAAAGGAAATTATCGTCCATGGTTTGGAGCTTTATGCCAAAAAGCCAGAGGAGCTCGGCCTCGATCCTAACGAAGTGACGGCAATCGAGGGCGGATTTCTCAATCTGGACTACCCGGCCCGCCTTGAAGAAACTGTTAAAGAATTTGCCTTAAGCCATGGGCTTGTTGAACCGAGCAGTGCTTGAATAAGATAGTCGTTTGCAATCTCAATGCTTCCGAGTCTTAAACTCAAAAAGAACGACCCCAAGTAAAATAACACAAACAATAACAAAGCCGTGTGTACTGCACCCCTTTCGTCAGGGGGTCGCAAAAGTCGTGGCTCGGGCATAAGCCCGAGACTAGCGGGAACCGCTAGTGAGCCAAAGGCTCACCACGATGCCCTCTCTAGCCTGTCAATTTTCTTGATCTTTTGCTCTTCTTCCAAAAAGAATCTCTCCCAAGTCTTTTCCAAGCTTTTCAAAATATCGGCATGACCACTCGACCCAGGAACTGAGGGTCACTGCCCTGGAGTAAAAAAGATATAAAAAGACAGGCGACACAAAGCCTGTCATCCTCTATCCCTTTTTTACGGAAGGGCTGTAGCATAAAAGTCACCCTCTATTTTGCAAACTCTGTATCTCTTCTACTAGGAGACGGTAGTCTCTTTGCAAAATAGAGGGTGACATACCACCCCCGAAGGGGGAGGCGGTAATATAGATAATACCTTATTCCTTAATCCCGCCGAGCCTGACGTGCGCGGAAAGGGGGTGCGGTCGTCCCAGCTCATCCACAGTAATTCTCTTCATATAGAAAAGAGCGGACGACGAGCGAAGCGAGAGCACCCCCTTTGTCGAGTTATACAGGGGGATAGGGGCCGCGCCTATAGGTCACATAGTGACTCCACATTAAAGACCTTTTTTGTTTTTATCCGTCCCCCCGACAATCATGTGATGTCTCTTCCTTTTGGCAGCCAAGCCAAAAATGCTCTGGCCTAAGAGCAAAATAAGTGGCACGGCCTAGTGCCACGGGGAGCGGAGCCTCGACCCCAAGGGCGAGGCGGAGCGGGGCACGTAAACCCCTCTAGAGAAAAGTCCAGTGGCCGGTGCGCGCGAGTGATTCGTTGGAAGTTATTATTTATGGGGAAGTTGTAGAAGTCTGGGTGAGAGTGTTAGTGTTGGACTGTGTCTAGGTTAGAAGTTCGGTCTGTGTCTTC
>Ga0247727_10010599_pt1 | contig 16293 bp, 14 predicted proteins | sample WisWelCaveWW1625_FD_202498 | JGI IMG/M metagenome (GOLD analysis project Ga0247727, IMG submission 202498) | Biofilm microbial communities from Wishing Well Cave, Virginia, United States - WW16-25 | ecosystem: Environmental > Aquatic > Deep subsurface > Groundwater > Cave microbial mat | place... | reverse complement strand
CAGAAAACATAAAGTCTTGTCCGATTGGAACTATACGATTTATCCAACAGGCTGTGTGTGGAATTCAAAATCCACTTCTAAAAAATAGTTGCACAGAATTCCAAGTTGTTTTTGCGCAGCTCCTTAGAGTATAGACGTCAGCCTTTACCAAGTTCTGTGTTTTTTCTCCCAATAACGACGCTTGCTCCCTAAGAATACTTACCGGAGCCCGCAAGTTTGTATTTCCTATATCTTTTGGCCATAAGTCAGACATATGAATACCTCCGTGGGTTACTAAAGCTTGAGTGTGAAGAATATTGGAAGATGATCAGAAACAATTTTAACGTCAGGCAACCCAGTTGCTGACAAAAAAGAAATGTTTCCATCGTTTTCCACAATTCTTAAGTCTTGATTGCTGAACAAATCCAGTACGTCAGGCCGAATCAACACTTGATCGAACATATTCCAGAAATAAGTTTTGTGTTCTGAGCCACTATAGTAATACGTTCCAGGTGGGCCTGGCGACGCATCACCCAATAGGCTCCACATGGGGTTGTAGAAAAATGGCCATTCCTTCGCTTGAACAACTCGAGCTTTCCTGCCTGCTATCAGCCGACTCATAACGGCGTTCAATCCGATTGTGCTCACAACCCCATCTTCAAAGGGGTTCATATTAAGGTCCCCGACCAAAACTGTTCTTGCGTGCCCGACTTGCTTTTCTACAATTCTGATTGAATTTGCCAACTCCACGCACTCAAAAGCTTGGCTCCCGTCACTCCATCGAAGCTTGCTATGAAAATGGGTGACTGCTAACAGGATATCCATTCGACCCTGCAAGCTCAAGCGCCGTATAGTGAGCCTGTCAGCTTCGAAGATGGGCCGTATCAGCTTATCATCAAAACTTGTAAAGAGCTGAACTTTCTTGCAGATGCTTGGCGCATAATGATACTTGGACTCTCCGGATTGATTGAGCGCTCTAAGCAGCACGGCAGGAGCAATTGAACACTCTGCAAGCATGAGCACATCGACTTTATGCTGCAAGACTAAATTGGCAATGATCGCCTGTAGAGGCTTCCTATTGACATTCCAAAAAAGAAAGGAGAGCATGAGCAATTCCTGTAACGAAAGTCAAGAAGATACAAGCACAGCGTCACATCGGAATGTAAACAAAACGTTTTTAAAATTCAATACCGAGTTTGCTATTTCTTTATGGTTCATGAGATTTCCGCAACAACGCTTCCGCCTCCTGCGGTTGGATTTTTAAGACCGCCGCAACCGCACCAGGAAGGCTTGCATCCCCGCTGGCCTGCCACAAACGGGCTAAATTCCACAACGCGATTTCAACATTATGCTCATCATAGAATTCAACGAAGATTGCCAAAGCCTTGAGCAAGTACTCACGCGCTTGTTGCCACTGCCGCTGCTCCTGCGCCATTATGATCAAATTGTGGTAAACAAGCGTTTGATGCCAGCCATCATTGACCTCAATGCAGATTTCCCATGCCTTTTGGTAATATCATTCGACCTACGACTACTATCTCCTCTAAGCACATTAAGCAACAACGCTTCCGCATCATTAGGTTTGATTTTTAGGATTTCCGCTACAGCCCTTGGTAGGCTTGCATCTCTGCTGGCGTACCACAAATGAGCTAAAGTCCGCAACCCGATTTCAGTCTTATGCTCATTATGGAATTCAACCCAGATTTCCAAAGCCTGGAGCAAGTACCCACGTGCTTGTTGCCACTGCCGTTGCTCTTTAGCTATCACGCCCAATTGGTGGTAGGGGTTCGCTTGCTCGTAGCGGTCATTGAATTCAAGATAAGTTTCCAGAGCCTTATGATAGTATAGCTCAGCCTGTTGCCAGTGCCGCTGTTCCTGCACCACCATACCTAACTGGTGGTAGGTACGAGCCTGCTCATAGCGGTCTTTGAACTCAAGATAAATTTCCAGCGCGTTTTGGTAGTACTGCTCAGCCTTTTGCCACTTTCGCCGCCCCTCAGCTACCCTACCCAAATGGTGATAGGTGCGAGCTTGTTCGTATCGGTCATTGAATTCAAGATAAATTTTCAGTGCCCTTTGATGGTACTGCTTAGCCAGGAGCCACTCTTGCTGTTCTTCTGCCAAGATGCCTAATTCGTGGTAGACGAGAGCTTGATGATATCGATCATTAAACTCAATGCAAATTTTAAGCGCCTTTTGGTAGCACTGTTCAGCTTGCGACCACTCCCTTTGCTCAAACGCCACGATACCTAAATGGAGGTATTCACGAGCCTGATCATATCGATCATCAAACTCAATGCAAATTTCTAGCGCCTTTTGGTAGTATTGCTCGGCCTTTTGCCATTGATGTTGCCCCTGCGCCACCATACCCAACTGGTGAAGAAAGCCTGCTTGGGATCGCTTTGCGATATCAAGTTCTGAAGCTTTCGACAGGCTAAGAGCTTTTTGATATGAACTCTCTGCAGCTTCATATTGTTTGAGCAAACGCTGACGATTTGCAATACTGTCAATTACACCAATAAACTCAAGGCCCAATTCCCCTGCGAGTTTTTTAGCTTGATATTTTTCAAGGGCACTAAGTACTATCTCCCCCAATTGCAGACCCTGCTGATGGCTCTTAGTCACGTCCAGATATTTTAACAAAGTACCATAAATATTGCGAATGGAAACTTGTTCTTTCAGCGCATAGCGGAGAGAGGTGACCAAATTTTCGTATTCAAAACGACCTAGCATTTGGCCGCGTTGTTTTTCTTTCACCTCGTTTGATTGCATCAATTTGAATATCACAGCACTAAGGCCCTCATAATGCTGTCGAAAAGCCACTGCCACCGCTTGTCGCATTTCAGTATACGCCACTGCATCGACACGACTACGCAGGAAGTAAGGGAAAATTGGCTGTAAACGTAAAAACGCAGGCTCTTCCGGATGTTGGCTCAATAACCCCCAGTCCGTCGCTTCTTTTATCACTTTATCAAAGTGCTCAAAGGACAGATTACCCAACGCTGGTTGTTGCTTGAGCTTTTCGACATATTTTTCCAGCGCAGAGACATGTATGACAGAAGTAAAGGGAAACAAGCAAAGCAACAAAGCTTGTGACTCTGGCGCAATGTTCTTGAAAGAATAATCAATGCAGTGCAGAATGCTTTCGGTTTTTTTCTGGGTGTCGCCGCGGTCGAGAGCAACGTCGCCAGCCTGGAGCGCCTGCAACACCTGGCTAGGGATCTGGCGCGTGAGATTGGCTAAAACCACCTCCAGCGCCAGGGGATAACCATCCAGCAGCTTGAGCAAGTTTTTAAAATCGGGATCGTCGCTGCCGGTGACGGATTCCAGATTATCCAAAATCAAAAGATGGCGGTGGGAACGCAAGCGCTGCGCCAATATCGCCTGCTGGGCCGCGAGGCTCTTGGGTTGGAATTGCGCCTGTTCAACCGGCGTGAGCAGTTGCGCCGCGATTTGATGCAAGAGCTGTTGCAGGGTGTAGGCCTTTTCATCGTAGCCAAAATAGAAAACCTGATCGACGAAGCCGGTGGTTTGCCACCAACTGCCGAGGTGATGCAGCAGCGTGGTCTTGCCGGCGCCGCCCATGCCGCGCAGCAACAGCACGTTGCGGCCGGCGAGCTCCGCTTCCTTAACTTCTGTACGAAGCGGAGCGAGCAGGCGCTTTTCAATTTGCAAAATGTCGCGATCGCGACCGACAAAGCCATACGTTGGGGCGATTGGTAACGGGCCGCTTGCTTGCTGTAATAACGCTCTTCTTCTTCCGGCGCAAAGGGACGCGGCGAGAGGCGCACCTCCTGATTTTGGTACGTCACCGGCAACAACCAATCTTCGAGATCAACGGTTTGATTGAAATAGGCACGACGGTTTTTGCGATTGTAAAGCTCGAGACGACCGCGACGGATGGCCTCGCTCAGTTGCTGGCCGGCAAAGAGTTGCTCGTAAAGAATGGACATCATCAGCTCGGCGGCGCTCACCGTCACCGAGTAGCCCATCGCCAGCACCATCTGCACGCCGGCCTGCATCAAGCGACTGCCCAAACTGGTTTCAGCCACGCCCACTTGCTTGCCCGATTGACAGGCATTGAGAATCGTGATCGGCGTTTGGTGAGTGAGCAACAGCGCCGCCAGCTCTCCGGCTTCCACCGGATCGGCTTGGCCAACTCTGTCGCCCTCCAAAAATAAAAACGCTTTCAGGCCATCGTATTCTTTTATGTCCGGACGTCCATAACGAGCACGATAATGAAACTGCACAAGCTTTGGGAAAGTGAGTAAGGCGCCATGCACATCAAAATGAATCACGTGATAATGACCGACACCGTGTTTGGCTCTCGTTTCATCGAGATGATTTGCCAACGCTTGATATGTCCCTGGCCGCAAAATGTCAATTTGTACGGGGAGTTTTGCTTGTCGTAAACCTTCCACTAACGGACGTGAGATCGTCCGATAACCAACATCTCGACCACCACGAGGGCGTGCAGTAACGACGAGTAGATTGATAGTAGGCTAGGGTTGCAGCGTAGCATGCAGAGGCGGCAGCGGCTCATGATTTTTGCGCACCATCTGTGCTTCAATCGAGAAAGGTTTGGGCAAGTCGGGAGCCTTGAGCGCTTCCCAGTGCAGTTCATGAAATTTCGGCGAACCGGCGATCTCGAAGTGCAGCGTGTTCAAACCGTTTTGCACCGCAGCTTTGTAAACGGCATAAGCCTTTTGATCGCTAAAAATTTGTTTGAACAATTCTTCGCCGTAACGGGTGACACTCTCCGCCGCTTGCTGCGTCTTGATTTGCTCAAGGAAGGGAAATTGCAGATGCTCTTCGAAGTACCATTCTAACCGTTGCTCTTCTTGTTCGGAGAAAGGATCGCGAATGGCGATCTCGTATTCGCCTTCGTGGTTAAAGCTAAGCGTGGCTTCGGGACCATTTTGGACGCCAACGCGTTCGCGGATGGTTATGATAGTGGTACCGAGCATGGGTCAAGTTCTTTGCAGTGAGTTTTCGATTGCTCGTTGCTGCGCGCAAGAACCAGCAGAGCGCAACTATTCGGCGGTAATCTTTACAATCAGAATACGCGTGCCATCAGGCTGATCAATTTGAGTGATCTCAATTTGTTTCTTTATGCCTTTGCGAGTCAGGGCTTTCTTAATCAGATCGTAGAGAGCGTTGGTTCCTACGCCCGCAGCAAGGCTGCCTAATACGGCCAAAGCGCCGGTGAGCAAAGTCGGGTCGAAACTCCTGGTTTTGGTGCGGGATTCAGCGATACGGGCAATTGCAACATCGCGGCATTCCGGCGTTTCGTTCCAGGCCGCGACGAAATCGTCCAGAGAAATACCCAACTCGGGCAAGAGGGCAATTTTATAGTTCATGGCTTTTCCTTTACATTTTAACCCATAATAGGTGTTTCATTCCAACTCGCGACGAAATCTTTCGCGCGAAGTTTGATCTCGGATGAAGAGCGATGAGGTAATCCATAGTTATTTTCCCGTCTGTGATATTCCCAGGAATTTCGCCAATTCTTCACTTGGCTCAAATATAATGGCGTGCCCAACCGGTATATTGCGTGGATATACTTTCCATGCAACATGTTGGCAGGCGTATTGATCTTGACGAGCCGAGATTTCCTGAAATAGGCGAAAAACATTCTCGGACTTGGTTAGACAATTGGCAAGCCTGATTTCTTTGCCTTTGCCGAATCGCCGATAAACACCCGCCAGATACGATAGTCGTTCATCAAGCGCTTCGTTGAAGGTCGGCGAATTATGTTCCAAGGGCTTGAACACGGAATACGGCAATTCATATATGCTCATATCATGGCCATCGCTAGCATAGATATGCTTGGAAACAAACACATGATATGAGTTTAACAAAGCAGCAATTTCGGGAGACAGAAACGCAATATGGCCTTGTGGCCCGACTTCTCGCTTAATAGTTGTTTTCAGGCTTTGCTCGGCAATCAGGTCATGCAGATGTTTTTCAAATTTGTCAGCAATCTCGCCCTCGTTTGGATAAAACTCTTCGATTAGATTTTTACCTTGCCGCACGATGCGGCCCATATAGTCGCCCAAAAATCCAAGGACGACAAAAATTGTGCTCATTTTGGGATCGTATGTTTTCATGGTTTTGCTTAAAGATAACAACAAAATCTTTAATCGGCAAGCCCAAACCGGAAAAAGTGAAGTCGGACTTGCGCTCACAGAACTTTCCAAATTAGAAAATTTCGTTTGCGCAAGTCCGACTTCGCAAAGCTTTCAACAAAATCGCCCACTCGACTTTGGAGGTTCCGCAGCGCGAGTGGGCGATACTTTTCCGCAAACGACAGCAAAAGTTTTCAACGCCGCTCAATGGTTATTGCAATTTTTCCCGTTTCTGACCAAGCCAATAAGAAAAGCTCATTTGGAATCAAAAACTCCTTTTTCTTAAAATAGGGATCATTGATGAAGATAAGCTCCTGTTTGTGATGCGGCTTTTTGATAAAGACGCTTGCCATTGGCGCGTAAATCTTCCTTTGAAGTGGAATCTGAGAGCTTCAAATCACCATTCTGTGCATCTACCAAGATGTGCCCTACCGTGCCTAACTCGCCAAGATCGGGCAAAGAGTAAACGACAGGAACATCCCATTGCAGAAAACCGTCGCCAACCAGCAGATCGGGATCGCCGGCGTGCAGCATGTTGCCGATATGTGTAAATAAATATTGATTCACTTGCTGGCAGGCAACGAATTCAGTAATATTGAGTTCGCCTTTGACTTCCACCTTGAATTGAACTTTCTTTTTTGATTTTGGAACTCTGTTGGATTTTATTCGAACTGTAGCCATAAAATTTCTCCATGTCTTCTGTCTCAAAAAGATAATGACAAAATCCTTTATCAACAAGGAAAAAATAAAATCGCCCACCGGCCTGCAGACCAAGTGGGCGAATTGTCCACATCTATTTTAAATTGAAAATCGAGAATTTTCAATTTAAATTTTTTGTCAATCCTTCTCAGCCTCTTCCAACACCGCCTGCGCCGCCGCCAATCTGGCAATCGGCACGCGGAACGGCGAGCAGCTCACGTAGTTTTGGCCGATCTTGTGGCAGAATTTGACGGTAGATGGATCGCCGCCGTGTTCGCCGCAGATGCCGACTTTGAGTTTCGGGCGCGTCGCGCGGCCGCGTTCGACGCCCCATTTCATAAGAACGCCGACGCCTTCTTGATCGAGCGTTTCGAACGGATCATTGTCGAGAATTTCGTGCTCGACATAAAACGGCAGAAAACGGCCCGCGTCGTCGCGCGAAAGGCCGAACACCGTTTGCGTCAAATCGTTGGTGCCGAAGCTGAAGAACTCGGCTTCTTTCGCGATTTGATCCGCGACCACCGCAGCACGCGGCAATTCGATCATCGTGCCGACCATGTAATCAACCTTCATGCCTTTTTCCGCGAAAACTTTGGCGGCGGTTTCGCGCACGACTTGCGCTTGCAGTTTCAATTCATTAATATGGCCGACGAGCGGAATCATGATTTCCGGCAACACTTTCTTGCCGGATTTCGCCACGTCGCAAGCGGCTTCGAGAATCGCGCGCGCCTGCATTTCGGTGATCTCCGGATACACGATGCCAAGACGGCAGCCGCGATGGCCGAGCATCGGATTGAACTCGTGCAGCGCTTCGACTTTCGCTTTGATCTTCTCGGCAGATGCGCCGATTTTGTTCGCGAGATCGGCTTGCTCGTGCGCGGTGTGTGGGAGGAACTCGTGCAACGGCGGATCAAGCGTGCGAATCGTCACGGGATAACCATCCATCACCTCGAAGATGCCGGCAAAATCCTGCCGTTGAATCGGCAACAATTTATCGAGCGCACGCCGCCGGCCGGCTTCATCATCGGCGAGAATCATTTCGCGGACCGCATCGATGCGGTCGCCACCGAAGAACATGTGCTCGGTGCGGCAAAGGCCGATGCCTTCCGCGCCGAATGCAATCGCATTCGCGGCTTGATCGGGCTGATCGGCATTCGTGCGCACATTCATTGTGCGAACGTCGTCCGCCCATTTCATAATCGTTGAATAAATCCGATACGTCTCCGAATCTTCCGCGTGCATGGTTTTGTCAATCAACACCTGCAGAATTTCCGAGGGTTTCGTTTTCATTTGACCGGCGATGACTTCACCGGTGGTGCCGTCGATGGAAATCCAATCGCCTTCGCGCAGCGTTTGGCCTTTCGCCGTCATCGTGCGGGCACGGTAATCGATTTCCAACGTGCTGCAGCCGGCGACGCAAACTTTTCCCATTTGTCTGGCGACAAGAGCCGCGTGCGAGGTCATGCCGCCGCGCGCGGTGAGAATGCCTTCCGCCGCATCCATGCCTTTGATATCTTCCGGCGACGTTTCGATGCGCACGAGAATCACTTTCTCGCCGTTCTTTTTCCAATCAACCGCATCGGGCGCGTTGAAAACGATGCGACCGCTTGCCGCGCCGGGGCCGGCATTCAAGCCTTTTGCCAACACGTGTCCCGCGTCAACCGCGGCTTCTTTTTCTTTCGCATCGAAAATCGGACGCAGCAATTGATTGAGCGCGCTCGGATCGAGACGGCGCAGGCCGTCTTCCTTTTTAATAAGTTTCTCTTTCACCATATCGTGCGCGATCTTGAACGCCGCAAAACCGGTGCGCTTGCCGTTGCGCGTTTGCAACATCCACAACTTGCCGTTTTGCACGGTGAATTCGACGTCCTGCATGTCGCGATAATGGCGCTCGAGTTTCTGGCGAATGCCGAGGAGTTGTTTGTAAACCGCGGGCATGTCCTGCTCCAAACGCGAAATGCGTTCCGGCGTGCGCGTGCCGGCGACGACGTCTTCACCCTGCGCGTTGATGAGATACTCGCCGTAGAAAATATTTTCACCGGTGGAAGGATCGCGCGTGAACGCGACGCCGGTGCCGCAATCATCGCCCATGTTGCCGAACACCATCGACTGCACGTTGACCGCGGTGCCCCAGCTTTCCGGAATGTCGTAGAGTTTGCGATAAGCAATCGCGCGATCATTCATCCACGAGCTAAACACCGCGCCGACCGCGCCCCAGAGTTGTTCCATCGGATCATCGGAAAAGTCGTGGCCGGTGCGCGTTTTGATCGCGGCTTTAAACTCGGCGACCAATTCTTTCAAAGCCTCGGCGGAAAGTTCATTGTCAAAATTCACGCCCGCGGCATGTTTCTTCGCTTCGAGAATTTCTTCAAATGGATCGATCTCGTCTTTGTGAACCGGCTTGAGGCCGAGCACAACGTCGCCGTACATTTGCACGAACCGGCGATAGCAATCATATGCAAATCGTTCGTTGCCGGTCCGCGCCATGACGCCTTGCACGGTGGTATCATTCAAGCCGAGATTGAGCACGGTGTCCATCATGCCGGGCATCGAGACGCGCGCGCCGGAACGCACAGAAAGCAGCAGCGGGTTCTTCGGATCGCCGAATTTTGCGCCCATGATTTTTTCAATGTGCTGTATGGCTTTAGCCACGTCGGCGCGCAGCGATTTCGGATACGTCCGTTTGTTGGCGTAAAAGTAGGTGCAAACTTCCGTCGTAATCGTAAAGCCCGCCGGCACCGGCAAACCGAGGCTTGCCATTTCGTGCAAATTCGCGCCTTTGCCGCCGAGCAGATTTTTCATCTCGGCGCGGCCTTCGGATTTACCGCCGCCAAACGAGTAAACGTATTTCGCCGATAGTTTGCCGTTGCGCGACATGCTCGTTTTTTTAACCGCGATTTTCTTGCCTGATTTTGCTTTGGTTTTGACAACTGCCATCTGGTGATGCTCCTCAGAAAAATATTTCTGTCCGTCATGATTATAAATTGACGAACGATCTTATTTGCATCAAAACTCAGGCTCGCAAGAAGCACTAAAACGGCAAATAAAAAACTGCCCACGGATTGAAGAAGCCCGCGGATAAAACCTTTTCTCCGCGGGCTTCTTCAATCCGTGGGTAAACGCTTTTACATTCTTGCGAGTTATGGATAAGTTTCGATAGCTGTTTATTGTTTGCTTTTTTCGCCGCTTAAAATCGCCGAATATTCCGCCGCATTCGACAAAACTTCCACCGCTTTTTTGATCACCGGATCGTCGTCAAAGGTGACTTCGACCTGCGAGCGCGAGCCGAACAACTTGGCCGCAATTTCCTGCTCCAGCTCGCGGCGGATGAAGCCTCCGCTTTTGGTGAAGTCATCTTCTTTTTCGCGCTGCAGCGCCTGTTCCAATGCCGTAATGCTGCCCTGAATGTCCTGGAGATAGCCTTCTTTCTCCGCGGTCTTTTTCAATTCCGCCAGTTGCATTTCGCTCTGCGAAGTGTAGCTGAATTTTTTCTCGCGCGTAAACTGGCGAAACTCACCGATCATGCTGTCATCAATCTGAAATTCACGTTGTTTGAGATTCGGGTGTTTGCTCGCATAAGCCACGGCGTAATTGAACGCAATGGATTTGTAGCGCAACGCCGCTTCGAAGCGCGACAGCTTATCGGCAACAATTTCAAGGTCCGGTTTGATGCCGCCGCCGCCGTAAACCGTGCGCCCGTTTTTCGTGCGAAACGCCGGTTGCGGCGCCGGCTCGTTTTTCTCATCATTCGCCTTGCCGTCGGCTAAATCACTTTCCGCCACGTCGGCCAAAAGCGCATCGCCATTATCCGAGCGCGGGCGATCTTTTTGAATGCAGCGGCCGCTCGGGTCATAATATTTCGCCGTGGTGATTTTCAGGGCCGCGTCGCGATTGAGCGAAACCACGGTTTGCACGAGACCCTTGCCGTACGTCGTCTCGCCGATGAGCACGCCGCGATCAAGATCCTGCACTGCGCCGGCCACGATTTCGGAAGCGGAGGCGCTGTTGCCATTCACCAGCACCACCAGCGGCAGCGCGCCGGTCTGCGGATCTTTCTCGGAACGATATTCCTTGTCGCTGCCGTCGGCGCGGCCTTTCGTCGAGACAATCAATTCGCCCTTCTTAATAAAATTTTCGGAGACTTCCACCGCGGCTTCGAGCAGGCCGCCGGGGTTGTTGCGCAAATCCAAAATCACCGATTTCAAACCCTGCGCTTTGAGATCGCGAATGGCCTGACTCACTTCGTAGCCCGCATTTTTGGAGAAGCGTGACAATTTGATGTAACCGATGCCGTCGCGAATCATGCCGGAATACGTCACGTCATGCACGGTGATCTCGGCGCGCACCATGTGAAACTCCAGCGGCACCGGTTCGCCCTCGCGCGCGATTTTGAGCGTCACCGGCGTGCCGATCTCACCGCGCAAACGATTCGCGACTTCATCGACTTTCATCCCTTTGGTCGTCGTGCCGTCCACTTCGACAATGCGATCGCCCTCGCGGATGCCGGATTTCAATGCAGGCGTGCCGTCCGACGGTTGCTCGACCACGGTCGGCCAGCCGTCGCGCGTGCTGATGACCATGCCGAGGCCGCCGTATTTGCCGTGGGTGATGATTTGCAGTTGCGTGTTGTCTTCCTTCTCGATCAACACCGTGTACGGATCAAGCGTTTCCAGCATACCGTTGATGCCGGCTTTCATGAATTTGTCGGGATCGACCGGATCGACGTACTTGCGCGAAATTTCCTGATAGATCAGGCCGAACACTTCCATGTTCTTGCGAATCTCATGCACGTAGTCGGCGCTGACGCCGACGCCCCAATCGACGGCCCATCCGGCGACGGTGAGCACGGCGGCGCAGAACACGACAAACATGGCGGTGCGTTTTTTCAACATGATGTTTTCTCCAAATTTTCGTTCCTATGATGGCTCTTTATTTTATATTCAAACAATTCGCCTCCTGCACGTTGTATATTTTTCATGTGAATTCCTTCCAATTTTGCTCAAAGAGTTTCACATTATACCGCGCCGCAAACTTGACTTTTCTATTTTTTGCCGCTGCCGGATCTCTGGGGTATACTTTCGTCCGAAAAGCAATATAAGCTTCACAATTGAAACCGCAAGACATGAAATCTTTTGATTGGTGCTTAAAAAGCTCAACAAAATGCTCTATCGTAGCGCCGATTTGTTCAATAGCTTCTGCTGTTCTTTCACGTCTATGTTTGATGGAAGCAACATCAAGTTTTAACTCAACAAAACAGAAATCCGACTCGTTGAATAAAACGCAATCGTTCCGTTTGCCCTTATAGCTGTCGGAACTGGAAAAAAGACATTGGTCAACGGCAAAGAAGTGCACCAAAAACTGCTTAGGGTTTTTGACTTTAAAGCTCGGCTCCATGTTTTGGACGATACACGAAATTCCCTTGTTTTCAATGACGTCAAATTGACTGTTTGCGTTGCCTGCATAACAAGCCGTTAGTTTTTCTTCTGCGAAAATGCTCCTAAAATCATCAAGCAATTGCGAATCTCGTTTCATTGCGACTATTCCTCCCCATGCTGAAATGACAAATCGTACATCTTCTCGAATTCGTCCGCCAACTCTTCGGAAATTGTATCCAACGCATTCTGATCAACAAGACCCGTTTGCCCGTCAATAATTGATGCGCTCTGCCCGTTTGTTATTGCATAAACTTCCGTTTCCTGCGGTTGCAAATAAAAATTACTCTTGCAATTTTCTGATTTTTCAACAATGGTTGAGGCAAACAAAAGGTTATTTACCACACTCAGTATATACGGGCTATGGGTGGTTAATATGATTTGGCTGTCGGTTTTGGCGATCATAAAAGCAATCACTTCAAGCAAATATTTTTGTGCCATTGGAAAAAGGTGGGCTTCCGGCTCTTCAATAACTCTAAATACATTCTCATTATTGACGATATTCAAAAAAATGTCTTGTAGCACCCGTATTATTTCCTGCTGGCCCGACGAAGCATTGTTCAAAAAGACATAGTCCCTGTCGTTAAACAGGATAATTTCGCCGAAATTCTCATCGTGCTTATATTTGCCTTTTAGGATCAACTCGATCTTGTCTAAAATTTTTTCATCTTGCAATTTTTTTAGATCCGGGCGTTCGCGCGCCACACTTTCCAGCATCGACTCAAAACTTGCGCCCCTGAAAGTATCTATCATGATCTGCACTCTCTGCAAAAACTGAATCATGATGTAGGTGTCTCTGACGAAACGCGGTTTTAAAGCATCTTCGTCTTGAATTAAAGCCAAATCGCTGCTCAGGGTCCCATAAAAATTTTGCTTGAAAAAATCGGCATAGGTCACAGCCATATTTCTGCCTGCCGGCACAAACACCGGCTGGCGGTTGTCTTCAAACAGCCTGATGATATGTTTGTTGAGCCCCTCCAGAGAACTGCGATATATACTGTTTTCGAAAAGGTCGCGTTTTTCAGAAACATTTTTAAGGCGGTTAATCAAAGGCATGGTTTCATGGATTGCTTCATTGTATAAATCCTGTGAAAAATTGATTTTTAGTTTTTTCCTTCCAGCCTCCCATTGGCCCTCTTCAAGAATGATATATTTTGTGTCCGCATACCAATATTGGATTTTAAAAGGCGGGAGAGGTTGGATGGAACCGAAAAATCGGTAAAACTTACGGCTTATTTCGGCCCGGAATTTTTCCTGCAAAATAGCAGGAGATTGCACCGCCTCAAAATTTTCGGATATAAAGTAGATGTAGTCGTCTCGCAATGACTTGAAATAATAAATAAGCTTGGCGATGGTGCTCTTGCCGCTCGCCTGCTCACCAATAAGAAGAACAGTTTTCTTAATTTCAATATTGGCTGATTTAACCGCCATAAAGTTGGTAATTTGGATTCTTTGCATTTTTTACATCCTGAGTAAAAGCGTTGTTCTATTTGCCTCATGCAATATTTTAAAGCATTAAGCCCATTATAAGCCACTAACGGGTACGGCCAATCATTTACGGCACATGTCTATATCTTCAAACCCAGTCTTTGCCGCAAGGTTTCATTAATTTGTTGCGAAACCGCTTCAATACTCAACGTACCATCTAAGACGACGAAACGCGCGGGTTCGGCTTGTGCGAGCTGCAAATAGCCCTGCTGCACGCGTTCGTGAAAACTGCGATCTTCGCGCTCGAGGCGATCCAGCGCTTTGCCGCGCTGGCGCGCTTCGGCAACGGCGAGTGAAATGTTCAGCAAAAAAGTGATATTCGGCAAAATGTCCCACGTCGCAAAACGGTTGACGCGGCGCACGAAATCCAGATCGATCTGGCGGCCAAAGCCCTGAAACGCCGTGGTCGAATCGACGAAGCGATCGGCGATGACGATTTTTTCGGCAGCCAGCAGCGGCTGAAATTTTTCGCGGGTAATTTGCGCGCGCGCCGCGGAGTAAAGCAAAAGCTCCGTGCGGTCGGTCATGCCGCTGTGTTTGGCGTCAAGCACAATATTGCGAATGGCCTCGGCAATCTCCACGCCGCCGGGCTCGCGCAGCAATTCGGCGTCGTAATTAGCCGCGCGCAATGTTTCAAACAATCGGCGCGCCTGCTCGGTTTTGCCGGAGAAGTCGATGCCTTCGAAGGAGATGAAGAGACCGGACACGTTTTTTAAATTTGTCATTCTGGAAGAATCCTGTTTGTTTTTAGCGTCTTCCTTGAATCAAAAAAGATTCTTTCAGAATGACATTCCATTTTAAGGTTAGAAGTTTTGAGAAAACGGATAAATCAAACGTGCAAAAATTTCCACTTGCCGCCTTTGAAACGCAAATAATAGAGGGCGAAGCGAATGGTTTCATCAAAAAGCTGAACGGCCCACACACAGAGCAGGCCCAGATTGGCGCGCAAAGCGCCGCGCAAGAATCCAAAGACGATCACCCAGTTCAGGCCGATCTCGATGACGAACGCGGCGATGACGGTCATCCACATCAACCACCGCAAATCACCGGCGCCGCGCAGATTGCCGACCACGACGTTGTTAATCGCTTTCGGAACCTGCGTTAAGGCAAACATCAGCATCGCGAAACTGCCGAAGTGAATGACTTCCGGATCATTCGAAAAGAGGCTCATGATCGGCCGCGAAAAGCCCCAGAGAATCAAACCGATCACCACGACGGTGGCAAACATCACCGCGCTGGAGACTTCCGCGGTGTGCTGCGCGAGACGGCGATTGGCCGCGCCGAGATTTTTGCCCATCAACGTCATCGCGCCCATGCCGAAGCCCATATACAGCATGGACAGAATCGCCTGAATGCGCAGAAAAACCTGATGCGAGGCCAGCATTTCGACGCCGAGCTGCGCCACGAATCCGGTGACCACGAGCTGGCTGAATGCCCACACGAGTTGCTCAACCGTCGTCGGCACGCCCATGTTGAACAGCCGTTTGAACGTCTGCAAATTCGGCTGCGCCATTTCACGAAACGACAGATAGAGCACAGACTTGCGGCTGCGCAGCAAATACAGCGTGCCGAAAAAACCGAGCGTGTGACAGATGCCGGCGGCGAGCGCGGCGCCGCGCACTCCCAAACTCGGCACGCCGAATCCGCCAAAAATCAACAGCGGCGCCAGAATCAAATTCAAGCCGTTGATGCTGAGATTGATCAGCATGGAATAATGCGTGTCGCCCGCCCCACGAATGATTCCAACGGCGAGAAAATTCGTAATAATAAACGGCGCGAAGACGGCCAGCGTTCGCAAATACGTCACACCGGCCTGTTCCGCGGCAGCGCCCTCATTCCCCTTGATCAGCTTGAAAATGTTGGTCGCGCCGAAATACCAGAACACCGCCAGCAGACAGGCCATGACCGCGCCGAGAATCATGGCCTGACTGAGAATGTGATTGGCTTCCTCTTTCTCGTCCGCGCCGAGATGGCGCGTGATGATGAGCGTGCTGCCGACGATGAACGTGAGCAGAACGGTGATGCAGACAACGACCACCTGCAAGGCCATGCCGACGCCGCCGAACGCCGCAGCGCTGATACGACCAATGAGAATCGCTTCGACCGTCCACATGATCGTTTGCGAAGCGAGATCGATCACTGCCGGCAGCGCCGTTCGCAGCAGGCTTGTGAGCGGCGATGCTTCCGCGCTCTTTAGCGGCGGTGTTTCAGCGCTTGGCAGCGGCACGGCTGAATTCGTGTCCGCACTCGAATGGGACAATTAACCTCCTTGTTGCTGGTTTCTCGTTGCTTGTTGCCGGTCTATTTGCAATAAGCAACCAGCTGCCAGCTACCAGAAACTCAGTCGTAATATTCGAGCCCCAGATGAGTGATAAGCTCCTCGCCCCGCAGATAACGCAACGTGTTTTTCAATTTCATCAATTGAATAAAAAGATCGTGTTCGGGATAAAGCTCCGGCGCGGTCATCGGACTCTTGAAATAAAACGAGAGCCATTCCTGAATGCCTTTCATGCCGCTGCGCTGCGCGAGATCGAGGAAGAGCACGACGTCGAGCACGATCGGCGCGG